>Ga0207961_1000439_pt1 | contig 11920 bp, 14 predicted proteins | sample Knorr_S7_td_250__FD_185596 | JGI IMG/M metagenome (GOLD analysis project Ga0207961, IMG submission 185596) | Marine microbial communities from Southern Atlantic Ocean transect - Knorr_S7_td_250_ad_252m_LV_B (SPAdes) (version 2) | ecosystem: Environmental > Aquatic > Marine > Oceanic | place... | reverse complement strand
GTTTTCGTTAATAAAACAAGGCAGAACAGTTTCAGCCGCAGAGTTAATTGCTTGCTAAATGCATGCCTGAAAAAAGGAAGAAAACTGGTCCTTTCCTGGGAATTTGAGAACCCTTCGGTTGGCGGCAAGGTGTTGCAGAAGTTTGTAGACAGTTTCTGTTTTTCCGCTTTCTTCAAGTGCATCAGCAATTGTGACGGCATCGAATTTTTGCCCGGGTTTTGACTTGAGATAGTTTTGTATTTTAACTGAAAGTTTTATCACATCGCCCGCGGCGAGTTTTCCTGCTTCTACGCCCGGCTGGTGATATGCGTTAAGTCCAATTAAATTTGCATACAGGCCCACGGCACGCTCGAACAGTGCAATCAAGGCCCCCAGTGTTTGAGAATTTAGTTCTTCTAGCGTTATGGTTAGTGATGCGCGTCCTTTTTGAAAAAGAGCGTCGCGAGTTCCAAGCAGAAAACCCTGCAGGAAATCTCCAGAGGTGACTTCGGGTTCAACCTCAATGCTGTGATGTTCTCTGTCCTTGAGGACTTCAATGAATGCCACAAAAAAATCGTCGGGACCGTCTCGCAGCTGCTGACCAATGGAATGCTGGTCAGTTGATCCCTTGCTGCCGTAAACTGTCAGCCCGTGATTTACAGTTTTGCCTTTAAGATCTTTTTCCTTCCCCAAGGACTCCATAACCAGCTGCTGCAGGTATGGACTTAAATAAATCAGCCTGTCTTTGTAAGGCAGTATTACCATTGCCTTTTGGCCTCTGCCTCCGCCCGCATGATGCAACATCCAAGCCAGTACAGCAGCAGGATTTTCCGTAATTTTCGCACGGCGAGTCAGCTCATCCATAATTTTTGCACCGTTCAAAAGACTGCTGATATTCACACCCAGTAAAGCTGCTGGAAGCAGGCCCACTGCGGAAAGAATTGAAGTCCGTCCACCTACCCAGTCCCACATTGGAAAATATCCCAGCCAGTTCTCTCTTGAGGCAAGCTGAGCAAGCTGACTGTTTTCTCCGCTGACGGCAACAGCATGTCTGCCAAAATCAAGTCCGGCGCTGCTGAAGCATTCTCGAACTTCAAGCATGGCGTTGCGCGTTTCCAGGGTGTCACCTGATTTGGAAATTATGAGTATAAGTGTCTCTGCCAAACCTTTGCCGATTGAGGAAATCACCTGGTCCATTCCATCAGGGTCAGTGTTGTCTATAAAATAAAACCGCATAGGGTTACCTTTTGAACCAAGAGCGCTGTGAATTAACTGAGGCCCCAGTGCTGAGCCTCCCATTCCAAGAGACAGCACATTACGGAATTGTGCAGATTTCTGAGGTTTTATCTTTTTCTGATGAATGTCTTCTGCAAATTGCTGGATATTATCCAGAGTGCTGTTTATCTGATTTTGAATTTTTTCAGTAGGAGCCAAAGCTGGGTTTCTCAGCCAGAAATGCCCAACCATTTGATTTTCATCATGATTTGCAATTGCTCCTTTTTCCAGCTCCTGCATTTGCTTGAAGGCAATGCTGAATTTTTCCTGCAGTAATTCCGGAAGCTTGTCAGGGGCATTCATCCGTGAGGTGTCAATAGACATACCCAGCTCAGGCATTTGCAGGCAATGTTGCTGAAAATAATTCCAGGAGGGGGTTTTGCTCATGAGGCGTGTTTTATCGAATTATGTTTGCAATTCTTTTAATCTTTGATTGCATAATACTTCTGTAATTTCCAAGTCAGTTAGCTTCTGCAGACATCCGCCATACGGACATTTTTTTAACTGGCAAGTCTCAGGTCCGTCAAGCTTTGGCTTCACTACCCATTGCTGCTGATCGTATGGACCCCAGCGGTCCGGAGTGTGTGGTTTTGCTGGACAGAAAAACCCCAGCAGCGGAGTTCCAGCCGCATTTGCCAGGTGCAAAGGTCCGGTGCTGCTGGTGACAAGCAGGGAAGAATTCCGGATCACAGAAAATAATTCTGCCAGTGAAAAACGTCCTGCTGCTTTTTTCACCCGTTCTTCAGGGAACCCCGCTGCAAGTTCATTGACCAGGTTTTCCTCTTCGGAAATGCCAGTCAGCAAAACTGTCCAGCTGGTATTTTCTAGCAGCAGTCGAATTATAAGTATGTATTGCTCAGCATTCAAGTTTGGCGTGGAATCACCGCTTCCGGGATGAACAATTACGTAGTTCGGACAGTTCAGTTCCCTGCTGAATTCCTGCCAACATGATTCCGGAGTCCACTTTTTAAACTTGTATTCAGGCTGTTTAATCTGTTCAGGGATCAGTAAATCAAGCAGGGAAAGATTGTATTCAGACTCATGTTTGCGGCAGTCCTTTCGATGTTCATAGATACGTTTGTTCAGCAGGAATGAATACCAGCGAAAACCTGTACCAATTCGGAGGGGAATTTTTGCCAACCACAAAGAGAAGGCTAATTCGGGCCTGGGATAAAACAGCATTACCACGTCAAAATTAAGATTCCCCAGTTGATTACCAAGATTCAGTACTCCCTGCCATCCTCTGTGTCGACCTTCAGGATCATAAGTCAGCAACAGGTTGATTCCCTCATACTGCTCTATAAGTGGAATAGTATAGGGCTGTGCAAGAAATGAGATAAACGACTCGGGGTATTTTTTGCGTAATGCAGTAACCGCAGGCAGAGTCAGAATAGTATCACCTACCCGGTCTGTGCGGACCAGCAGAAAACGTTTAGGAGTTTCGGTGTAAGAATTTTGGGGCATGCAGGCATTTTATGGTTTGCTAAAATTGCACTATGCCTTAAAGATATTCCGCCATATTTTGCCTGAAACCTGGCGACCAATTTCTGCAATCGATTCAGTGAGCGGAATGGATTTCGGGCAGACCTCAACACAGTTTTGCGCGTTCCCGCAATCAGATATTCCACCTTCCTGCATGAGGGTATCCAGACGCTGATCAGTAATGTTCTTTCCAGTGTGATGCATGTTGAAGAGGCGTGCCTGGCTGATTGCTGCCGCACCAAGGAAGTTATTTTTCTGAGTGTATTGGGGGCATGCTTCCACACAGCAGCCGCAGGTCATGCATTCAGACAGTTTGTAGGCAACTTCCTGTATGCTTTGTGATTCACGGTCTCCGGGACCAAGGTCATGATAGCCGTCTGCGGTGACCCATGCCTGCACTTTTTTAAGTGCCTCAAACATTCTTGAACGATCAACGATTAAATCTCTTATAACCGGAAATTTACTCATTGGCTCTAATGTTATTGGTTTTTCCAATTTATCTATTAATGCACTGCATGCCTGATGCACTTTACCGTTTATCACCATCGTACAGGACCCGCAAACTTCTTCCAGGCAGTTGCTTTCCCAGACAACCGGTGCTACTTTCTCTCCCTTCGAGTTTTCCGGTTTGGTCTGGATGTCCATCAAACAGGAAATTACATTTGAATTAGGAATATATGGGATGACGAAATTTTCCCAGTATGGACTAGATTCAGCAGTATTCTGGCGCTTGATTTTGAAAGTTACAGTATCCGACATTTTGAGTTTCTCAGTTATATTTTCGTGGACGTGGAGAAATGAGTGATGTGTCTACATCCTCATAAGAAATTTCCGGGCCACCTTCTGAACCTGAAGTTCCATTTTTATATTCGGCAATTGTTGTTTTTAGCCACTTTTCATTGTTTTCAGCAAATCGTTTCATGTAGGCTAAATGCTGTTGATCAAAGGCACTTCCATTTAAATTCCCAGCTGATTTCTGTTTTTCAAATTCAAGGTATGTCTCAGGCTTGAAATCATCCGGCTGCTTGAGATCAAACTCAGGTTTGTAGTGTGAACCACGGAATTCATCCCTCATCAGGGCACCTTTAGTGATTACTTTGGAAAGCTGAATCATGTTCCAGAGCTGATTGATGAAACTTGGGACTGGATTGGACCAGTCAGTGGTGTCCAGACAGGTTATATTTTTCCAGCGAGACTCAAATTCATTGATTTTGTCCAGAGTCGCTTCCAGATTGATATTTTGGCGCACAATCAAAACATTGGTAATCATCTGCTCAGCAAGTTCCCGATGCAGGGAATAAGGATTCTCACTTCCATTCATTTTATTAATATCTGAAAATCTCTCCTGCCATTGCGTGGTTGCATCATCAAAAACTTTTTGAGGGTGATCCTCAGCTGCTTCCGGAAGATTTTTTATATAATTGATAACTCCCGGACTCATCATCAGCCCTGTATAAATGCAGCTCAAAAGGGAGTTTGCCCCAAGCCTGTTGCCGCCATGATACTGATAGTCTGCTTCTCCGGCGGCATAAAGACCAGTTATGGAAGTCATTTGATTATTTGGAGACTGGTAGTCAATCAAGCCATCTGAAGTAGGTGTATAATCCGTCCAGATTCCACCCATTGAGTAATGCACTGCAGGGAAAATTTCCATCGGTTCCACTCGGGGATCCACACCTGTGAATTTTTCGTATGTCTCAAGAATTCCTCCAAGTCTCCGATCCAGAAATTCGGGAGTATGATGTGTCAAGTCCAGGTAAACTTTCATTTCACCTTTAACTCCCAGGCCCTCATTTACACAAATGTCATATATTTCACGTGCACCTACATCACGCGGAACAAGATTGCCGTAAAGCGGGTAGCGTTCTTCAAGAAAATAAAATCTTTCTTTTTCAGGAATATCTTTTGGTGATCTGGAATCTCCGGCTTTCCGTGGTACCCAGATTCGACCTCCTTCACCGCGGGCGGACTCGCTCATTAAGCGCAATTTATCACGTCCAGGAATTGCAGAGGGATGGATTTGAATGAACTCGCCGTTGCCGTATTTCGCTCCTTGCAGATAAGCTGAAGTAGTAGCTGTTCCGGTACAGACCATGGAATTAGTTGAACGCCCGTAAACGAGCCCAGGCCCGCCAGTTGCCAGGATGACTGCGTCACCCTTGAGTGCCATTATTTCTCCGGTGCGGAGATTGTGTATGACTGCACCGACACATCGGCCATCATTATTGAGCACGGCACCAAGGTATTCGTGCCACTCCATTTTTTCAACTATGCCCTGCACCTCAAAGTGCCGAACCTGCTCATCTAAAGCATATAATAATTGCTGTCCTGTGGTTGCTCCTGCGAAGGCTGTACGGTGGTAGAGTGTGCCTCCAAATCTGCGGAAATCCAGATTTCCTTCAGGAGTACGGTTAAAAGTAACTCCCAGCCGGTCCATCAGGTTGATGATGTATGGTGCATGGTGACACATGTCTTTGCAGAGCGGCTGATTTGCCAGAAAGTCACCACCTTTGACTGTATCATAAAAATGGATGTCCGGAGAGTCACCTTCTCCTTTAATATTGACCGCACCATTTATCCCTCCCTGAGCACACACAGAGTGTGAGCGTTTAACAGGTTGAAATGAAACCAGCAGCACAGACGTTCCAAGTTCAGCAATTTTCATGGCGGCTGCAAGACCGGCTAATCCTCCTCCAACTACAATAACACGTTGTTTGCTCATCAATATTGCTCTTGTTACCAGATTGCCGCCAGCGCGTAAAAGGCGCTTGCAGTTAAAATAATAAATACCAAAATGCTGAAAGAGCGAACTCTTTTCTGAGAAGTTGGTGTCAGTGCAATACCCCAGGTCATGCAAAATGTGTTGAGGCCATTGGCAAAGTGAAATACTGCTCCAAGCACACCAAGCAAATAAACAGTCTTAGTCAGCATTCCGGTTTCCGGGTCTGCAAAGCCGCTTGACAGGTGTTCAAAATGGGTTCCCCAAGTACCGGCAATCCACGGACCCAGCTTGGCATTCCAGACATGTCCGATTATGAAAAGCAGTACACCTATGCCGCTAATTCGCTGCACCCAGTAAAGCAAATGCGAGAAATAAGTGTAGGAAGGCTGTACTTTGTTCTCAAAAACCAGAAGGACCCCCAGGAGAGAATGAAATAAAAGGGGGATATAAACAACAATGACTAAGGCCCAGGTTGCAAGAGGACTGTCATAGAAGCTATTGACCTCGTTATTATATATTTCTGCGCCGTAGTGAAGATAAAGCTGCAAATAGAGGTGGTATACAAGAAAAAGCCCGACAGGCACGACACCTGTTAAACTGTGTATTCTCCGTAAAAGAAAATGCGAGTCCATATGTCACAGATCAAATTAGATAAAACTTTGAACCTTCAAGCAGAACACATTACTCACTATATCATGAAGACGAGTCAACTATAAAGTTGATATTTATATGATTTTTGGGCAGAGCTGATTGTATTATACCTGTAATTAAACGGGATTTATCAGCTGGATGTGCCTTTAGCCAAGGACAGGGCTAAACGTGACTTGTAGCGGGCGCCGGTACGTTTGTGCAGAACACCTTTAGTAACAGCTTTATCTATGTTTTTTTGCAAATTGGGATAAGTATCACGTGCCTGTTCTAGATTGCCGCTCTCCTGAAGAAGTCGAAATTTTTTAATGTTTGTTCTAAGATCTGCCCGCATAGAGCGATTATGTGCTGTACGTTTGGCAGTTTGTCGAACTCGCTTAAGTGCTGATTTGTGATGGGCCATAAGTTTTTCCTTTTTTTAAAAAGCGTTTACAAAATGATCAATCTCAGGCGTTGTTTTGCCTACCAACTGCACTGCAATTACATCGAATCTGGGTTGCAGGTGCATGAGGTGCTTTTGACTGAGATAATGTTCACCCAGCATTCTCAGTTTCTCAATTTTTTTTGCAGTTACCGACAAAAACGGGTGAAGTCCGGTTCTATTACTACGCGTTTTTACTTCTCAAAATACAAGATATTCCCTGTGTTCCGCAACAATGTCAATCTCACCAATTCTGGAGCGGTAATTAGGTTCTACACTGCTGCATCCCTGCTCTTTCAAAAAATCACAGGTAATCTCTTCTCCTGTTCATTCTGTGTGCTGCCGTTCCTTTGTCAAAGCAAATTAGTCTGTACTGGTTTGAGCCTGAAAGAACGCCTGTGTATTGGAGACAGTCCATGCTCAGCAATTGCTTCCCGGTGCTGCCTGGTGGGATATCCCTTGTGACGCTCAAAGCCCCATTGAGGATACTTTTCCCCAAATTCAACCATCTTCCTGTCCCGTGTCACTTTCGCCAGAATCGAAGCCGCGGCAATACTTTTGGAAAGACAATCCCCTTTTACTACTGCCTGACCCTGGATGTTCGTGACGGGATAACGATTACCGTCAACCAGCAGATAATCCGGAGCAGGCTCAATTTCAGCTGAACAACGCTGCATCCCGACCATTGTGGCCTGCAGGATATTTAACCGGTCAATTTCCTGCGGAGAAACCGAGACTATCTTAAATGCTGAAGATTCTGCACAAATCAAGTCGAACAGCTCCTGCCTTTTTTTAGCGGGAAGCTGCTTTGAATCATTGAGCTCAAACTCGGTATACCAATTTTTTCCTAAAATAACTGCAGCAACAACGACTGGTCCTGCAAGCGGTCCTCTTCCTGCTTCATCGATACCTGCAATCTTGTTGAATCCGCGACTATAAGCCGCATTTTCAAACTCAAGTGTCGGTCTGAATATCTTCTGCAGGACGCGCATTAATGCGTTCCTTGATTCGAGCTGCTTTTCCTTTACGTGCACGCAAGTAATAAAGTTTTGCCTGACGTACTCTCCCTATTTTGATGACATCAATACTTTCAATTCTAGGAGAATGAAGCGGGAAAATACGTTCTACACCATACCCCTGTGTAACTTTTCGCACAGTAAAGGTGGCCTTGTTGTTTCGTGCACCGCCATGTTTGCTGATAATGACACCCTCAAAGGCCTGAATGCGTTCTTTGTTTCCTTCCGTAATCCGGTAATTAACCCGAACATTTGAACCTACCCGTAAGTCCGGCAATTCGCTGCGCAATTGAGATTGCTCAGTTACTTCCATTGCAGTAGACATTTTATTATTTTTTGTGAAAGTTTAAGGTTACAGTTTTTAAATATTTAACAGAATCATCTGTTATCTCACTTAATGAAGCTCATATTTAATTTGAGTAAATTTCATCAAATCGGCAAAATTCTTCAAATTAGATCCGGCCGTCTTTTTTTCGTTCGTGAAAAAGCCTGCTGTTGGCGCCATTGAGCAATTTTTTTATGGTTCCCCGACAGCAATTCTTCCGGAACATCCATGCCAGCATAACTTGCCGGACGTGTATATTGCGGATATTCCAGCAGAGATTGAGAAAATGATTCCTGTTCAGATGATTCCTGATTACCAAGGAAGCCGGGCAGAAGCCGGCTGACGGATTCAATTATTGCCATAGTAATAACTTCACCGCCCATGCAAACGAAATCACCTCCGGATATTTCCTCATCCACCAGACTTCTTATTCTTTCATCAAATCCTTCGTAACGTCCGCAGACTAATGTCAAAACAGAGTTGTTCTTACTCAGTTCTTTTGCCTTTTTTTGAGCGAGCGGCTGTCCTTGCGGTGAAACCAAAATTGTATGTGTCTCACGTCCCTGGCTTTGATGAAAATTTTTCTGTTCCTCAAGTGTAAGAGCAACCGGCTCAATTCGCAAAATCATTCCCGGGCCGCCACCGTATGGTGAATCATCTACTTGAAGATGCTTACCAAGCCCGTGTTTGCGAAAATTTACAAGGCTTACGCTCAGAAGCCCCTTTTCAATTGCACGCTTGATCAGGCTTTCATCCAGGAAAGAAGAAAAAATATCCGGGAATAATGTCAGTACCTCGAAGCGCAACATAACAGTCTTCAGCTGGCGACAATCAATCCTGGTAAAGGGTCTATGATCATTCTCTTCGTTTCAACATTCAGCTCCAGCACCACATGGGGAACGTCCGGAACCAGGAAAGCCGAGCTTCCGTTACTTACTTCATACACATTGTTTGCTCCGGTTTCCAGGAAATCGGTTATTTCTCCTAAAATCCGGCCTTTTTGATCTTCTACACGGCAACCGATGATTTGGTGCACGAAGACTTCATTGGACTCCAAAGGTTTCAGTTGATCATCAGGCAAAAGCAATCGGCAACCTTTAAGCACTTCAGCATCGTTGCGGGAATTAATTTCTTCAAAAAGAATAATCCAGCAATTTTTCGACTGATTAATACGTATTATATTTAAGGCACTTAAACTTCCGGCTTTCTCAAGAAATAATACTTTTTCCTTCAGATAATAATCGGGTGTATCAGTGACGTACCTTGCCCTGACTGCTCCTTTTATTCCATGAGCTCCGACAATGGTGGCAATCCATGTATGCTCATCATAATCATTATAATCAGTCATTTCGGCCTTTATCGAAAAAAACGATAAACCCCGTAAAGCTTTTTAAACCTTGATATTTGCCAGCTTCATTAATTTACCGACCCGGTCGCTGGGTTGTGCTCCAATTGAGAGCCAGTGCTTTAGGCGCTCCGCATCAATCTCAAATCGATTTTCCTTGACCATCGGATTGTAAAATCCAATACGCTCAAGGTACCGGCCGTCACGTTTGCAGCGCTGGTCTGCAACTACAATACGGTAATATGGTTTCTTTTTTGCGCCACCTCTGGCGAGACGAATTCTAACCATGTTAAATATCGCTAATTATTCTGTTTAAGTCTAATACAAGCTATAGGTAAAATTGTTGATTAAAAAATGAAACAGTTTTTATAAATTAACCCGGAATCATGTCCTGCATCATACGCATAGCCTTGCCCGGACTGGAAACTTTTGACAGTTTCTGCATCATTTTACGCATTTGAGCAAATTGCTTCAGCAGTCGATTTATTTCACTAACAGTTGTCCCGCTTCCTTTGGCGACCCTTAATCTGCGTGAGCCATTCATCAGCTTATGGTTTTGCCTTTCCTTAATAGTCATAGAAGAAATTATGGCATCGATCTTAACAAGTTTGTGATCATCAATGTTGGCTTCCTGAAGTGCTGAAGTATTCATGCCAGGCAACATGCCTAAAACATCCTTCATAGATCCCATTTTACGCATCGAACGCAACTGGTCTCTGAAATCTTCCAGTGTAAATTCGTTTCGCTTCAGCTTTTTCTGCATCAGCAGGGCTTCACTTTCGCTGAATGAATCTTCTACTTTTTCTATCAGTGAGAGCATGTCGCCCATTCCCAATATTCTTGAAGCAATACGCTCCGGATGAAATGCTTCCAGATTTTCCAGCTTCTCTCCAACAGCAATAAACTTTATCGGTTTTTGGGTAATTGCTCTGATTGACAGTGCAGCTCCTCCACGGGCATCTCCATCCATTTTTGTCAACATCACTCCGGAGATGTCAAGGCGGTCATTAAAACCCTTTGCTACATTTACTGCTTCCTGTCCAGTCATTGCATCTGCAACAAAAATAATTTCGTGAGGCATTATGGCTAGTTTGATTCTGCTTAATTCCTCCATTAACTCCTCGTCAACTTGCAAACGCCCCGCTGTGTCAATAAAAACAATATCAGCTTCTTGTTGCTTTGCTTCGTGCAAACCAAGTTTGACTATATCCAGCGGATTCTGATCATTGCGAGACGGGTAGCAGTAAACACCTAAAGTGTCTGCCAATACCTGAAGCTGTTCGATGGCCGCAGGCCGGTAGATATCTGCAGGAATTAAATAGGGTCGTTTCCCTTCTGACTGGTACAGCCGGGCCAATTTGCCTGCAGAAGACGTTTTTCCTGACCCCTGCAGACCAACCATCATTACTGTCAAAGGAGTATCTTCCGTTTCGACAAAACCTGAATTTGCACCTCCCATCATTTCTGTCAGCTCTTCATTGACAATTTTTATAAACTGTTGTCCCGGAGTAAGGCTGCCCTGGACTTCCTTACCAATAGCTCTTTCCTTGATAGAGCGCAGAAAAGCCTTTACCACCCTGTAATTTACGTCAGCCTCAAGCAGTGCCATTTTGACGCTATTTAGAGTTTGGCTTAGATTCTCTTCCGTCAGGCGCCCCTGGCCACGTACTTTACGCAGAGTACCAGTTAATTTTTCAGAAAGGGTCTCAAACATATAAGTTATTGTAAAATGATTAACACACCATTAAATCAAATAAATAGCCTGATTGTCAACTTATTTTACACAGACATTAATTCACAAAAAGTATGAAATCTTATGAATAAATTGTAATATAAAAATCAGGAAATTTTGGTTTTTCAGTTGGATAGTTTGAAGGGTATCAGACGTATTGTATTTTGTGTATATTTAATTTCTTTTAAGCATGTATTTTGTACGAGGGATTTTATTTCCAGAAATCGGTACGAATTTTCTTTTTCTTATGGCGAGGCAGTTTGAAAATTGGTTCAGATTTGTAAGAAACATGTTCCTTTGTTTTTTTTACAGTTTTCGGACGAAGTGAGGTAGGCTGGTATTCTGTTTCCAAAAATGTGGGACCGGTCCCTTCATTGCGTGTTTCAGTCATTGACAGGTTGTAGCGGGGAATGACTGTTTGAAACTGTGTTGTAAATGTAGCTGCTGTCGGTGTGACCTTATCTTTGTTTCCGTCTACATAAGTTGGATAAAAATTTGTGGTGGCCTCCAATCTCTTCCATCTGGCTTTGCGGCGTATTTTTTCCTTGGACATTGTTTGAAGCTTCCTTTGAAGTTTTTTTTCTTAGTTAAGCAGACAAGTTGAAAAGTTTCTGGTTCCTTTATAGAATTATCAGAGCAAAATGCAAACCATATTTTCTCCCCCTTATTGCAAATGACTGCAAACAAACCATCAGAGTCCATTGAGATTGTTCTGGCGAGTCCTCGCGGGTTTTGTGCTGGTGTGGATCGGGCCATAACCATCGTTGAAAAAGCTTTGCAAACATATGGTTCTCCGATATATGTCCAGCATGAGATAGTTCACAATAAGCATGTGGTTCAGCGTCTACGAGAGAGTGGGGCGATTTTTGTGGAAAATATTTATGAAATTCCTTTGGGTTCACGCGCAATTTATTCAGCTCACGGTGTTTCTCCTGCGGTTCGTAAAATTGCAGAAAGAAAGAAATTAAAGGTTTT
>Ga0207961_1000437_pt1 | contig 11935 bp, 18 predicted proteins | sample Knorr_S7_td_250__FD_185596 | JGI IMG/M metagenome (GOLD analysis project Ga0207961, IMG submission 185596) | Marine microbial communities from Southern Atlantic Ocean transect - Knorr_S7_td_250_ad_252m_LV_B (SPAdes) (version 2) | ecosystem: Environmental > Aquatic > Marine > Oceanic | place... | reverse complement strand
AGAAAAACCAGTTTATTGTAACGACTGTTTCCAAGAGAAGAAACCGGCAAGAGACGACCGTGGACGCGGAAGATATTAGTCATTTTTAGTCACGATTTTAGAAAAATTAGTCAACTAATGCCATCGCTCTTACTGGTGAGCCTGTAGCATTTTTGAGTTTTAGTGGGGCTACAATTAGATGAAATTCTTCTGAATTAATTTTATCAAGATTTGCTAAATTCTCTACAATCAAAATACCACTTTTTGCTAAAACATGATGAACAGAAAATTTTCCATCTTTTCCCAAATCAATACTTGGAGAGTCAATTCCAACAAGATTGATTTTTTTTGAAGCCAGATATTTTGCAGCAGATACTGCTAATCCTGGATTTTTTAAAAAGTAAGATTTCTTGTTTAGATTCTTCTGCCATCCTGTATGAAATATGACAGTTGAGCCATCATCTATCTTCCCAAATTTTTTCTCAAATTTTTGTATGTCAGTTTTTGTAATTGCCTGATCCGAACCTTTCCTAATTTTTATCAAAACAGCCTCTGTAACGAGCCTTTTAGTCACAATTTGATCAATTTTTTGCCCTTTTTTGACAAAATGATATGGTGCATCAATATGAGTTCCTGTATGTGTGCTGAGAAACAGCAATTCTAGGTTGTATCCATCTTTCTCTATACTCTCCCAATTGATGAAGTTAGGTTGAGGTGAACCTGGAAACGTAGGAATTTTTTCAGAAATTGTTAATGTTAAATCAATTACTTTCATTTCTATTGGTACACCAATGAAAAGTTAAATATTGTATTTGAGGCTTTTTGATATTGCCTACCTCTTATGTATTGATTAACTCAAATCTCGGAACTGATGTTCAAATAATCAAAGAAGTTAAAGAATTGCTAGCAAGCCAAAGTGATGTCAAACTTGAGATTCAAGGTGTATATGGCGTTTATGACATAATTGTAAAACTATCATCTGATAATAGTGAAAAACTAAGATCAATTGTAACTGATGATATTAGAAAAATTGAAAATGTTCAATCTACCTTAACAATGCTGGTTATTGAACAACAAGAAAAATCATAATTTCTTTAATTCTTCAGTTAGGTTCAAAATCTCATCTTTTGTATTGTATATGTGAGGAGAAATTCTCAAAACCGGTTTTTCATAGATTTCTCTTTTTGCAATGATTATTCCTTTTTGAGCTAATTCTGAAACAATCTTTTCAGGGTCCTGTTTTGCAATCTCAAATGAAACTATGCTTGTTCGTTCAGATTCATCTTCTGGGCAAAAAACTTTCGATTCAGGAATCTTTCCTATCTCATCTATGAACAAGTTTGATAAACTTATGATGTGATTTCTAATATTGTTCCATCCTAAATTTTGCAAAAATGTAACTGAGGATTCCATTCCTGCTAATCCTACATAATTTCTAAATCCGGCCTGAAATCTGTCAGGTAATTCTTTGTATGTTAATTCACCATTTTCATTGGTTTCTGCAGTTTCTCCTCCAATGTTGGATGGTTCTAGAAGATCACTTGATTCTCGTTTACAGTAGAAAACTCCTGTACCCATTGGGCCACACAGCCATTTGGAACCATTAAACGACATAAAATCACATCCCGTATCTGCAAAATCAAATTCACCAATACATCCTACAGTTTGTGCCGTATCCAAAAAATAGGGTACATTCTCTTTTTGCAATTCTTTTCCAATTTCTTTTACTGGCAAGATTAAACCTGAATTGTATAGGCCATGACTTAACGCCACCAATTTGGTCTTTTCATCTAATATTTTTTTTAAATCTGAATATTCAAACCCACCATTAGCATTAACTGGTAAACTTCGTACACCAATTCTTTCCCCAAGTTTCAACCAAGGAAAATAATTTGCATGATGTTCGTGTTCTCCTCCTCTTATTACAATATTGGAATCATTTCCAAACTTCATTCCATTGGCTACGATATTTATCCCATCAGTCACACTTTGTGTAATTATAATTTCATCGGGATTGCACTTTACTACTTTTGCAATTGATGTTCGTGTTTTCTCCCATAATCCTTTTATGAAAATCTCAGATTCTGGAGAATCTGGTCCCATTTCTGAATAATCTATGAGGAATTGTTTCATCGCTTCTATGCTAGTCTTAGGCATTACTGAAACTGATGCATTGTTCAGATAGGTTTTATCAGTTTGAAATTCTTCGGAAATTGAATCAAAATTCATTATATATCCGATTCAAAAATCATTACTGTTGGATAAAAACCATACAACATTTGATAATTTTCAATTATTAGAAGAACACCTAGTTCCTTCTAGCTCAAACCTTCTTTTTTATGAAAATGCATTCTCAAAAATCCAACTAATTCAAGAAATCACATCAAAACAAGACCTTCCAGTTTTGTACATTGATCTTGATCTTCTTTTTTCTGGATATGTTAAATCAGAACTTGTTACAATTCCTAATCTAACATTATTTACTACATTAGAATCAAAAATGAATGAAATTCTTCCCAAAATATTTTCAAAAATATCAAAAGAACCTCACCTGGTAATTTTTGATTCAATAAACGGGCTATACAACACACTATCTAATGATGCAGATTCTGGAAGAATGGTAAATTCAATTTTGATGCTTCTTACAAGAAATGTAATTTTTTCAAATTCAATTTTGATCATTTCTGTATTGGCTACAAAAAAAGAAAATGATTGGGTTCTTCCAAATGGTCGTCAAATTCTTGAAAATGAAAACATGAAAAAATTTGTAATTTCTGATCGATCAAAAATAATACTTGAAAATTGATTTCTTTCAAACAGTGTTATAAAAAATCCAAACGGCGTTATAATTCGCAATTTTGAGGCAAATTATATTAAGCTCAAATTACCATAATTTTTCATGCCAGTAGCAATACTACCAGACATCGGTGAGCAAATGTGCATTGGATGCGCACTATGTGTTGAAATTTGTACCTCTTTAGGTCCTGATGTTCTAAGAGTAAAACCAGTCGAAGGCTGGAAACGAGGAAAAGCATTTGTCTTTTATCCTGAAAGATGCATCACCGACGGTGCATGTATCGGAGTTTGCCCAACAAAAGCAATCTTTTGGATGAGACCAATGGACTTTACTGTAGGACAACCTGTCCCATTATACAGAAACTCTGTTTTCGTCAAAGGTTGGGACGACTATATCATGGAAGATTAGTCACCAAACTTCTTTTTATTATATTTTATTTTATTCTTATATTATGATGTCATATTGCATATCTTATGACCAAAATTGGAGATGCTAAACGAAAACTTCATGGAAAACTTACCGGAAGGCCAGACAATTTTTCTTGGTTGATTGAAAATAAGCTTGCAGGAAGTGCAATTCCTACCTCCAAAAAAGAAGTTGAATGGTTACAAGAAGAAGGCGTTAAAACAATTGTAACAATTAGAGAAGAACCATTAGATGAGAATTGGGTAAACGAAATGAACTATCTACATGTCTTATCTGATGATATGGGTGTCCCAAGTTTTGAAGATTTGAAAAATTCAGTTGATTATGTACATAAAAAAATTCAAAGTAAAGAACCTGTGATGGTTCATTGTTTAGCCGGTTTAGGACGTACCGGGACAATTCTTGCTTGTTATTTGATAAAATATGAAAAAATGTCAGCTGAAGATGCAATTCAACATGTTAGGGAAAAAAGACATGGCTCAATTCAGTCATATGTACAAGAAGAAATGATTTTCCAGTATGCAAAAACTCTAGATGATTAATCTATTCTGGAATTGATTCAGAAACTAGTTTTCCATCAACAACTTTGATTTTCAATCGTATATCGTCTTTGAAAACTAAGGTCAATCCACCTTCTTCATCAGGATCCTGGACTTCAATCAAATCCTGCATTCTTATTCCATCAAATTTTACCATCTTAAATCACTCCGGAATTGAGACGGTTTCTATTTTTCCGTCTACTGCTTTAATGAACATGAATCTATTATCTTTCAAAATTATTGTAATACCGCCTTCTTTGTCTGGTTCTTCAACTTCTAAAACTGGTTGTCCAAGTAATCCATCGTATTTTGCCATATTATTCCCTCAAATTCAACTAATTAATACTTATTTCAATCTCATCAGATTGGTTTTTTGCATCTCCTTTCTTTATGTAAGGATGTGTTTCCCATGAAGCGAATGCTTCTGCAGAAATTTTATGATTACCTGTTCCTAACTCTGATGCATTAAATGTGAATTCCTCTTCAAAATCAAAAAATTCTTTTTTTACATCCTCTTCAGTTAATGCTATGAATGGCTCAAAGTTCTTGGCTACCTGAACCCATATTCTTCTATCTTTCATTGGATTAACCAACTTTGGATTTCTGGTCCAAAAAATTGATGCTTTTCTGTAGGTGTCTATTGGTTTACCCAATTCATGTTTTCGAAGACCACCTTTGGCTAATTTTACACCATACTTCAATTTGATAGTATTATCATTTTCATCATATGCCTGTGTCCAATTTTTCTCATTAAATGCATCCCTTAATCCTCCTGTAAGTGAAAATCTAGCAGTAATGGTAATCTTCTCATCACTTGCGTACTCGTCTTTTTCTTTACCAAGAGTCATTGCTGAAATCTGAGTTTCGGACATTATTGACATTGATTTATATCCACAATAAGTTCTTTTTTGATCAATTGAACATACAAGTAATTAATTCAGATGCAAAGGAAGCCAGCTTGGCAATCAAAGACGCTGATATTGGTGCTCTCTACATTATTCAACATGAGCTACTAAAAGACAAGAATACAGACTTTGCAGGTGTAATTATCAAACATCCATTAACCAATGAAATATGGATGCGAGTTAACTCAAAATCAAAACCAATAACACAAATTTCAGCAGCAGCAGATACTGCTATTTCAGAAGTAGCAAATTTACAAAAACTCATCAATTCAAAAATAAAGTGATTTTAACAGATGAAATTCTGTCCTACCTGTGATGTCAGGCTCAAAAAAGATTCCAATACTTCAGTTTTCACTTGCCCAAAATGTAACTACACAGAAGGTGGACCAAAAATAGAAAAACAATCTGTCTCACAGGAAACAGAATCTGATTTTCTTGTATTGGAAGAAAATGAGGGAAAAGATGTGTTGCCAACAATGGAAATTAATTGTGAAAATAAAGACTGTGATCATAATGAAGCTGTATGGTGGATGCTTCAGACAAGAAGTGCTGACGAACCAACAACTCAATTCTTTAGATGTACAAAATGCCAACACACTTGGCGAAACTACGCATAAGGTTTAACTTTAGCATTCACAACAAAAAAGTGATTTGGTTTTTTCAGCTAAAACAAATGGGGCAGAGGAATGGAAAGCAATCATCTCTGCAATTTCTACACTTGTAGAAGAAGCAACATTTGAGGCAACTGTCGAAGGAATCTCCTTCAGAGGCATGGATCCATCTCATGTAGCACTAATTGATATCAATTGGCCAAATTCTGCATTTGAAAAATACAACTGTGACAGTGACATAAAATTTGGAGTTCGCATTGATGAATTTTCAAAATTAATCAAAAGATCTGATAAAAGTAATTCAATTGAAATTAACATATCTGACGATAATATGCTTCTAGTCACAATAGGTAAAAATAAAAAATACAAAATGAGATTAATTGAAAGTTCTGCATCTGATACTCCGCTTCCAAAAATTGATTATGATGCAAAAATATCACTAACTGCTTCTGCGTTAGATAAAATTTTAGGCGATGTACAAGTAGTTTCTGACTATCTTACTATCACATCAAATGAATCCTCTGCAACGTTTTCTGGCAAAGGTGACTCTGGTGAAGTTGACATTGCACTAGAAACCGGTCAGGATGAAATACAGGAATTATCCGTAAAACAAGAAAGTACTGGTACATACAGCCTCGAATACCTAAACCCAATTATCAAAGCAGTTGGTGGTAGCGTTGAAGCAGTTACATGTGAATATTCTTCGGCAAAACCACTAAGAGTTGAATTCAAGGTTTCAAATTTAGGCCAAATTCATTTCTATTTAGCTCCTCGTGTTGAGAGTTAAAGAATTTTAAGACCAATTGTTCAGGTGAAACAGATTTGAAATTAGTAGTAAAGTTTGGCGGAACGTCGCTCGCAACCGTGAAGGATATCAAAAACGTAGTGAAAACTGTAGATAAAATAGCAAAAAAGAACAAAACTGTAGTTGTATGCTCTGCTGTTGATGGAACAACTGATGAACTAATCCAAATATCACTGTTAGTAGAAAAAGGAAACAAAAAAGACGCAAACAGAATGCTTGCAAAAATATCTCAAAAACATAAACAATTTGCTGACCATCTTATCACAAATCCTAAAATTTCAAAATCACTTTCAAGCAAATTGAATTCTGATTTATCTGAATTAGAAGAGTTAGTTAATGGATTAATTCTACTAGGAGAAGTAACACCACGGTCATATGATTATCTAATCTCTTTTGGCGAAAAACTATCAATTGATTTGGTATCATTTTCATTACAAGAATTGAAAAACAAATCTATGCCGTTAAGTGGTAAAGAGGCAGGAATAGTTACTGACTCCAACTTTGGTGATTCTAGACCTCTTATGGATACAACAAAAATCCGTCTCTCAAAAACAATTAATGAACATTTGAACAAAAACCTTATTCCTGTTGTAGCTGGATTTGCAGGAGCTGATCAACATGATCATACTACTACATTTGGTCGTGGTGGCTCTGATTATACTGCAACTATAATTGCATCGTGCATTGATGCAGATGAAATATGGCTTATGAGTGATGTTGAAGGAATGATGACAGCAGATCCAAAGTTGATAAAAAATGCAAAACTTCTCAAACAAGTTTCATATTCTGAAGCAATTGAGATGGCTAGATTTGGTGCAAAACAAATCCATCCACGAACATTTGAGCCATTATTATCAAAAAAGATTCCAATGCGAATTAGAAGTAGTTTTGATGTAAATAATCAAGGAACTCTTGTTACATTACCTCATTCCAAATCTAAAGATCCTGTAAAGTGTGTGGCTGCAATTAGAAAAGTGGGATTACTTGATTTGACAGGTGGTATATTGTTTGCAGGGCCAGGTGCTGCTGCAAAAATATTTTCAGTTCTTTCAAAAAATGACATTAATGCAATGATGGTATCATCAAATCCATCTGAATCAAGTATAACAATTGTTGTGAAAAAAGAGGATCTTCACAGAGCAGAAAATGTTTTAGAAATTAATTTGCTAGGTACAACTCTCAAAAAAATTGAAACAATTCCAAATGTTGCTATAATTGCAGTAATTGGTTCTGGAATGAGAGGTAAAGTTGGAATAGCATCCAGAGTATTTCTTGCAGCACAAAAATCAAACTCCAATGTAATGATGATTGCTCAAGGTTCATCAGAACTAAACTTGGCATTTGTTGTGAAAGATAATGATTGCAAGGCAGTTGTAACATCTCTACACAATGAATTCAAACTAAATACCATAAAGTAAGATAGGGATAAATTATTCAATCAATCTTCATTTTTCATGGAAGGTAAACTGTACATTGTTGGAGTTGGTCCAGGCCATCACGATCATATGACATTTCGAGCAAAACAGGTTATTGAGGAAAGTGATACTATTGTTGGTTATACAACTTATGTGAATCTAGTCGAAGATTTGATTCAAGGAAAAGAAATTCACAGCTATGCAATGACTCAAGAAGTAGAAAGAGCGCATCAATGTATTGATTTAGCTAAAGAAGGAAAAGTTGTTTCACTTGTTTCAAGCGGTGATCCTGGAATCTATGGAATGGCTGGATTAATTTTTGAAGTACTTGCAGAATCTGGTTGGGATCCAAAAAGTGGTTTACATGTTGAATTAATTCCTGGTGTTTCTGCATTGAATTCTTGTGCAAGTATTATTGGTTCTCCCTTAATGACAGACTTTGCAGTTTGTAGTATGAGTGATCTGATGGTTCCATGGGAAATTATTGTAAAAAGAGTAGAGGCTGCAGCACAAGGAGATTTTGTTTTAGTAATTTACAATCCTAAAAGTAAGAAAAGAGTTCATCAATTACAAGATACACGAAAAATCTTACTAAAACATAGAAAACCAACAACACCTGTTGCCATAATCAAAGAGGCATATCGTGACTCTGAGACTGTAATTATTACTGACTTGGAACATATGGAAAACTATTCTGAACAGTTAGGAATGACTAGTACCGTTATAGTTGGCAACTCATCAACTTACAACTTCAAAGATTTGATGATTAATCCACGCGGATACAAATCAAAGTACAATTTAGAAGAGCCAGAAATTAAAAACTAGTGACTATTTTTAATTAGTTCAAACAACTCATTACTTAATGAAATTTTATCTCTAATAGGCGCAATTATCTTCACCATGTGTTCTCCTACTGTATTTTTCAGATCACCTGGGTGCAAATTCTTTTGAGCAAAATCTGCCTCTAACTCTTCATACGAATTGTATGTTACATTTCCTCCAAACTTTTCAGGTCTTTCTATTGATATTGAATCATATTCATGAAATACAATTTGTCTTGCAATTTCTAAAACAGGATTATTTTCTGTTAGTCCTTCTTCACACCAACCTTTGTTGATTTTCTTTTTAATCTCGTCATCTGAATTGTGTATGAAAATTCCAGAGTTTGGGTCTGATTTACTCATCTTTCCTGGCTCTGTTGTAGAGTCACCTTTTGGTTGTGTTAATCCTGGTAATAATGAATGATGTACGGCAACAGGAACCTTCCATTTCATTTTTGGGAAAATTTCTCTAACTAGCATGTGTATTTTTCGTTGGTCCATTCCTGCATGAACAATATCTAAATCTAAAGAATGAATATCAGCTGCCTGCATCGGTGGATAAAGTAATTTTGCTAAATCAATTTTTTCCTCGTTTTCTGATCTTCCCATGATTGTCAAAGTACGCATTGTTCTTGCAAGAGTCATGTGTTTTGTAAATTTCACAAGTTCTGCCCAGTATTCTTTTTTAGAATCATAAAGATCTGTGCCCATTACGATGTTTACTCCTGGACAAACTAATCGAAATGCATCTGCATAATATTTAGAAACTTTGGAAATTGTTTCAAGATTTCCACCAAGTTTATCGTTAATCAAGGTGTGCCAGTCTGCCAAAAATACGGTACAGTCAATTCCTGCTTTCATAAAGTCATTAATTTTAAAACCTGTGCTGATTAAACTTCCAAGATGTAAAAAGCCAGATATCTCTAATCCGATGTAGTGTTTTGGTTTTGAGTTTGTGTTTAAAAGTTCAATTAACTCTGCTTCATCTTTTACAATTTCTTTTGTAGGAGGTCTTTTGATTAACTCAACTTTTTCTGTAATGTCCATTTTAACAGATTTTTCTTTTATTTATCTATAAAGTCTTGTATTAATTTTTGAAAGTAAAAGCAGAAATTTTCTTACACACTAAAAATCCAGCATCTCAATTGTATTTTCTGAAAGTTTAGTTAGTGATTCTGGATAATATTCATCAAGTATTCCTTTGATTTGCTCTGGATTTTTTAATGAATATTTGTTTGAAGGAATATCGTATTTTTTCTCAATAATTTTCTCTCTGAACAACTCATTGAGATTTACAGATACTACTGAAGGTGATTTTTCTATGAATTCTCTAATTTCTTGTGATGTAGCAGTCTTTTTTTTCAATAAAAATAAGATTATTTTTTTCTGGCTGTCCATAGTTAGATATTTGCAAATTTTTGCCTCCTTTTCTTGTATGCCTGCAGGGTATAGGCGTGTAACTCTTGGTGTTCTTTCTAATTCTATACTTCTTTCTTCTTCTAGTTTTTTTACATAGTGACTTAGTGTACCGTTTCTAATGTTTGAAATTCTCATAATCTCATTAAATCTAATACCCGGATTTTTCTCAATAATTTCTAAAACAACTTCTCTTCTATCCAATTTTTAAATCCCAACGCCGATAACGAATTTCTTTGTTAGCACTATATGTAGTTATTCTAGATTTTTAAAATCAGGAAATGTTAATTTTTTTTATAAAAAACACCAACAGCGAACAGTATTGTCATTATTAAAATTGAAAAATCTAAAATACTTTCACTTGCAGATATATTTTCCAAATCACTTTCTTCAAAAATTTTCACATACATGAATACTGCTTGTCCAAATGCTAAGGCTGCAAACCCAAATGAAGAAAATAACATTCTTGTCATCTTTGATTTTTTGTATCCTATTCCCGCCATAATTGTAAGAAATGCGGCCAAAATGAAACTAATCTGATGTATTACAACATGAAAAAAATCAGCTTGTAAAATCTGATTTACAATTAGAGGTATTGATAAAATTACAATAGAACCAATTATAGTAATTAGAAAAATTGAATACTTTTCTTTAAAAACTGTATATGCCACATTCTGATATTTGTTTGAGAATATATAACAAAGGTGAAATTTTTGAAATTAATTTACTCGTCAGGTATCATTTCTTCTTTTGATTTTCTAGGTCTCGTACTAAGATAAAATGCATGTGCACTAATCAAAAATCCTACAGACCAAATTTTTGTTGCAAATATTAGGTTCCATGGTCTATCTGGATCAGGATAATCAACTATCAATCTATCAATATCAGGAGTTGTACCATCAATTACCATCTGTGCTGTAATTTCTGCATTAAGTACAGTAAAACTCCACAAAACTTCGTACAAACAAATTACTGCAAATCCCAACAACATTAGTTGTAACAGAGCCATTCTGTATGATTGTAATCCTACAGTCTTCTTCCAACCAATTCTAGAAACACAGTACCATGAAATTACACATGCAAATGATAACCACGTTGTTAGATTTGCAAAGTTCTCAAATGGAACATGAGTATTTACTAAAACTTCTCCCATTACATAATATCCAGTTTCTTGCCACTCTCCAACCATCATGACTACGCCGTAAACCATGATGATTCCCATCATTGAGGCAGCAGCATAAAATATGTACAGAAAAACTCTGTACTGTTTGTCTGTCTCATGTAGATGTCTTACTTTCAATTCATCGATTTTTAATAGACCTACTATAAAATTATTTCAATCATATTATACGATGAAACTAGTAACCATCTTTCTGTCGTTGTCTGTTAATTTCATTTTTTCTTTCGTATTCCTTCAAGATATCATCAGGCGTGAGATTTAGCTCTAGTGATGCCTGAACAACAAAGTGCCAAATGTCTATTAGCTCTTCTCTGGCTTCAGCTTCATTAAATTCAGTTGGTGTCTTCCACCACTTCCAGTTTGTGGTACGTTGTAGTTCTACTGCTTCGTGCATTATTGCAGTACATAATGCAGAAACCTTACCTTCAGTATCTTTTGGATATCTGTCAAGATTCATCATATCTTCCAATCCTTTCTGCATAGAAAAAATTGAATCCAGTCTGTCTTCCATGATTAATAAAAAAAAATCTTATCTATAACTCTTCAAAAGGTAACCATTTTTTCATATTGCTTTATTCTTTTTGAAATATCTGATTTTTTTAAAGATGTTAATCCTGCTAATCCATATTTTTCAACAGCAAATGATCCCATGACATTTCCATAAATGATTGATTTTTTTATTTCAGAAAAACTAGTTTTCTTTTTTGCAGCTAAATGTCCAATCATTGCACCTGCAAAAGAATCTCCTGCTCCAGTTGGGTCTACAACTGATTCTAATGAAAATCCTACTGATGGAAAAATTACATCTTCATGAAATAGTAAAGCACCATGTTCTCCTTTTTTAATAACAACATAATTGGCTCCCCAACTCATCATTTTTTTTGCACATTTTATCAAATTGTCTTCTTTTGTGAGGAGTTTTGCCTCCTCATCATTAATTACGACGGCATCAACTGATTTTATCATTTTAATTACAGCATTTCTTTTTGTAGCAATCCAAAATTCTATTGTATCACACATTGAAAATTTCACATTATCAAA
>Ga0207961_1000432_pt1 | contig 12018 bp, 10 predicted proteins | sample Knorr_S7_td_250__FD_185596 | JGI IMG/M metagenome (GOLD analysis project Ga0207961, IMG submission 185596) | Marine microbial communities from Southern Atlantic Ocean transect - Knorr_S7_td_250_ad_252m_LV_B (SPAdes) (version 2) | ecosystem: Environmental > Aquatic > Marine > Oceanic | place... | reverse complement strand
CAAGTTCCCTACCTGCTAACATTCCCATAAAGACAAATGTAGTGCTCATTGGTATATTATTGACTTCTTTGAAATAATACAAAACAAAACAATAAACCAGATCAATAAACGTCGCTGATCGAACATATCTTGTATTGGTTTTTGATAAAACAATTTCTTGTATTTTCCCACCTCTTTCGTAAAACATGAATCCCAAACCTAAAAGCATTGCACCAATAACAAAGAACTTAAAATCGATACCACCCATGTCACTATATCTTGGTAAAAATACCATGATATTTGCCATATCATGCTTCAACCACGTTGCCCATAACCAACCAGTGGTCAACCATTGAGCAACTCTCCAATGGTTATTATATTTATTGTCCCCTTTCTCTCCTTCATATAAGATATATTTGCTAATTAACCACCAAGATCCCCAAGCAAAAACAAAGGATACCGCATAACCTAGAAAACTCTTTAATAACATTTTTTCCATTACAATAGATGATGCAAAAACGGATAAGACTAGGAATGTAGTTGATACTGGTATTTTTAATCTTGTTAAGATAATCAAAACTAATGGTGCTACTGCATGATACCATTGTATTTCTATTGGGTCAAAATCATCTAACCTTCCAAAAGCTGGATCGCCAGTATGAAAACCCTGAATCATAGTAAATACAAAAATAGAACCCATATATGCAAACATCCAATACCATTTAACATCATCACGATTGGATGCAATGTAAGTTCCTAATGTTTGGATACTATCATTTGCTGTAACAGCATAAACAGCAAATAGAAAACCAAATAAAGACCATAATGTAAGAAAATCCATTCTACTCCCCTTTGTTAATGAATAGATTTATTTTTTTCATTCGTATTATTAATATTATACTGCTCCGGAGGAGGGACTCGAACCCCCGACCTGGTGATTAACAGTCACTCGCTCTACCAACTGAGCTACTCCGGAATCGAGATGGAATTTCTCACGATATTATATAAAAAATCAAGTAATAATTATCAAACTTCAAGTTCAATAATTAAATCTTTAGATAAATTAAATTGTGCGTGATCTGAAACATCCTTAGAAATAATAACTTTATTGTTATTTGATACTGATCCAAGACGAGCATGGGTAGATTTTAATCCTCCCAGATACCATCTATGATCGCTAATATAAATTAGGTCTCCTTTGTTTCCTTTTATCTGATCCATATAGTTCTTTGGCAATGATACTTCATTGTTGTCTTCTTGTGTTACTTCTACTTCTGATCCAGCAAACTGAATAGTTAGGCCTGCATTTTTATTCACATCAGATCCTTTAAAGTATTGTGGACCATCCTTAATCGTCCAAATGGTCAATCCTTTAATGCGATCATAATCTTTTGGAGGTTTTGTAAACAAGGTTACAATAATACCAATAGATGCACATGCAACTACATTATATAATGCTCTAATATAAGACCAAGGTTTTGCCTCAACAAATTCGATACCATGAGAAAATGGTTGTACAAATGTCTTCGGATATTCAATGCCTAACATAATAAAGATTGCTCCTATAACAAATGTTAGAACAGCAGCTCTAGAAGAAAATCTTTTCCAAAAGATTCCTAAAAATATTACCGTAACCATTGGAGGAGTCACAACACTATGGAATGCGCCATGTGCTTCATAAATCGTACCATATTTACTAAATAGAAAAGCAGCTTGTATTCCAATAAACGTTACTAATAAAGATGTAAACATCGAAACACGTAGTCGAGTTTTTTCAGATGGATTTTTACTCAATGGAGTATAAATATCATTCACCGCTACTGCTGCTGATGCATTAATTTGAGAATCAAGACTGGACATTAGTGCAGCAACTACTGCTGCCACTAAGAAAGCAAAAATTGCTTCAGATCCTGATACAATACCAGCTACTACCGTAAAAATTCCATTTGGATCTGTTGTTTCTGGAATAGTTGATGAAAAATGTGTACCCCAACGAGTAAATATTGAACTTCCAGCGGAGTGATACATCCCGGTTAAACCTGAATCAAAATTGACAATAGCTCTTCCTATCCAACCAGAGTTTGATACTGCAACCGTACCAATGGGTAAGAATACCAAAACATTCATCATAGTTGCTCGCCTAGCATGCACAACGGAACGTGCTGCTAAGAAACGCATAATAACAGCTTGATTCATGAAAGCAAATCCTACAGATCCTACTACACCGTCTTGCCAAAAAATACCAGCAAAATTAAAATCAGGTGGAGAATTAAAATCAGCTAGAGGCAATTTGTTTGCTATCGATAGATTACCCCAAAATGAATCAAATCCTCCTACATAAGCAATGCCTAATCCAAAGATTAGAAGGCCAGCAAACAATAGAATAACGCCCTGGAGAAAATCAGTAAAGATAATTGCTGTTTGCCCTCCTAGAGAAACATAAATACCAGAAATAACAGCTACGACGATGATGATGGTGTTAATTTCCCATCCTAAAATAGGTTGTAGTAATGATCCAAGAGCAAGTAATCCAATACCAATATATCCCACCAAATATAATAACATGGTAAAGGTTGATAAATTTCTGACTGTACTATTGAAACGACGTTGAAAATACTCAGGAATGGAATTAACCTGCATATAATAAATAATTGGAATCCATCCAAATAATAATAATGGCATAAAAAACCAATCATTCATATAGGTCATTGTAGATGAAAATCCATACTCAAACCCCTTAGAAGCATATTTTGCAAAACTATGCGATCCTACCCCTGTAGCTAACATAGACATTGCAATTAACCACCAAGAAAATCGTCTCCCACCAAAAAAGAAATCTTCAGTTGATTTGTTATTGCGGGCAAAAAATAATCCTGCGCCCAACACAAAAAAAACATAACAAACTAAGATTACCCAAAATAATTCAGTTGTTGGAATAGTTGTGTTCATTTGATATTCCTCACAAGGATACCAACGTTTAATATATACAAAGCGATAATGAGTAGATACATCTTGGGAGCATTATTTAATGATGATAATGTCATCAATAAATGAATAGAAAAAATATAAATAAATCCCCATACTAAAACTTGCATCCATATTTTATGCTTCGTCCAAAATTCACTACCGCCATAAGCACGGAATATTGTGAAAAGTCCACCACCAAAAATTAGGAGACCAAAACCATACTGATACATAAGAGGAAGCCAAGAATGAGTAAAGAAATCCATTATTTCATTTCCTCAAAGAATGGTTTTAACTGATCATAGGTATCATACAACCCTTGTGCAACAACCTTTGTTGATCCTACCACTGGCATAAAAGAAGTATCAGATGTCCATCGTGGAACAATATGAAAATGTAAATGTCCTTCAATGGATGCACCAGATCCTTTACCAATATTTGCTCCAAAATTGAATCCGTGACATTGTAAATTTTCTCTTAAAATTTTCATGGTTTTTTTAGTAATTCGCATAATTTCTGTTAATGTTTCATCTGCTAAATTTTCTACTGAATCTGATTCCTCATATGGAACAACCATTAAATGCCCATTATTATATGGATAATAATTCATAATGATATAACAAAATTCACCACGATAAAGAATAAGATTTTCTTTATCTTCAGCTTCATTCGGTTTACTAGAAAAAATCTTTTGAGATGCATCTTTGTTCTTAATGTATTCCATTTTCCATGGAGCCCATAAATGTTTTTTATGTGACATATTCGTTTTCCAATTTCGCTTTATCAATTAATTCTCTCAACATAGGTTTAATATAAATATTATTGAGATCCATTTTACCAAAACATTTTGCTAAAATGTTTACACGTTGTTCCAATGGCTTGTGTTTATTAATAACAATCAAATTATCGGTAAATAGCAAACAATGATCTCCATTAAAATCTCCTTTATCATGTACAATCTTTATATTTAACCGATCGCTTAACTCGATAAAATCATTAATAAGTTCTTCATATTTTTTATTTATTTCTTTGAGTCGCATTTGATTCCAGTAATTTTACTACTACTTCTAATTTTTTCTCCTAAACCATCCACCATTTTGATAGAATATTTTTCCATAACAGCAGTTTCTGGTATTTCACTTAGACTTCTATCCCCACCATTTGCAAAAATATCTGGTTTCAGAAATTCTAAACTTTTACACACACTTTTGTCATTATCAATGCTCAAAAATACTTCATCAACAGACTGTAATGCAGAAACAATTTCGATTCTATCCTTTTCATTCATGAAAGACTTCCCTTTTTTTAAGATAGCTTGTTGATCATTATTAACAATCACAACCAATCTATCTCCCAGTTGTCTTGCAAGCTTTAAAAGTTCTAAATGCCCTACATGAATTGGATCAAAATATCCACTTACAGCTACAACAATCATGTTATTCTTCCTTTTCTAAGCTATAGTTCCACATTGGAATTTCTAATTCCCAATTGGCTCTCAAAATTAATGAATCAGGATAAACATAAAACCTTTCAGCAAATTGTTTATCAGTAAAAGATCCCATATTTAAGATTAAATCATTATTCCTATCTTCATAAATCAATAATTGATATTTCCCTTCCAAAACTTCATCAATAGTATAATTACCTCCTAATTCTACCGCATTGGTATAATTGTTCTTTGTATTTTTTAAAAATACATTAATAGGATGAAGAAAATTACCCTTAACAGATCCCAATATAGTAGCCGTCTTTACCAATGTTTTCTTATCAGTATCATCAACTGTCAAACTATCAGAAGATACAACACTCTCTTCTTTTTTTATAGGCCTTGTAAGATAGAAATTAATACTACTTAATGAATCATTATGCAACGATAATTTATTTTTTCGATAAAACGAGAATGCTTCTTTTGTATAATCAATATTTGATCCATATTGTTGAACTGCTAAAATTGAAAATTCTGTATTAGGTAAAAAATTAAACTGATATGCCCCATTTGATGATGCACGCAAAATATAATCTGGGGGAGTATCGAGCATCATAGCTTTACTTGGATTGTTCAACCATAAGAGAATAAATGCAGTATTAAAATCTCCAAAAATAGTTCCTTCAATTCTACCAGAATGAAAGACAGAATCTCTTGAAAATGGAATAACAATATCTTGAGCAATATTTACACTATGTTCATCCTTAAGGTTGGTATCAAACACAAGCATATATGTAGTATCAGTATCTAAATTTGATGGCATCCAAAAATCAATTTCATCTCCTTTATATTCATATTTAAAGTCATAGTCTCCATTTGGAAAAATTTTAATTGCCTTTTTTAAAGATGCTTCCTGTAAATATTCATTGAATTGAATTGTAATTTTTTGAGTTGGATTAATTTCGGTCAATATTTTTGGAGTCGTTGAAACTAATTCTGGGGGGATAGCATCAATTGCTCCACCTTGTGGTGCAGATACTGATGCACAATTATTAATAAAAATAATTGCCAAAAGTAAAAATAACTTATTCGCTATTCTCATATTTTTTTAGATAATCTTCTGACCATTTTACGAAAGTATGGTTATTAATTTCAAATTTAATTTGATTCATCAAATCAAAGTAATATGCAATATTAATTAGCGTAGCAATTCGCATACCTAAGATTTCATTAATTTGGAATAGATATCTTAAGTATGATTTAGAATATTCCTTGGCAAAAGCGATATTGCTATTTTCATCAATTGGTGAAATATCGTGTTTGTACTTATTATTAATAATATTAATGATTCCTTCACTAGTAAAAAGTTGACCATTCCTTGCATTCCTTGTTGGCAATACACAGTCAAACATATCGATTCCTCTTAAAACTGATTTTACAATATCAGTTGGTTTCCCCACACCCATTAAATATCTTGGATGATTCTCAGGAATCGCTTCACCTAATAAATGTACGGTATCAAACATTGGTTCCTTTTTTTCTCCTACTGATAATCCTCCGATTGCTATACCAGAATTAGCAAAAGGAAGCATTTGTTCCAAGCATTTTAGTCGCTCATCTTTATCAATGCCTCCTTGGATAATAGGAAACAAAATTTGTGTATGGTTATAAAGCGGTTTGTGTGTATCTAAATAATCATACGCTCTTTTGGTCCAATCATGAGTTAATCTAGAAGCTCTTTTTAATTCTCTTTTTGTACAATTTGCTGGTGGACAATAATCAAATGCCATAATAATATCTGATCCTAATTTTTGCTGAACCTCCATCGAAATTTCTGGAGTAAAAAGATGCATACTTCCATCAAGATGTGATTTAAAGTGAACACCATTATCGGTAATCTTGTTCATTTTATTTAAAGAAAACACTTGATAACCACCGCTATCTGTTAAGATACTATTAGACCAATTCAAAAATTGATGTAATCCACCATTTTCTTCAATAATGTCTGTTCCAGGTCTTAAGTAAAGATGATAAGTGTTAGATAACATAATTTGTGTGTTTAAATCATACAGTTCATTGGGTGATATCGATTTAACAACTCCATGTGTACCTACTGGCATAAAAACAGGTGTTTCAATAACAGAGTGGTCTGTCTGAATTTGTCCTGTTCTTGCTAATGAATATTTATCTTTTGATTGAATTATAAATTTCAACGAATTACCAATCGTACCCAATCGATAAAATATATTGAGGCTTAGAATAGTCGCCATCAGGATAACGATCCCAAGCAGTATCGAGCCTTATCAATGCCCATGGAGTAAATATTTTCATACCCATTCCAAAGGTAGAAATCATTGGGGAAGCATCAGGATGAGTTAAATTATACTTGGATCGAACAAGGGCACTATCATCAAATTCTTTACTATCATCCCACGCGGCACCAACATCCAAGAAAAGATGACCAAAAATATTACCAAATCTAATTTTAGCAGGAAATCCAACATCAACATAATTAATAAATGGAAATCGAAATTCAAAATTGGCAACAGCAACGTTTTCACCAGTACGTTCTCTATAACGTGCTCCTCTAACAGGAAATACATACTCTGTAAAATAAACATCTTCTAATACAGTAGAACTCTCATAGTCTAAGATTCTTTGTGCATAAAATCCTGAATCGTCTCTACCTTCAGTCTGAGTATCAGAATAAAATGTCATTTGAGAAGATCCACCTAGAAAAAACTTTTCAGGATTTTCACCAAAGCTTTTTCCCAACATTAACCTAGTGGCAAAACTATAATTCCTATTAATCTTAAAATATTTTCTTATATCAAATTTAATAGTCTTAAAAGCAAGGCTGTCATCACCAATATCAGGACTGAATTGGAAAGTTAAATATTGTCTTAATCCATCATTAGGACCAGTGTAAGTATTAGTTGTATTATCGTAGACCCAACTGACCAAAGGAATAAATGACTTTAAATTTTCTGAATAATTTGTCTCAACTTGTCCAGTCCAATAGTCAATCTCTTTTATTTCATAGCTAATACCTCGTAGTGTCGCACCAACGTCAATTCTATTAAATTTTGAAAACGGATATTGAGCAAAAAATCCAACACCATAATCTCTTAAGAAACCTATATAATCAGTATCAATACTATAACCTAGAGAGAATAAATTTGCATATTGGAAAAGTTGTCCATAATAGTTTGTTCTATTCTTTAGATATCCATAACCCAATATTATATCACTATTGTCTAAATCCATCACAAGATTAGAAGCAAATCGTAATTGATGATCTCCCATAACATCGCTCCATGCAATATTAGCAAGACCAGTAGTCCCAAATAAATTATCAATAGAAGCACTGGTATAAACATAATCTAATGAAAACTCTGTTTTATATTTTTGTGGATTGTAATTACCAGAAACACGTAAAGAATCAACAGATGTTAATTCCTGATCTGGGTCTACATGATCTGGATCATTAAATTTCTTATAATTGCGAGCAAAAATATAGCTTGAATAATCTTCTGGTTCAGCAATACTCGGTTCATTTCTGACAAAACGTAAATCTTCAAAATCTTCTTGTTCATCTTTCATGGTATAAAATATTGTAGCAGGAACTTCCTTATTCTCCACTTCAATTGGATTATTCATCAGAAATAAGTCCCAACCTCTTTCTTTATATCCAGCAAAAATTATTTTATCTGCATTTCTATCAACATCAATTTGTTGAATACCAGTAATAACATTAGTAATAGGATAAGCTTCATTTGTAATTAAATCATGTCTAAAAATATTATAAACTCCATTATAATCAGCTGTATAGAATAAAATATTATCTTTTGATGCTACAGGATAAGCTTCATCGTGATCAGTATCAGTAATTTGTGTAATAGATTCAGTAGTAAAATCATACATAAAAATATCTTTTTTGGAAAAATCTATTTCTGAGATGTCAGTATTATCTTTATAACTTGATTGATCGGAACTAAAAAATACTTTATCACCATTTAAGCTCCATGATGGAGAAAAATCAGAAAAAATATCATTTGTTAAATTTGTAACTTTCTCCGTTTTCAAATCAATAAGATATAAATCACTTGCATCGTTTTTATGACCAATAAATACAATTTTATTATCTTTTGGGTGCCATGCTGTAGTAAACACACCATCTAATCCAATAGGAATTTTTTTATATTTTCCATTTTTCACATTCACAATAATGATAGAATCTTCTTTCCCGCTTTTAGAAGCAAAAGCAATCTGTTTACCATTTGGTGACCAAGATAGTCCAGGTTGCAACCATTTTAATTCTTCAAAATCTGGAGAATTATTACCACGAATTAATCTTTTTTTCTGTTCTCCAGAATCGGCATTTAAAAGAATTAAATCCATATATCCTGATTGATCAGTAAAATAAGCAATGGTATTCCCATCTGGTGAAAATGAAGGACTAATGTTATAAAAATTCTTTGATTCTGATCTATCGGTAAGTTTTTCAGAAAAATCAGATAATTTCTCTCGTTTGTTAATATCTCCCCAATATTCTTTTTTCAAGTAATCATGCCAATTTTCAGTCAATTTCTCAAAATCAGTTCCTAATGCATTTTCAAAACCTTTCTCTGCATTCTGAGTTCTTTTCATTTGTTGAAATACTTCTCCAACTTTTTCTCTTCCATATTTATTTGTTATATATTTCCAGACTGATTGGCCACCTTTGTATGCTAGGATTGAATAATTAAGTTGATCAACTTCAGGTAAACTTTCTTCAATGGCTAAATCTCTTAAAACCATATCAGAATTGGTATCCCAATCCACAGATAGAAACTCTGCTAATCCTTCATTGGCCCATAAAGGGACTTGAAGTATAACACGTCCACTTAATACTCCTTGAACATTCCCGCCATATACCATGTCATTAATAATCGCATGTACAAGTTCATGGTGTATGACATGTTTAAATTGTGCGTACGATCCTTCGAATGGAATAACAATTCTATTTTTATAGAGCTCAGTTACTCCTCCTATACCTTCAGACATATAGACATTCACAATATTTGTTTGTTGAAAATCATTATGAGAAGTGTAAACAATAATTTTAATAGGTTGTTGGCTTCTCCAGCGTAAATGTTTCCCAATTTGATCAAGTGATTCTTCTGCAATTTTTGATGTAAAAATTGCTAAATCATAATTATCACCATAATAGTAGACATTAAAATTAGGACTAACGATGAAATTCCAATCAAATTCATTGTATTGAACTTTGTTTTGACCAAAATATTGTCCAAACAAAGCTTGACTGAATAGTGTTAAGATTAAAATAAAACGCATTGATAATTTTATATAATATTAGACACAATAAATATGAAAAAAGTAAAAATAATTAAATATTGGACAGATTTAATATAAGAATTAAGTTTTTTCATGCAATTACCAATATACTTTTTTGGCGATACACACTTTAAATTCCAAAAATCAAGTCAAGAAGATAAAAAAATTGAAAAATTCTCTCAATTCCTAAAAACCATCTCAAAGGAAAACAATAAAGGCAGTTTGTTTATTATGGGCGATTTATTTGATTATTACTTTGAATACAAAAATAAAACTCCAGAGTATTACAAAGAAATATTTGTCTCACTAAACGATATCAGAAAAAAAGGTTTTGATATCTACTTTATTGCTGGGAATCATGACTATTGGATAGGAAATCATCTCAAAAGTCATGTAAATGATTCTTTTCTTAATGATACCACGACAGAGATTAACAATAAGAAATTTTATATTACCCATGGAGATGGAATTCTATCATGGGACAAATCGTATCGTTTATTACGATGCATATTACGTAGCAAACTGTTTGTTACATTATTTTCTTTACTGCCAGAAAAGATGGCCTTAAAAATTGCAAAAAAAATATCTCATGAAAGAAAAGATTCACATTATTTAGATCAAGAAAGAATTAATAGAGTCCACAATGAATTGGATAGTTTTGCTCAACAAAAAATTGATGAAGGTTTTAATTATGTGATTATGGGACATTATCACCACTCTTATCAAAAAACATTAGATAGTGGAGAATTAATTTTGCTTGGTGAATGTAATGAAAGAAATTATAACTATGCTGTTTTTAATGGAGATAAATTAGAAATCAAGAATTTTTAAACTTTATTGTGCAAAGTAACCATAATTGCATTTTGCATGTGTAATCTATTTTCTGCCTGTTCAAAGACAATTGAGTTGTCTGAATCAATCACATTATCAGTCACTTCCCTTCCACGTTCTGCTGGTAAGCAATGCATAAACAAATAATTATCTTTGGCATTCTTCACTAAATCTGAATTTACTTGAAATGGAGAAAATATTTTGATGCGTTCATCAATTTCTTCTTTTTGACCCATAGATGCCCATACATCTGTATAGATTACATCTGCATTATGAACAGAATCAAGCGAATGGGATACAGATACATTAGAGATGCCAACATCATTTGCAAGCTTAATTGTATCTGCATCAGAAGAATATCCTTCAGGACAAACACAAACAAATTCAAAAGGAAGTACAGATGCTAACCTAACCCAAGAATTAACAATATTATTTCCATCGCCTATATACACTATTTTCAAATTATCAAACGAATCTTTCTTTTCTTCCCATACTGTAAAGATATCAGTCAAAATTTGACATGGATGATTGTAATCAGTTAATCCATTAATGACAGGAACGGTAGCATGTTCTTCAAAATCTAAGATATCTTGATGGCTAAAAACACGCGCCATGATTAAATCATTATATCTGCTAAATAATTGTGCTAAATCAGCAGCACTTTCTCTTTTGCCAAGTCCAATATCTTGGGGAGCTAAATAAATTGCATGTCCTCCCATCCAAGCAAAGCCAGTTTCAAAAGAAACTCTTGTTCTTGCAGATGGTTTGGCAAATATCATTGCCATTGAATGATTCGCAAATGGTTTAAATTCCTCTTTATTGCGATACTTTGACTTTAAATCAGAAGCCAAAGCAAATAAATCCAAAATTTCTTCTTTAGAAAAATCATCTACCTTGATACAATGTCTAACATTCATTTTACTTGTCTCTTTTTTATATTAGGAATGCTCATTGATTCTCTATATTTAGCTACTGTTCTTCTAGCAATAGAAATATCTTTTTTCTTTAGAAGATTAGCTATTTCTAAATCAGAAATTGGATGATTACTATCTTCTGATTGAATTAAATCCTTAATAGTATCTTTTAGTTCTTTTGTCCCAATCACTTCACCAGAATCTTTAACAATCTTACTACTGAAGAAACTTTTCAAACTTATAATACCTAAAGGAGTATCAACATATTTATTTTTCACCACTCTACTAATACTGGATATATCCATATCTAACTTGGTTGCAATATCTTCTAAACGAAGTGGGTTAGGATAGTCTTGATTTCCAGATAAATAAGCATTTTGAAAACCAATAATTTCATTCATTACGTTTTTAAGTGTTTGAGACCTAAACATAATGGTATCTAATAAGTTTTGAGCACTATCAGTATGATCTTTAATAAATTTTTTATCCTTATCTGAAAGTTTTTGTGTCATTGCTTCACCCAAATAATCATTAGCAATTTTAAATCGATTTAGATTTTTATCATTG
>Ga0207961_1000424_pt1 | contig 12101 bp, 6 predicted proteins | sample Knorr_S7_td_250__FD_185596 | JGI IMG/M metagenome (GOLD analysis project Ga0207961, IMG submission 185596) | Marine microbial communities from Southern Atlantic Ocean transect - Knorr_S7_td_250_ad_252m_LV_B (SPAdes) (version 2) | ecosystem: Environmental > Aquatic > Marine > Oceanic | place... | reverse complement strand
CTTAAAAACAGGGTTGCGATTGCTTCACTTTCTCTTGCGGTCAAGGAAATTATTCCTGAAGACACCTTAGTCAAATAGTTTGTTTCAATGGCCATCACGAACAGCAGGTAGTCACTCCATTTTGCTGAAAGACCATATGACTGTGCTTCAGGCGAACTGGCCCACTCAGTTAAATGTTCCTGATGACGATAATAGCCGCTTAAAATATTTTTTTGTGAGCGTTTCTGTTGTCCATACCATACCATAACCTGATGCTCGATTTTTGAAATGCTGCTGCTGTTCAACTGGCTCCAGATCATCAGCAGCAGGGACTCCATTCCTTTAAGCATTTCAAGGTAGTTCCTGCCCAAATCCCTTTCAAGCCAGGCACAGTGAAAAGGCATGGTGTGAGCGGCATTCAATGCATCAATGATCTTTCCCAGTTGCCAGGATGCCTCCTCCTTCAACCATTCTTCAGGGTTCATGTTTCCTTTTTTTGAGAAAGCCATCAGCTGTTAACTATGAAAACCGGTTCCATCTGTTTCAGTCTACTGAGGATTGCAGGCATATCTGCAGGAACATCATTTAAATCCAGAGTGTTTTCAGGTATGTATTTCAGTGATGACTGGTCATCACACAGCCATTCAACAAGTTTGGCATGATCGAGTTTAGCAGTATCTTTAATCTGCAGCCTCAAACGGTTGCGTTCATGTTCAATCTTTTCCACACCATGAAGCTGCCCCCAAAGTCTAATTTCAGCCTGCCTGAATATATTAAGTACCGGTTCTGGAAGCATGCCGAACCTGTCTTCGATACCGTTGCGGAATTCCCACAGGTCTCCCTTCGTGGGCAGAGTCCCGACCGCTTTATAAAGAGACAGGCGCTGGCTAGTGCTGCTTATGTAGGATTCAGGAATCAGCTGATCAATCTGGTTCAGCTTAACCTGGATGTCTTCCACTGATAATCCTGATTCAGATTGTCTCAGCTTTTTGACGGCTCTATCCACCATTTGAGTGTAAAGCTCCAGCCCCACACTTGCTATTTGCCCGGACTGCTCTGATCCCAGCAAATTGCCGGCTCCTCTAATTTCCAAGTCCCTTGAAGCAACCTTAAATCCTGCTCCCAGGTCGTTCAGGTCCTGCAGGACATTCAGTCGCTCATTTGCGATTCCACTTAAGATCAAATCTGGTGGAACCAGCAGATAAGCATAAGCCTGCACATTGCTGCGTCCGACTCTTCCCCGCAACTGATAGAGTTGAGACAGTCCAAAAATATGTGCGTTATTAATTATGATTGTATTGGCATTGGTGATATCAAGACCGGACTCAATAATTGTAGTAGAGAGCAAAACATCAAATTCTCCCTCAATAAATTCCATCATTACTTTTTCCAGTTTTTCTTCCCTCATTTGACCATGCCCGATTACAATCTTCACATTTGGAAGGATACTGTCAAGATAGCGTCCATATTCATAAATTGTATCAATACGGTTGTGAACTATATAAACCTGGCCGCCTCGGCGAATTTCCCGGCTGACTGCTTCCTGAATAATATAATCATTGGCAGGCAGCAATCTGGTCCGCACTGCCCTGCGGTCTGCAGGGGGTGTGTTTACCAGGCTAAGATCCCGTATTCCCATCAATGACATGTGCAGCGTGCGCGGAATTGGAGTGGCCGAAAGTGTGAGTACATCAACTGAGGCCCTGAAGCGCTTGATCTTTTCCTTGTGTCTGACCCCGAAACGCTGTTCTTCATCAACAACAAGCAATCCCAACTCTTTGAATTTAACATCTGTTGAGAGCATACGGTGTGTTCCAATAAGCACATCGATTTTACCCTCTTGCAAACGTTTGATAATTTTTTTCTGTTCCGCTGCTGTTCGAAAACGGCTGATGACTTCTATTATAAAAGGGGTGTCTTCAAAACGTCTGCAGAAAGTCTCAAAGTGCTGCTGTGCGAGAATTGTGGTAGGAACAAGAACCGCAACCTGCTTTTCCTGCTGGACAGCCTTGAAGGCGGCACGCATGGCGATCTCAGTTTTCCCAAAACCGACATCTCCGCAAATGAGTCTGTCCATCGGCATCTCCTTTTCCATATCTGCCTTAACGGAACTGATAACATCCAGCTGATCCCGTGTTTCTTCAAACTCAAAGCGAAGTTCAAATTTCTGCATTTCCAGATCATCTGCTGCAAAGGCAAAACCCTTACGGGCTTTACGTTCAGCATAAATGTCAGCCAGTTCTTCGGCAATGTTCTCAACAGTTTTCGCAACCTTGCTGCGAGTTTTTTTCCAGGCTTTTTCTCCAAGCTTGCTCAATTTAGGAGTTGTACCATCCGCATTCACATATTTCTGCACAAGGTGGATATTTTCTACAGGTACATAAACTTTTTCATCACGTGCGAAAACCAGCTGCATGAACTCGTTTTGATTGCCACCCGCGGAAATTTTCTGCAAACCATGGTAGCGCCCGATTCCGTAGTCCAGGTGAACCACATGGTCTCCTTCCCTTAGATCATCAAGGTTACCTGCAGTCTGGTGAACCTGGGCTCGCTGTAAGCGGCGATTCCTCGTTTTTTCACCGAAAACTTCTTCCTCAGTCAGTAAAACGAAAAGAGCTTTCCCGTTTGAATCAAGTTTCCTGAATCCTGAAGAAACTTTTCCTGTTAAAATCGGGATCGAACCAGATGTGTTTTCAGTATCATTTTTCTCGAGCCAGTCAAGCCACGGACACCTGTTTGTAGTCATTTGATCTCCCGCTGCAGAGCTTTCCACGCCTAAATCGTCCAGTAGCTGCTTAAAACCATCTGCATGCGTTTGGTTTTTCGCACTAAGCAAAACCGGTATTCCTGAGCTTTGCCATTTATGAAGCAGCTGTACCATGTAGCCTGCTGCGGAAGTTGCCTTCGCACTTTCGAATTGATTACGCAGGGACTTGTTATCTACAAACTGAAGCTGGTGTGCCGTACGTGCTTTAGTGTTATTAATTTTCATTGAGTTCAAAATCAGGCTGACATGCTCAGTAAGCTTAGTCTGAAGTTCTCTATGGTTTAAAAATAATGACTCCGGAGAGATAGTAAGCTTGTTTTGCTGAGTACTGATTTCGTACTCCATAAAGACTTCCTGGTAAAAACTGTCAGCACGCGTATTTACATTTTTTTCTTCATCAATTATTAAAATTAATTCATCGGGGAAATAATCAAATAGGGTTTCCAGTTCTGGATAGAATAAAGGGGAAAGAGATTCAATTCCGGGAAACCCTTCTTTTTTTTGCAGACTTTGTCTTAATCGCAATAGGACCTCCGGAGCACATTCTTTGCGATATTCCGGCAAGCTTTTGCGTGCAAAATCGATATTTTCCTGGTTAAATAGTATTTCACAAGCAGGGAGGATTTTTAATGAACTCAATTCAGTTTGATCTGTATGCTGAGTTTGAATGTCAAACGGTTTGAGGAAATGTGCCTTGGAGTTTTCAGAAAATTCAATCCGCACCGGTTTTTCCAGATTTAATGGGAAAACGTCCAGTATTCCTCCATGAGTGCTGAACTCCCCAAGTTCTTCAACCACATCAACCTGAATGTATCCGGAATTAAGCAACTGCTTCCCGATTTCATCAGGACTTCCGACAAATTCATTTGTCAGTGTGATAGTGTTTTTTAAAAAATCATTTCGAGGTAGAAAACACTGCATCAGCGCATTGGGTGTGGTAATCAGTATACGTGCCTGCTGATTTAGCAAAGCGTCAAGGGTTTGAAAACGCTGCGCTGTCAGGCCTTTGTGCGGTGAAAAATTGTCGTATGGAAGCACATCCCAGAAGGGGAAAAAATACACCCCCTCTCTTCCAAAATAATAGTAGATGTCATGCAGGAGAACTTCGGCAATATCAAAAGATTCGCAGACCACCACAACAGGGGCTGTTTCCCCTGGAGACTGGCCGGATATTTTGCTGAGCATGGAAACAACGAGTGCTTTGCTGGATCCGGCAAGTCCCTGAAGTTCAACTGGAGCAGAGCCTCCATTTATATTGTTCAGGATTTTCTGGAGAGATGAAGACATGACTTTGAGAAGAAACTGGGGCAGAATTAGGTGTTCATGTCTGGCTGAGAATATCCAGTACTACAACATAGACAAGAGGATGCTCCACATCTTCATTTATTATACGGACAATTTGATACCTTACTTCATCAAGAACAAATTCTCCTTCCTCCACAAGCAGTTCTTCTTCAAACTCAATTTGTACTCCATCCTGTTCTCCCAACAGACCGTGGATGTTCACAATTACAGTGGAGGTATTTTCGTCAGTCATTTCCATGCTAGCTGAAGAACAGTCATTACCACGAAGACAGTGACCTTGTTCAGATAATTATTCCCAAGTTAAGATTGAGCATCACTTAAGGAGTGAAGCATTATTCACCCTGTTTTAAATATACTGCCAAGTAAAATTATTCTTATTAAAGCAGGGATTTATTTTAATGAAATCACAGCTTGATGTAGACATCAAGAGACATAATTGCACCCTCGTTTGTCACTTACGTGCAACAGTATTTCCGCTTAAAAGGGACTGCCAATATTTTTATGTTTTCATCAAGGATATTGAAACTTAGGACAAGCATAGATTTGAATCAAGTTTTAATTCTAAATATTTATGATAACAGTAATTTTTGAGGAGAATTATCTCGCTTTGCGGCAATGTTTAATTTTCTCCAAAGTCTCCTGCTTCATTCATTTCAATAGTTTTTCAGCAGCTTCAATTGAACAGTATTTGAATGGCTTGGAAAAAATTACTGAGTTTCCATCATCGGCAGGCTTGCAATACCAGCTAGTACGTTTATGAGCTGATTGCTCTAAAGCTTGAGTTTAAGGACTGAGATTGCCATAATTTTTATGTAAGTTTTAAGTTTTTCCTCGAATAAAGGAGGTAATAACTGGGATATTAATTAAATAATGAGCAAAACCGAAAGAACCCCGATTTTCACTTCCACGGAAAAAAGGAGCATTTACAGTTTAAGCGGGGTACTTTTTTTCAGGATGTTCAGTATTTTTCTGCTGCTGCCGGTTTTCAGCGTTCTTGCCTTGGATTTGGAGGAGGCAACACCATTTCTGATTGGAGTTGCCTTTGGTGCATATGGCTTGACACAGGGGTTTCTTCAGCTTCCATTCGGAATGTGGAGCGACAGGGCCGGAAGAAAAAAAGTGATCGTGATCGGTTTGGGGCTGTTCATTATTGGGAACCTGCTTGCTGCTGCGGCAGATTCTATTTACTTGATGATAATTGCCCGTTTTCTTCAAGGCACAGGGGCAATCAGTTCAACCGTGTTTGCTCTGGTTGCGGATTTAACTCGCCCTGAAGTCAGGACACGTGCCAATGCGGCAATGGGTGTCAGCATCGGGACTGCTTTTGCGATTGCATTCATAGCAGCTCCGTTTCTTGGTGAGTGGCTGGGATTGGAAGGAATGTTTGGAATGATTGCAATTTTTTCTGTAGTCAGTCTGGTACTGGTACTGACAACGGTTCCAAATCCGGAGGCAATTCCCCTGGTACCGGAAAATACATCCTTTCTTAAAATGACAAAAACAGTATGGAGGGTTCCTTCTTTGCGTACTATTTGCTGGGGAGGGTTTGTTTGTGGGGCTGGTCTTTCATCCACGTTTTTCCTGATACCAATGATCCTGGTAAATCACGGATATGAACGTGCGGAAATGTGGAAAATATACTTGCCGATGATGCTTGCAGGAGCTTTGATGATGATACTTGCGGCTGTTTTCGCGGAAATCCGTAACCGCTTTCGTGAAGTTATGCTGTTTGGAGTGGTTCTGCTGCTGCTGTCGGCTGTCGCGATGGGAATTGGACAGGGGCAGCAGATACTGCTTTGGTTTATAGCGGCTCTGTTCTTATTTTTCATGGGTTTCAACATTTTTGAACCAATTTTCCCTTCTCTCGTTACTCGGGCAACTACAGCCGAGACCAAAGGTACTGCAATGGGTGTATACAACTTTGCACAGTTTTTTGGACATTTTGCAGGTGCAACTCTTGCCGGCGCGCTTTATCTGAATCACTTTTACATTTTCATTTTGCTGATTGCACTGGCTGAAATTTGGTTTTTCTATTTAACACTTTCGTTTACAAATCCTGAAAAAAGTATTAAAAAAATATGAAGGAGTAATTAATTGCTTTTCATCCTGTAAGATTAGGCTGAAGAATTGCTTGGATACAGAAGTGTTTTTGCTCTTAAACTGAAACCTTTACTCTTAATAAAAAAATGTCTGAAAAAATTAAACCAGTAATTGTACCCCTGCTCCCGATGAGGGAAGAGATTGTATTCCCCGGAACTACTGCTCCGTTTTTCGTAGGCCGTCAGTCTTCAATGGATGCTTTGGACCGTGCACTCTCCGGTGACCGGGAAATTTTTGTAGTCACTCAAAGGGATTCTTCTGTAGAGAATCCAAAGGAGAGTGATTTGTATGAAATAGGAGTTCTTGGCAGTGTCCTCCAGGTGATGAGACTGCCTAACGGTACAGTCAAAGCCCTGTTTGAGGGAAGCCGCAGGGGGAAACTGCTGGCTACAAAACTGGATGAAAAGGAATATTTAGCACAGGTTGAGCCAGTGGACGAAAGTGAACTGGAGTTTGATCAGGAAGAGCTGGAGGATAAGGCAAAAAAAGTGCGTGATCTTTTCAAAAAATATGCAGACCAGCGAAAGCTGAAGTTAGGTAAAGATGTTTTAAAATCATTGAAAAAATTGGACGCCATGAACGTGAGTGATAAGACTGCGTCATTGTTGAAAATCTCAAATGAGCAAAAACAAAAACTGCTGGGAACCCTGAATCCGGGTATCAGGCTGAAGAAGGTTCTGGAGATTCTGCGGGATGAGATGAAAATCAAACAGCTTGAAAATAAGCTGAAAAAAGAAGCATCAGATAAGTTCAGTGACACGAAAAAAGAAGATTTCCTGCAAGACCAGCTGCGCAATATTCAGAAAGAACTTGGCCAGATGGAAGATCCAAAGGCTGAAATGGATGAGATTGCTGAACAGATCAAACAGGCGAAAATGCCTGAAGAAGCGGAAAGTGAAGCTGAAAAGGAATTAAAAAAATTGAGAATGATGTCGCCAATGTCATCTGAAGCAAATGTTGTAAGAAACTACCTTGAATGGCTGATAGCAATGCCATGGGAGATACGAACGGAAGATAATTTTGATCTTAAACAGGCAGAACAGATTCTTGATGAGGACCATTATGGTCTGGAAAAAATAAAGGAACGCATCATTGAATATTTAGCTGTGGCTTCACTCAAAGGGAAAATGAAAGGTCCTATTCTTTGTCTGAACGGTCCGCCTGGTGTAGGCAAAACTTCTCTTGCCCAGTCGGTGGCACGGGCACTTGGAAGAAATTTTGTGCGCATCAGTCTTGGAGGAGTAAGAGATGAAGCAGAGATACGCGGTCACCGCCGCACTTATATTGGCGCCATGCCCGGAAAAATAATTCAGTCGATCAGGAAAGCAAAAAGCAAAAATCCAGTTTTGCTGATTGACGAAATCGACAAGCTGTACCAAAGCAACATCAGTGATCCTTCCGCAGCAATGCTCGAGGTACTGGACCCTGATCAGAACGATTCATTTATTGATCACTACCTCGATGTTGAATTCAGTTTGTCTGATGTCCTTTTCATTTGTACAGCGAACAGTCTGCAGAACATTACCAGTCCGCTGCTGGACAGAATGGAAGTCATTGAACTGACAGGTTATACAGAATTGGAAAAACATCACATTGCTACACAGTTCCTGACTCCACGGCAGAGGAAGTTCCATGGCCTGGAAGAAAAGCAGCTTCGTTTCAGGAAATCTGCAATTGAAGAAATCACGCACGGTTACACGCGTGAAGCCGGGGTGCGTAACCTGGAACGCGAAATCGGTAAGGTATGCAGAAAAGTTGTAACTCGTCTGGTACGCACCAAAGGTAAAAAAGCTACTGTGGTGACTCCAAAACTGGTACACGAACTTCTTGGTGTACCAAAATATGAGCGTGACCAGCGCGAAGATAAGAGTGATGTTGGAGTTGCAATGGGTTTGGGTGTCACTCCAATGGGCGGAGAGATGCTGCTGATTGAAGTAGGTTTAATGTCAGGTTCCGGAAAAGTTGTACTGACCGGTAAACTTGGAGATGTGATGCAGGAATCTGCCAAGGCGGCATTCTCCTATGTACGCAGCAATGCTGATTATTTAGGCATTGATCCTGAAATATTCGCAAAAACAGATTTACACGTTCATCTCCCTGAAGGAGCAACGCCGAAGGACGGACCTTCTGCCGGGCTTCCGCTTATCATGGCCATAATAAGCAGCTTTACTAAAATATCAGTCAAGCACAATGTAGGCATGACAGGTGAAATTACATTGCGGGGACATGTAACTGAGATAGGCAGCTTGAAAGAAAAACTTATTGCAGCAAAGAGGGGTCTTCTGGATACAGTGCTGATTCCGGATGAAAATCAAAAAGATCTAGTCGATGTTCCAGATGAGATTAAAAAAGGTTTGAATATAAATATTATCAAAAATGTCAAAGAGGCATTGGGAGTGGCCCTGGCTGCTCATCCTGAAGACATGAAAGATCAGCAAAAAGATGTATCTGATATTTCATGGACAAGTGATTCAGGTTCTCAGCCTGCAGCATGAAATGAACTTATATCTCTCTACTGCCAACCTGTACTGATAATTTCCTGATATTTTTAATGAATAAACTGGATACAAACTCTGATCTCTACAAAATCAGACATTCTCTTGCGCATGTGCTGGCCCAGGCAGTTCTGGAAATACGCCCAGGCGCAAAACTTGGATTCGGGCCGCCGGTTGATAACGGATTTTATTATGATTTTGATCTGGAGGCACCGTTGACGCCGGAAGACTTGCCCAAACTTGAAAAGCGTATGCGGCATATTATCAAGTCAGGACAGGTTTTTGAGCGTGAAGAGCTGGACCAGGAAGACATGGTTGAACTTTTGAGCAGGGAAAATCAGCAGTACAAAATTGAGCAGGTGGAAGATCTTGTCGCCCAAAACGAAATAATAAGTCTTTACCGCAATGGTCCTTTCTGGGATTTGTGTGAAGGACCTCATGTTAAATCAACAAGCGAAATTCCGAAAAATTGTTTTTCACTTGATTCTCTGGCAGGAGCCTATTGGAAAGGTTCTGAAAAAAACAACATGATGCAGAGAGTTTATGGCCTGGCCTTTGAGACTGGGGAACAGCTCAAAGAATATAAGGAGAAGCGTAGCCTGGCCATGCAGCGTGATCACAGGAAACTGAACAGCAAACTTCGTTATTTTACCATCAGCGATGAGGTGGGCAAAGGCCTGCCCTTGTGGATGCCAAACGGAACCGTGATTCGGGATGAACTGGAAAAACTTGCCAGGGAAAAAGAATTTCTTGCTGGATACAAACGTGTATCAACTCCCCATATCACAAGAGATGATTTATATTTTACTTCCGGGCACCTGCCTTATTACCAGGAAAGTATGTTTCCGCCGATGGAAATGGATGGAGAACGGCTTTTTCTCAAGCCAATGAACTGTCCTCATCATCACATGATTTTTAAAGCAGAGCCCAGGAGCTATCGTGATCTGCCCCTGCGTCTGGCAGAATACGGCACATGCTATCGCTATGAACAGTCTGGAGAACTTGCAGGATTGCTGCGTGTGCGGGGCATGACCATGAATGATGCGCATATTTACTGCACTCCAGAACAGGCTAGAGCAGAGTTTATCAATGTGATGAATCTGCACACTGAATATTACAAAATGTTTGGCTTAAGCAATTTCTGGCTGAGACTTTCTCTTGCTGAGGAAGACGAAGGCAAGTTTGTTGATGAGCCTGAACTCTGGCAACAGGCCGAAACTCTGGTTTCAGAAGTCATGGAAGAAGTAGGTATTCCCTATGAAGCTGTTCGCGGTGAAGCGGCATTTTATGGTCCTAAGATAGATTTCCAGGTTACAAACGTGGTTGGCCGTGAAGAAACTGCCTCAACGAATCAAATGGATTTGGTGATGGGCAGACGTTTTGGGTTGAAGTATACTGCCAGTGACAGCCAGGAGCATACTCCGATAATTATTCACCGCGCACCTCTGGGAACACATGAAAGATTTGTGGCTTTCCTGATTGAACATTACGGCGGAGCATTCCCCACATGGCTGGCTCCGGTGCAGGTAAGGTTTATTCCAGTGGCTTCAGCATTCAATGAATACGCCTTTGGCTTGAATCAAAACTTGTACGATTCTTTAATTCGCTCAGAGGTTGATGATTCTCACGATTCATTCAGCAAGAAAATCAGGAATGCTGCGGTGGAAAAAATACCAAATATCCTGATCGTGGGTGAAAACGAACAGGTAAGTCAGTCTGTTACCTGGCAGCGACACGGAAGCAAGAAACGAGAATCTGTGTCATTTGAAGCCTTTTCGTCCCTGCTCCATGAGGAAATAAACAAGCGTCTTGACTGGCGCGACAATGACAAAAATTAATTATAAAAGAGTAAATCTACCTGATCATGGCCCAAGCAGAAGCAGGCACAGTGTCTGAAGATCAAGCACCTGTGGATTTAGAAGAGAAGATTGCCAGAGATGTAATGGTGATCTTTCAGAAGCAGATGGACAGCGAAGCTGCAGCTGAAGAATCTTCTGCCTACATTTGGCAAAATGCTGGTACTCCGGATAATATAGACGCTTTTGTTGATGCTACTGAGTTATGGCTTGAGTCACATGGTGCGGCGGACAAATTTGCTGCTTTGAGCTGGAATGGCCTGGCAAACAGGAGGGATAGCAACGAAAACTATGATACCTTGCTGCGTATGATGGTTGATTCCATTTTGAATGGTTACTATACACTTCAGAAACCTGATATTGAGTACAAAGGGAGGAAATATTCTACCTTCACCTCAATCCTAGGAAATACCTTCATCCGCATGTTGGAACTTAGTTCATCAAACATTGAAAACGCGTCAGATATTTACTCTATATTGGTTCGCCATGAAATGGAACTGGAAGCCAAGTCAAAGGCCGAAGAGGAAGAAACAGGCCACAGCAGTTTTCCTGCAGAAATGCATAAGCTGTATGATGAACTGATAGAGTACCTTACCAACCGTGCCGAATTTAAAGCCACTCCTTTGTCAGATGATGAAGATAATCCGAATGTATATATCGAGGAATTAACAGAAAGGCTGAGGGCTTCACGACGTTATGTGATGCAGGAAATCATCAATGAGCGTGCGCTTGAAAAAAAGAAACAGCTGGAAATGGAGCTGGAAAATCAGCTTGCTTCTGCTGAAGAGATTGTGATGGCTGCACCGCATTTTACTGAAGGAATGTCATTTTTCGTAAAGGAAAAGCGGTACAACATAAAATATCTTGCGGTGGAAAAAATCAGGGTAACACTTCAGCTGCTAGGCTCAATTACAGGAGCAGTTTATTTTATGCTGGGATTCATGGGAGTATGGGGTATAAGCTGGATTGACGGAATGGTGGTGTGTGCTGTAATGCTTATTTTTGTGCGCATAGCAGGTTCAAGAAAACAGCTGAAATTCTTTTATCCAACTGACATCAGCAAAGAACTAGAAGAATGCTCAACAGCTTTCATCAGTGTTATGCGCAATATGTCTCAAGAGCAGCTGGAAAATTTTCTGGTACGCCAGATAAAGCTGGAAGAAAACCAGAATTATTTGTCTATGATTCCTGAATTTGTTAAATATCTTTACGCGGTCATGCCGGACCGCAAAAGCATGATGATTTCTGTGGATGAACTTTCTGAAGTGGTGGAAAATTCTGAAATAGAGGTTGCCAAGCAACTGCGCGGACAGTAGCCATATTTTTGTCATCTTATAAACTTTTTCAGCAGAAAAAATAAGAACGGAATGAGGAGAGAATCATCCGACAGGTATCCCAACCTGAGGTAACTTAGTGAAATACTTTAATCCGTTTTAGTCCTTTGCCTTTATAGTTTCTCAAAGTTTGTCTCCAGAATGAAAAAAATCAGTAATGTAATCCCCTTTCCAGGAGTTCCCGGTAACGCCAGTTTTTGATGAGGATCCTTATTGGCAGCAACGTCCACTGGTGGAACGCAGAAGCAGCGTATGCTTCCAAAAT
>Ga0207961_1000423_pt1 | contig 12106 bp, 10 predicted proteins | sample Knorr_S7_td_250__FD_185596 | JGI IMG/M metagenome (GOLD analysis project Ga0207961, IMG submission 185596) | Marine microbial communities from Southern Atlantic Ocean transect - Knorr_S7_td_250_ad_252m_LV_B (SPAdes) (version 2) | ecosystem: Environmental > Aquatic > Marine > Oceanic | place... | reverse complement strand
GTACTCCGGTGACAGTTCGCAGGTGATGAACCTTCGGACGATTGTAACTATACACTTAGTTCGTGTTAATGATATTTAACTAGTGCTATAATTTCAAAATAGTGCTAACAATTTGATTTCTAGTACCAAACATGTTTTAAACAACAAATTTCACAAAGTGGTATGCATTTTGAAGATATTCGAAAACCTGATGTAAACAAACCATTAATCATAGCAGCAATGCAGGATATGGGAAATGTTGGAAGTATTGTTGTAAATCACATCAACAAAAGTTTGGGTACTGCATCATTTAGACATGCAACGTCATCTAGACCACCATACGTATATGATAAAGGTGGATACATCGAAATTCCTGAAGAAAAATGGGAATATAGATTTGGTAAAGACATCATTGTATTTGGCGGAGGTAGGGGTCAGCCTCAAGAAAATGAGGAATTGAATGAGTTATGTCAAGATGTGATAAATGTTGCAAAAAGATATGATGCAAAATTCATTTACACTGTAGGAGGATATCATACATCAAGATCCTTTGGAAAAAGTCCTACAACATATGTTACAACTACATCACAAGATATATTGAAATTAGTTAGAAAATTGGGAATAGAAACTACACCAACTGAATCAGTGATCACAGGATTTAATGGATTAATACTAGGATATGCAAAATTAAATGGAATAAATGGAATTGGACTTTATGGAGAATTACTAGAACCTAGAATTCCACAATATAGAGCAGCAAGAACAATAATAGAAACATTGGAAAAATTGACATACCAAAAACTCGGGGATACAAAGGAACTATCTGTTAAAGCAGAGGCTGTTGAATCAAGATTTAGCTCTGAAGATGATATTCCAAAAGGATGAAAAATAATGGTGTCCCTTTTATCTTATGAAGAGTAATGTAAGGTATGGAAGAATATGCATGTCCCTACTGTGAATCAAAATTCAAGGACAAAGATGAACTTTCTAGTCATATAGACAAACTACACATAGGTCCCGGATTATTAGAAGGCGACTCAAGGAAATTCTAAAAAAATAAAACATATTCACGAATTTTTCAGTTAGTTTTTAATTGAATTAGATCTTACGTATAGTATGTTACTATGGGTTGCTGCCGCAGCAATTGGCATTTTAGTCACTTTCATTTTAATTTTCAAATATACAAAAACTGGCAAAAATGATGTAATAGGATACTCATCAAAATGTAAAAAATGCGGTGAAGAGACTAACGGACTTAAATGTCCTAAATGTGAATCTGTTAAGAAGGACTGGCGATAAACCATGATGGCAAAACCAGATTCAGATATGGAAGGAACAATTTGCAAAAATTGTGAACGGCCAATTAATGATCATCTTCCAGAAGAGCTTGAAGAGTGTTTAAGAATTTTAGAGCTTAAAAAACTCAAAGATGGAGACTTGACCTAAGACATATCATCAATGATATTTCGTCCAGTTTCATGAAAGTACCTATGCTCTATTTGCTTTAATTTATCAGTCACATTATGTTTTTTTGATTTGATTTTTAGTAATGAATAATCAGAGATTAATTTTCTTAATTCAGATTTTTTCAATATGGAATCTGTTGTCGTATAAATAATATTAAAACATAGCAGATGTATGCTAAAACAAATTTTATTGATATTATTTTTAGTCCCAATAGCACAATTCGCGTTTGCTGAAGAAATTCCAGATTATGATAAACCTTATGCACCTATCTTTTTTAATAAACCAGTTTACAGTTGGACTGAAAAAGTGGAAATTACAATTATTGCTCCGAGCTGGAACACAGGAATGAATCTAATTGATAGTATTGGAGGTGATCCAAATTATTCAGTTGATGTTTACACAAAGGATCATAGATTAGAAGAGTACAAACTATACGAAACAGATCCAACGAGCGGAATTTTTACAGGAGAAATTATTCTAACAGGATTTCTTCATGATGTTGATGGAGATGGCGTGAATGATACAAATCCAAGAACATTAGGAGGAGGACCAAACGGAGGATATCTTCAAAATGATGAAGATTCAGGAATAACAGTTTCATTTGAGTTTGCAGATGGAGTAATTCTATCTGAATCTGTAAAAATAGAATGGAATGAAGGAGATTTACGGATAACAGATGTAACTGAAAAATTTGCAAAAATTAAATTATTTGAAAGAGATATGAACTTGAATCCTGAAAGTATCGATACAGTAAACATTGAAGTATTTTCTGAAGATGATAGTGCAGGGATTAATTTAGAAATTTCTGAAACAACAGAAGATTCAGGAATTTTTGAAGGAATTGTCTCATTTACAAAAGATGATCAATCTAGTGGAAGTCGTCTTTATGCACTCCCAGATTCACAAATTACTGCAAAGTATGTAGATAGAACATTACCAAAACCTTACAATACAAATGATGAATTAGATGTTTTAGCTCAAGAAAAAATCATTTCAAATCTACCTTCAACAGAAAGATTATCCTTGTCTGAATCAGAGATTTTGTCACAAGATGGAAAATTAATTGGAGAATTAGATGTAGGAAAAACAGGGATGATTTTTTCTAAAGTTAAGAATACTCTAGATTACACCCAAGAATTTACGTATATTGTACAAATAAAAAATGAGAACGATAATGTCGTATCTTTATCATGGGTAACCGGTCAAGTTATTCCATCTCAAGAACTTGGCATGTCTGTTTCATGGACGGTCCAAGAAACTGGAAAATATTCAATTGATAGATTTGTATGGAACTCAATTAAAGGAGCAATTCCGTTAACAGAAATAGTTTCTACAGAAATTTTAATTAAATAATTCTAGTCAGATGTAATTTCACAATACTTGTTTGTTCCTTCAAAGAATTTTACAGAATGTAATGGAACTTTATCTTTTAGATTGTCAAAAATCCATTCAGTGATATTTTCTGATGTTGGAAAATCAAAGAGTTCATTTAGATTTCGGTGATCTAATTGTTCAATTGTTTCCCAACATAATTTTTTCATTTTATCAAATTCTATAACCATGTTTTCCTCATATGATCCACCTTTCTTTACATCACCTTGAACTTCAACTATTATTCTAGATGTATGGCCATGTGGTTTTCCACATTTTGGATGACCTCTTAGTGTATGAGCAAAATCAATCTCAAATGAACAGCCTAATCGTGTTTTCATAAAATATCATAAATTATTGATAATTAATACCTAAAGAAATTAGTCATAATAATCAACGGTTTGTTGTATATTTTTTGTATCATCATCAATTGGAGAGATTTCTCCATTTTCAATATTAACAAACCAGTTGTAAATTATTGGTTGATTACCCTCTGTATTGAACGTGAAAATTACCTGGTGAGTAAACTCATTCTTTGCCTCTAGAAATGGTGGGATGGATTCAACGAAAAATGTTGCACTTGTATTTTCATCATCAAATATTTTGACACCTTCATATTTTTCATTAATTTTTTCTTCAATTACTTCAAAAGTTGTTATGCCAGTATCATTTGGTCCAGAATAAAACTTTACCATATCTACAGCAATTCTTTCATTTCCTTGAAATGAATCATCAAGTATTGAATTAAGATTGTTTTCAGTTAGTGCAGGGTATGCAAATATGAAGAATAGACCAAGTAATCCAAGATATATTGGTGCTCTCTTCTTTAGAAACGCTCCAAAACTTTTTGGGTCTTGTGGTTTTTTGTAATTAGGATCTTTCTTAACCAATATTTTTCAAAAGTTTACTATGATTAAAAGTCTTAGTGACTTTCAGGTAGAACTGAGGAATGATGTGATAGAATTTTCCAGTCGCCATCAGTTTTTATGAAAACGAATGAAAATCTTGCATTTACAGTTTTTCCATCTACAATGAAATTGTATAGACCAGAATTTGCTATTAGAGATTCAGTTTCATGCTTGTGTTGTGTAACAATTTCAACATCAACTTTGGCTTTCAATAAATTTTCAAAGTATTCCAAAATTAGATCATATCCTTTTCTTTCTATATCAGAAAATGTTCCTAATAGTAATCCATCAGCATGATATAATGATGCTACTTGTTTTGGATCGTTAGTTTTAATTTTTTCAACCCATGTTTCTAACATGATTTTATCGAGAATTATGGCTTAATATTTTTTAGGATTTGTCAGAACCACGTTTCTTTGCAACTTGCATGTACAAATCAACAGTTCCACTACCAATTGGAATTTGGCTTCCAACAATAACATTTTCTGTTATTCCTCTTAGTTGTTCAGTTTCACCAGTTCGTGCAGCACCTGCAATTGTTGGCACGGTAATTTCAAATGCAGCACGAGCCAATACACTGTCTTTAGTACCTGCAATTCCATGACGTCCAATTTGTTGCATATATCCACGATGACACATTAAATCAGATACCAACATTAGATATCTTTGGTCAACTTCCAGACCTTGATCCTCTAGTGTGTTACTTAATTCATTAATCAAAGCATTTCTTGCAGCCTCTATTCCAAGTGTTTCAGCAATTTCAGAAACATTGTTTGTTCTAACATTATTTTTATCAATTCCTTCAACTTCCAATACTTTAGAAAGATTAGAACCAGTTGTTTGAATAACATATTCATCATTCTTTTTGACAATTGTAACGCGAGCAATGTCAGGAACACCCTTTACGGTTGTTTTTAGCACCTTGTTTCTTACTACAATGACAGCAGGAGCGTCAGCTTCCTCATCAACTAAGTTAAGAACAACTGAATTAATTCCATTATCTTCCATTTTGAATTTTTTATTAGATTCTAGTGCTGCTTTGACATCATCTAAAGTACAACCACGGTCAGTTAGTTTTCTTTCATTTAGGTTGAGTGTGATTTTTGTTTTATAATCAGTATCAGCATCAAGAATTAGATCATTAACAGTGGTTTGTAAAATATTTCGAGCAACTTCAACAGTTTTTGCTTGATCTGTTTTTGCATCACCAGACAAGTAAATATCCATTGTTGGAGTGACAGGTTTCTTTCTTGCATCTACCAATTCAATTAATCTTGGAAGACCTAAGGTAACGTTACGTTCTGCAATTCCTGCAAAGTGGAATGTTCTCAAAGTCATCTGAGTTCCAGGTTCACCAATAGACTGAGCAGTTACAATTCCTACAGCTTGACCAGGTTCTGCCTTTGCGTTATTGTATAAAGATAATCCTTTCTTAGCTACTTTCTCAACACCTTGTTTACTTAATTTTGAATTTTCTAATGAATTACTTACAGCGTTTGTTAAACGAGGATTAAATTCACTAGTGTATTTTTTGATAATTGGTGCAATTTCGTCCTTTGTTGCAGCTTTTCCAGAATCAACAATACTTTCAGATTCAATTAATCTATCAACGTTAAATGCTTCACCATGATCACTTTTTGCTACATCAATTCCATCTTCACCATACAAGAATTGAATGATGTGACCGTGTGGATCTCTAACGGTTCCGTCATATTCTAATTTAATATGTTCTAAAGCGTTGATCAGTCTTCTTTGCATGTATCCACTTTGTTGTGTTCTTACAGCAGTATCTACAAGACCTTCTCTACCACCCATAGCGTGGAAGAAAAATTCTAGAGTCGATAAACCATCACGATAATTTGATTTTACAAATCCATGAGCGTCAGGATCATTTTCATGCTCTTCGAAATGAGTTAAAACTCGATTATTGTAGCCTTTGTTAAGACGGTTACCTCTTCTTGCTTGTTGACCCAAGGCGCCAGCCATTTGTCCTACGTTTAATGATGAACCTCTAGCACCAGTAGTTGCCATAATTTTACCCGCATTATCATCATCAAGTGAGAGATTTGCAGCAGTGGCAGCTCTGTCCCTTAATTTACCCAAATTATTTACGATGTATGCTTCAAGAGTTTCTTGAGTAGTCATTCCTCTTGTTGCCTTTAGTGTTCCTTTCTTTTCTTGACTAATCAAATCTAAAACTTCATCATATGTTTGATTTATGTCAGAACTGATTCCTTCACGATCTTTTTCAGGAACTTCCAAGTCACCATATCCATAACTAAATCCATAATGAGTGATGAATTGTTTGATAACAATTAATTCAGAGTTTAAGAAAATTTTTGCTTTTTCATTACCATAATCTTTAGCAATTCTATGTAGTACACTTTCTGGTTCTTCAGCACCAATTGATGATTTATCAATTACACCACTGATTAATTGACCATTTTTGATTACAACGTCTTTTTCTTTTCCTTTAGTACCTTTAGACCATTTTGATGTCATTACATAATTGAAATCTTCAGGAAGGAATATTGAGAATAATTGTTTTCCAGTATAGAGATTTTCTTTCTTGTTTTCAGGTTCTGGTAGTTGTCCTGTAAATCCTCCAAGCATTGCAAGATTTGCAAACTCTTGACTAGATAGAGTTGTTCCGTCTTTTGTCATGAGGTATGCACCAGTGATAAAGTCACGAAGACCACCAATAATTGGACCCCCAAATCTTGGAGAAATTAATTGATCTTGAACTCTCATTAGTAAGATTGCTTCAGAACGTGCTTCTTCACTTTGTGGAACATGAAGATTCATTTCATCACCATCAAAGTCAGCATTGTAAGGAGGACATACAGATGGGTGTAATCTGAAAGTTTTTCCAGGTAATACTCTCACATAATGTGCCATGATAGACATTTGGTGAAGTGATGGTTGTCTGTTGAACAATACAATATCACCATCCATTAGATGTCTTTCAACCAAGAATCCAATTTCTAGTGAATCAGCGATTAATGAACGGTCTTCAACGAAGTCTAGTCTAATTTTTACACCATCAGGACGTGTAATGTAATTCACGCCAGGGAAAGTAGATGGACCGTTGATTACCAATTTTTTTAATTTTTCAATATTCCAATCAGTTACAATTTCAGGAATGGTTAATTTTTTGGCTACAGTTTCAGGAACGCCAACTTCAGACAAGTCCAAGTTTGGATCTGGAGAGATAACAGTTCTACTTGAAAAGTCAACACGTTTTCCAGATAATGAACCTCTAAATCGTCCTTCTTTTCCTTTTAATCTTTGAGTTAATGTTTTGAGTGGACGTCCAGAACGATGGTGTGCTTGTGGAATTCCACTAACTTCATTATCAAAATAGGTTGTAACGTGATATTGTAAAAGATCAACCAAGTCCTGTACAATTAGTGGAGGAGTTCCAGCTTCTTTACTTTCCTTTAGTCTTTGATTAACACGAATAATGTCAACTAATTTGTGAGTAAGATCATCTTCAGAGCGAATTCCAGTTTCTAGAATAATTGAAGGTCTAACAGTTACAGGAGGTACAGGTAATGCTTGTAAAACAAACCATTCTGGACGTGCAGTCTTAGGATCATATCCCAATAATGCAAGATCTTCATCAGGAATTATTGATAATCTTTCTCTAATTGTAATAGGTAGTAATCTGTTTTCACCAATCTCTGTTTTTTCTACAAATGTTGTTGGTTTTGTGAAAATTAATTCGTATTGAGATTTTCCACAGTGAGGACAATCCTTTTGTTTTTTAGCCTTTTCTTGAATTTGATCTGGAATTCTTTTTTGAGACAAAACAGTGTATGATGCTTGACGTTCTTTAATTTTAGAAAATTCTTTGATATCTTCAGGAGACATCTTGATTCTTCCACAAGTACGACATGTTGATTGTAGTAATTTGTAGATATTGTCAACAAATGCAATGTGTAAAACAGGCTCTGCTAATTCAATGTGACCGAAATGTCCAGGACTTCTAGCAGCAGTATTACCGTCAGTAAGACATTTTTGTCCAGGTTCTAAAACTCCTAATCTACCATCCATTAGACCTCCTTGTACAGCCATACCATCTTCATCATATGTTTCAGGCTGTGTAATTTCAACAACAGAATATTTTCTAATTTCCTGAGGAGACCAAACTGCAAATGTTATTCCTTCAATTGATTTTGTAGATGTAACAGACATTATACTCTCTCCTTTAGTTTCAATCTTGGTGCGATGTTAAGACTTAGAATTTCTTGTAAAAGTAATTTGAAAGCATATGCAACGGATACAGATGATATAGGTGCATTCTCACCACATTGTGCACAGACAAATTTTCTTTTTCTTGCATCATGATAACCGGTTAATCCACATTTTTCACATAGTAAAATGTCAGTTTTATCAGATTCATCCAACAATCTATCTTTTAGAAGCATTGATGCACCATATGCAATTAAACAGTCACGTTCCATTTCACCAAATCTTAAACCACCACCACGAGCACGACCTTCAGTTGGTTGTTTAGTAAGCATCTGGACTTGACCTCTTGCTCTAGCATGGATTTTATCTGAAACCATATGATGAAGTTTTTGATAATATACAACTCCAATGAAAGTATCAACTTCAAATGCTTTACCGGTTCTACCGTCATACATTTTTTCTTTACCAGAATACTTGAAACCTTGTTTATCAAGAATTTCTTTTACAATATCCATTTTTTCTCCAACAAATGCAGAACCATCAAATTGTTTTCCTCTAAGTGCGGCAGCTTTTCCACATACAGATTCCATCATCATTCCAACAGTCATTCTAGATGGGAATGCATGTGGATTAATCAAAACATCAGGTTGAATTCCTTGTTCAGTGTATGGTAGATCTTCTTGTTTTGCTAAAATTCCAAGCACACCTTTTTGCCCATGTCTTGATGCAAATTTATCACCAATTTCTGGAATTCTCATATCACGTACACGGATTTTGTACATTTTTCCACCTTCATTAGATTGAGTCATTACAACAGTATCAACAACACCATGTTCAGAAGGTCTTACACCGACAGATGTATCACGTCTGTATGGACCACTTGTTTCAAATTCTTTATACTCTTCCATAAATCTCGGAGGACTAGTTTTTCCAATTAAAATATCACCACCGTCAACTCCAGATTCAGTTGCTACAATTCCATCATCTTCTAACATTCTGTATGCTTTTTCTCCTTTGTAACCACGGACATTATCGTCTGCGTTTGGAACCTCAAAGTTGTCTCTCATTCCACCAGGATATTGTTTGGCTTCAGTATCATAAATTCTGTAAAAGAAAGTTCGGAATAAACCTCTGTCTACAGATGAACGATTCAATACAATTGCATCTTCAATGTTATAACCATCAAACGGTAATACTGCAACAGTACAATTTACTCCTGCAGGTCTTTCTTCCATTCCAAGTAAATTCATTGCACGTGTAGAAACAATTGGTGTTTGTGGGTATAGCATGAAATGTTGTCTAACGTAAGTACTAGTATTCATCATAGGAGTTGAAAATCCAAGACTTTGTTTTGCCATGGCTGATTCGTAAGTATTTCTTGGAGATTGATTATGTTCAGGATAAGGAATGATTGATGCACCAGCACCGAGAATTGCAGATGGGAAAATTTCCATATGAGTGAATTTTTTTGTATTTTTATCATCAAATGTTACATAACAATTTTCTTCTTCGTTTGCATCTAGTAATTCAATTACTCCCATTCGAACAAGATCATTCCAAGAGATTAGTTTCTTGGATATTTTCTCAAGAATGTCATTTGAAAGTAGAGTTTTACCATCTTTAATTATTACAAGTGGTCTTAGTACACGACCAGCATTACAATTAACGTATAATCTTTGAGTAGCACCTTCTTCTTCAGGCTTGTGTATAGATATTCCAACATGTGGATGTATCTTTGAAGTTCTTCTAAACTCACGCATTTGATCTACTAGATTTTGTCCGTCTTTGTGGAATCCAATTAATTTTCCATCAACAAATACTCTGGTACCATCTTTCTTAACATCATTAGATGTAGATACTAAATCAGATACACCAATATCAAATAATTTCTCGACAATTTCTTCAGATGGAACATTTTGAGATATAATTGCAGATAATGCCAAGTTCTTTACCAAGCCACAGTTTGAGCCTTCAGGAGTTTCACTTGGACAAATTCTGCCAAAGTGTGTGGAATGTAGATCTCTTGCTTCAAAGTTTGGTTGAGTTCTACTTAGAGGAGATTGTACTCTTCTCAAATGACTGATAGTTGAAAGATAATTAGTTCTGTCAAGTAATTGTGTAACTCCGACACGTCCTCTTCCCCAGTTTCCAGTGGCAATTGCATTGTTTAGCTTATCTGAAACAATTCCCGGTCGTATTGCTGCAGCGACTGCATTTATTCCACGTTTTTGACCAGAGCGTTCTAGTTGATATTTCATGTCTCTAACTAAATTACGGAATGCGGTTCTAAACAAATCAGCAAGCATTTGACCTGCAAACTTGATGACTTTGTTTCCATAATGATCTTTGTCATCTGGATCAATCCATCCTAGCTTTAGTTCTAATAATTTACATGCTGCTTCGCCCATAAAGTGAGCTTTTTCTTTTCTATTTTCAGGATGTTTACCCAAATGAGGTAACAGACCCCAGTCAAGAAGCGTTTCAGCTCTTTTAATTTGAAATTCTTCTAACATTCCTGGTGCAATTCTTTTACTGATGTAAACAATTGCATCTTTTGAAGTTGGGACATCACCTGCTTTTTCAAATGAACCTTCTAAATGATCTTGTATTTCATCAACAAGTGATACTGCACCTGCAATGTCTTTGTCAGATTCCAATCCAAGTGCTCGCATTAAAGTTACAACTGGAATGTCTACAGGAGAACCAGGAATCTTTGCAACAATCATTCCGTCATCTTTCATAATTAATTCTAATTTTGCACGGTAACCAATAATAGAAGAATAAACTTTAGCTTTGTGAACTATTTTTCCTCCAACTTTTTCTGCATCAACAATAATTTTATTGTAAGAAAGATCTTCTAATCCAACTACAACTCTTTCAGAACCATTAATGATAAAATATCCGCCAGGATCACGTGGATCTTCTTGATGATCAATTAGTTTTTGATCAGTGAATGTATTTAGAATACATGCATGTGATTTTACCATTACTGGCATATCACCAATATGAACAAAACGAGTTTCTAGAGTTTTACCATCTTCAACTACACTTGCTTCCATCATGATTGGTGCAACATATGAAATATTTCTCAATCTTGCTTCTGCAGGAGTTACATGAGTGATAGAACCGTCTAATTCCATCATTCGTGGTTGTTGAAGTTTTATTTTTCCAAGTTGAATTTTGTAAGGATATTCTGCATTTTCAATTTCAATTTGTCCTACTTCTTGAATAATACTTTGTAATCCATTATCTAAAAATTCATCAAAAGAAGTAAGATGTTGTCGTGCAATTCCTTCTCTTCGAAGTATGTCTTGAATGACAGGCCAACGTTGATTATAATTTTCTGCCATTAAGTTTCCACCACGTATCGATAATAGGTACTTTCACCGGCAGTTCCACTTTTTCTTGTAATTCTTATCATGTCACCTGGTTTAACTCCAAGTCCAAGAATTGCAGGATCGGTTACAAAGATTAATGGTAATTCTGTTGGTTTACAATTAAATTCGTCTAAAACTTTTTGAGCATCTTTTTTTGTCATGATTTCATGTTTTGGGACATAAACGTGATCTGGTACTAAAATTGGGTTTTTCTTGGTTGCCATCTAATTCAATCCCCCATGCATAACACTAGTTACTGAAAAGAAGAATTGATACAAACTGAACAAATTCTCTATGAGCGCAATATATATTTAATTAGAAATTTTTCAGAAATTTCAAAAATTTTCTATTCTAATTGGTTTTTTTTACACAAACTGGTTAAATATGATCCAAAGAGTCTAGAATTGTGAAATCAAAAGAGGTTTCTATTCTAGTAATTGCTAGTTTGATATTATTACCATTTCTTGGAGGAGAATCATTTGCTCAATCAAACCAAGTCTTGACAGTTACAACAGAAAAGGAATCCTATGCAGCCGGTGAACCAATTGAGGTTTTTGGACTTGTTGATATTAGATTAGAAGGAGTTGAGGCATTGATTCGCGTTGTTAGCCCAGTTGGAAATATGGTTGATGTAGATCAAATTGCCGTTGATGCTGATGGAAGTTTTTCTAAAACTATTTCAACATCAATAGGTGGACTTTGGAAAGAAACTGGAACTTATACAATAATGGTAAATTATGGTGAGAACTCAACACAAGTTGATTTTGAATATGGAGGTATGATGTCTGCAGGTGTACAAACTACACCTGA
>Ga0207961_1000417_pt1 | contig 12165 bp, 9 predicted proteins | sample Knorr_S7_td_250__FD_185596 | JGI IMG/M metagenome (GOLD analysis project Ga0207961, IMG submission 185596) | Marine microbial communities from Southern Atlantic Ocean transect - Knorr_S7_td_250_ad_252m_LV_B (SPAdes) (version 2) | ecosystem: Environmental > Aquatic > Marine > Oceanic | place... | reverse complement strand
AATCTAAATAGAATTTAGTTCCTAATAGCGGTAATGATCAGGCTTATACGGTCCTGTTTTAGAAACTCCGATATAGTCTGCCTGTTCATCAGATAATTCTGTAAGTGTCACGCCTAGATGTTCCAAGTGTAACCTAGCCACTTCTTCATCCAGTTCTTTTGGCAGCATATAGACGCCCAATTCAGGTTTTTCAGTTGCCAGGGCAATTTGCGCCAACACCTGATTGGTAAACGAATTTGACATCACAAAACTTGGATGTCCTGTAGCACATCCAAGGTTCATCAAGCGTCCCTCAGCGAGCAAATAAATATCATGGCCATCATCAAATGTATAGCGGTCTACCTGGGGTTTAATCACTTCCCTATTTACGCTAGAATCTTCGTTCAGCTTATCCACTTGAATTTCATTATCAAAATGACCGATGTTACAGACAATGGCCTGATCATTCATCGCCTTCATATGTTCCAGGGTAATCACATCGCGGTTACCTGTAGCCGTTACAAAAATATTTGTTTCCGGTATCGCCTGCTCAATGGTAACTACCTCGTATCCTTCCATGGCTGCTTGCAAGGCGCAAATTGGATCAATTTCTGTAACCAATACACGAGCGCCATAACCACGCATGGATTGGACACAACCACGACCGACATCCCCATAGCCACAAATCAATACTGTCTTACCAGCTACCATTACATCCATTGATCGCTTCAGTCCATCAGCCAGTGATTCACGGCAGCCATAAATATTATCAAACTTCGATTTTGTGACAGAATCGTTCACATTATAGGCCGGGAATAACAGCGTCTGGTCTTTAGCCATTTGTTCGAGGCGATGGACACCTGTAGTAGTTTCTTCCGATACGCCAATTATATTTTTTACCACTTTGTGCCAATGCATAGGATCTTTTTCAAGGACTTCACGCAACAATGACTCAATAACCTGTTCTTCTTTAACTGTTGTAGTTATTTCCGGAGCTGTACCGTGCTTCGCGAAATGTTCCTCAAGCTCGTACCCATTGTGAATGAGCAATGTTGCATCACCACCATCATCAACAATTAGTTCAGGTCCTTCATTGCCATTGAATGTTAATGCCTGCAGTGTACACCACCAATATTCCTCTAAACTCTCACCTTTCCAGGCATAAACCGGTACACCTGATTCTGCAATTGCTGCAGCGGCATGGTCTTGGGTAGAAAAAATATTACAACTGGCCCAGCGTACATCAGCACCAAGCTCAACGAGTGTTTCAATCAATACGGCTGTCTCAACGGTCATGTGCAGTGAACCAGTAAGTCTTTTACCCACCAATGGTTTTTCTTGCCCGTATTTTTCGCGAGTCACCATAAGACCAGGCATTTCTTTTTCTGCAATAGCGATCGCTTTGCGACCATCATCAGCAAGATTAATATCCGCAACTTTATGCTGCAATTCTTCAACAATGGTATTAGCTACTGTAGCTGTATCCATTAATGGTTCCTTTCATTTACTACAGATTTTAGTTTATCCACCATATCTGTCTTTTCCCAGGTAAAGTTGTCGCCTTCACGGCCGAAATGACCATAAGCTGCTGTTTCACGATAGCGGGGGCTTTTAAGGTCTAAGTGCGCAATTATGGCCCCTGGTTTTAGCGGAAACACTTCTTGCGCCACTGCAGTTAATTCATCATCGGTAATTTTCCCTGTACCAAATGTCTTTACATAAAACGATGTTGGTTCAGCAACGCCAATACTATATGAAAATTGTACTTCACAATTATCAGCCAAATCAGCTGCTACGATATTCTTGGCAATATACCGTGCCATATAAGCCGCTGAACGATCTACCTTTGAGGGATCCTTCCCGGAAAAAGCTCCCCCTCCATGGGGCGCGTAACCACCATAGGTATCCACAATAATCTTTCGACCCGTTAATCCAGTATCAGCATCCGGACCTCCAAAAACAAAACGGCCAGTACCATTGACAATGAAACTGCCCGAATTCTGTAACCCCGATTCATTAAGAACCGGTTTTATTACATGCTCAATCACTTTTTCCTCTACAAACTCATGTTCAGCTGATTCTGTTTCGAATTCCGCAAGCATATCATCGTGCTGGGTTGCAATAACTACTTTTGATATTGATACCGGCTGCCCATTTTCATAATCAACCGAAACTTGGGATTTACCATCCGGACCTAGCCAAGGCAGTGTTCCATCCTTCCTTACATGCGCAAGTCGTTCTGTAAATCGATGTGCAAGGTGGATAGGTAGGGGCATTAATTCAGGCGTTTCCTTACAGGCATATCCAAACATTAACCCTTGGTCACCGGCACCTTGTTCGTGATCATCCGATTCATCTACGCCCTGGGCAATTTCACTGCTTTGTTCCTGCATTTTAACTAATATTTTTACAGCTTTATCATCCATCCCACGGGCTTCGTTCGTATACCCAATATCTTTAAGCGTATTTTTTACGATTGCTTCTACATCTGCTGTACCCTTTGAACGTACCTCTCCGGAAACGACTACGAGTTGTTTAGTAGCCAGAGTTTCACAAGCAACATGAGATTCCGGATCCTGCTCTAATAAATCATCAACCAATGCATCTGATATTGCATCACAAACTTTATCAGGATGGCCTTCGGTCACAGATTCCGAAGTAAATGTAAATCTACTCAATTCTCACCTCTTTGTTATTTTCACAAAATAGCCGGCGAATATAAAGTATTACTACTTTACCAACCAACTAAGTTTCCCTTTAATAAAATACCCATTATTAATCAATGGTTGGACCTGCATTTTTCACAACCTCGTCGCCCCGGTCATATTGCTTAAAATTATTTTGAAACTTCTGAACTAAAATATGGGCAGTACTAGTATACTCACTTTCATCTTTCCACGCAGATTTTGGTACTAAAATTCCAGGATCTATATCGGCCAGTGTAATAGGTACTTGAAAACCAAAATATGGATCTTCCGCGAATTCAGATGATAGGATACTACCATCTAATATTGCGTGGATTATCTGCCGGGTAATTGGTAAAGAAATTCTTGCAGCACCAGAACTTGCATTGCAACCTACCCAACCTGTGTTCACCAAATATGCCGGGACATTGAATTTATTCATTTTTTCCCTTAATAATTCCGCATACCGCAACGGGTGCAATGTTAAGAAAGGCCCTCCAAAACAGGGCGAAAATGTAGCCACTGGCTCTGTGACCCCTCTTTCCGTACCGGCAACCTTAGCCGTATAACCACTAATGAAATGATACATGGCTTGTTCCGGCGTAAGCTTAGACACTGGAGGTAAAATACCATAAGCATCACAAGCCAGGAATATGATATTCTTTGGATGATCGGCAACACTGTTCTGGCCCTGTGAAAAAAGAGAATTTTCAATGTGGTCCAAGGGATAAGACACACGGGTATTCTGGGTTTTTGAGTCGTCCGTGAAATCTATCTCTCCTGTTTTTTCATCATATACAACATTCTCAAGAAGAGCGCCCTTCCGAATGGCGTTATAAATATCTGGTTCATACTCGGGATTGAGGTTGATCACTTTGGCATAACAACCGCCCTCGAAATTGAATATTCCATTATCAGACCAGCCATGTTCATCGTCACCAATTAAGCGTCGATCCGGATCCGTAGACAATGTTGTTTTACCTGTACCGCTAAGTCCAAAAAAAATAGCTGAATTCTTCCCATTGTTGTCCGTATTTGCTGAGCAGTGCATAGAAAGCACGCCCTTTTGCGGCAAGATATAGTGTAACACAGAGAAAATTCCCTTTTTCATCTCGCCACCATATTCAGTACCACCAATAATTGCGATACGGCGCCCCAAATGAAACAATATGAATGTTTTTGAATTTAGTCCATGCTTTTCATAGTCATCATCCTCAATATCAGAAGCATTAATAATTGTGAAATCAGGGACAAAGCCTTCAAGTTCTTTTTCATCGGGGCGAATAAACATATTATGCGCAAAATGTGCCTGCCAGGCCTTTTTAGCTATAATACGCACAGCGATACGATACGCTGGATCTGCACCTGCAAAACCATCAAAAATATACGTCATTGAATTACTGGAGTTATAGAAGCCAGTTGCTTTATTGTAAAGCTCATTAAAAATGTCCTCATCGACCTTCCTGTTTACAGAGCCCCACCAGATCTTATCATTTGAAGTTGTTTCATCAACAATATATTTATCATCGGGTGATCGACCGGTGTAAATACCTGTATCCACCATAGCCGCACCGCGTAAACCGATCCGGCCTTCTTTATTATCTACAATATGATCAACAAGGTTTTCTGTAGTAAGATTACGATGTACGTCCCTTACGTTCGATAGGCCAATTTTTTCCATTCCTAAACGATTTTCTTCCATAATTGATAATTTACCCGTGCGGGTGTGCTTGTTTATAATCTTTTTTTAATTTTTCAGTTGGGACATGGGTATAAATTTGCGTTGAACTTAGACTACTGTGCCCTAACAAATCCTTTACCGCTCGTATATCTGCTCCGCTTTCCATCAAATGTGTTGCAAATGTATGCCGTAATAAATGGGGTCCTAATCTCTTTCCATCGGCTACAAGCCGAATGTACTTATTCATTCTGCGCTGAATTGTTCGCTGTGATATACGGTTTTCTTTGGAGTTCACAAATAATGGTTTATCGTAAAATACAGTTTTAAGACTAAGCTTACGCTTTTTTAAATAATGTACTACCGAATCTTCGGCAACTTTACCATAAGGAAGCAAACGTTCTTTTTTCCCTTTTCCAATTACACAAACTAGTTTTTTGTCTACCTGAAAATGACCAATATTTAAATTGACCAGTTCGCTTAAACGAATTCCCGTGCTGTAAAATAATTCCAGAATAGCCCTATCTCTTAGACCAGCGATTGTATCCGATGGTGGAGCATCCATCAGCGTCTCAATTAAATTCTTACTCACGAAATTTGGTAAACTTTTCGGCACTTTTGGCGTTTTTACATGGATAGTTACATTATCTTCAATTACTTCTGCTTTTACCAGGTATCTGAAAAAAGATTTCACTGTTGCTAGACGACGAGCAACCGTCTTAGTGGAATATTCTTTTTCGTATTCCCTGCCAAGAAAGTGTCGAATTGTTTGTCGATCAATACTGCCTAAGTCCAAATTGTCTTGGCCGTGATACTCTTTTAGGAAATCATTAAAACGGTTAAGATCATTTCTGTAGGCGTTTACCGTAAGTTTTGAATAACCGCGCTCTTTTTCAATAGTAATAAGAAATCCCTGAATTATGCTCTTGATTGATTCAGCCATATTTTTCGTTGAGTAATTTAATAACGCTATTAATATCATCAGGTAATGGTGCTTGAAAAGAAACCGTTGTTGCTGTTTCAGGATGCACAAATTCAAGGCTCATGGCATGCAAAGCATGACGTTCAAGGATAGTTAATACTTGGCGTAATTCCTTGGTAACCTCAGGTAAAAATCCCTTCGTTCGGTTCTCACCACCGCCATATTTTTTATCCGCCACAATCGGATGACCCATATGATCCGCATGGACCCTTATCTGGTGTGTTCTGCCTGTTTTTGGATAGAATTGCACCTTTGAAATATAGCGCCAAGCTCGTTCAATTTTATAGCCAGTAGTGGCTTTTCGACCGGTTTCATCTACGTTAAAACTTGTTGGATCAGAACGTTTTCTTTTGATCGGTTCATCAATTAAACCTTCATTCTCTGTCCATATTCCCCAGGTTAGACCAATATATGTTTTTTTGACCTGTTTATTTTCAAACTGTTCAGCAATTTTACGGTGGACAAGGTTTGTTTTTGCAATAACCATCACTCCAGACGTATCCTGATCAAGACGATGTACAATTCCCGGGCGATTTGACCCGTTAATATCGGACAATGCAGACGTATAAAACATCAACCCATTAACCAATGTATTATCTTTTTGACCTGTTCCTGGATGGACGACCAATCCCGATTGTTTATTGATAACGAGAATAGCATCATCCTCATAAATGATTGATAGAGGTATATCCTGTGGTTCAATTATTACTGGATGCGGTTGGGATTCTATGGGATCTACAACAATTGCTTCACTACCCTGCAGGCGATAACTAGATTTTTCCTTTCGACCATCAATCATGACTTTACCATCTTGAATCATAGCTTGAATCTGTGATCGAGAATAATCAACAAGTTGATCTGATAAATACTTATCCAGCCGCATGTTAATGCCGCTGGAGGCAGTAAGGTTTACCATCAATTAAATCGATTCGATTGACGGCTTTACGGCAGATTGTTTTAATATGGAATTGTAAATATATAAAATCATACCGATTGTTACTGATGCATCAGCAACGTTGAAAATATACCAATGATAACTACCTATCATAAAATCAAAAAAATCTACAACAGTACCAAAAAGAATTCTATCAATCAGATTGCCGACCGCGCCTGCTAAAATCAACGCCAAAGACAAACGCATTGTCAAATTACTATTTTTTTCCTGCCAAAAATACCAGGCAAGAAAAAAAGTCATTAGCAATGAAACTAAAGAAAAGAAATAAATACCACCTGGAAAATTCAATCCAAAAGCCATGCCATCATTGGTAACATAAGTAAAATGAAAAAAGTTCTTTATAATTGGCTTTGACTCACCCAGCATCATCGTACTACGAGTAACTGCTTTCGTGATTTGATCAATAACCACAATTACAGCACTCACAAGCAATACATTCACACTAAACCAAGTTTTTCTTTCTCTTTACAACCAACACACTTAGTAGCATTCGGTACCTCCAGCATACGTTCTTCAGGAATTAATTCTGAACAAATCTTACAAATCCCAAATATTCCATCATCTATACGATCAAGTGCAATCTCAAGGTTTTTATAATAATCGCTCTCACGACCCATTAATATATAATTTTTTTCCTGCTCAAAAGAGTCTGTCCCAGCATCAGCCATATGAACACTGAAGACGGATTCCTGGGATGATCCTTCGCTATTATTACCATTATCCAGTATACCATCATGTATATCACCCATATCTTCTGCTATCTCTTCCATTCTTTTTTCGATAGATATCCGAAATTGTGCCAGTTTTGCTTTAGAATACTTTTTTGCCATAGTATTTCCTTTCAATCAATTATACACGATCAATACCAAGTCTAACTTCAACATCAGCAACCTTAAAAGTATCTTCATATTCACTTGGCTTAAATTCATCTGCCATATTTATTGTTAATGTTTCATTCATAAAATAATCCTTATATGCGCGAACCGCTTCTCCAACTGTGCCATCAAAAGAGCCATAAATATTTATACGATCCTCGACCGCGAAATTAGCATTTTTCCTCATAATTTGCACTAGACGAATTACATCTCTTACAACACCTTCTTGAACCAATTGATCTGTTAATTCTGTAGTTAATCCAACTGTAATTCCGCCATCTGATTCTGCAGTAAAACCCTGTTTTGAGCTAGTGACAACAAGGAATGCATCCCTTGGTAAAACAAGTGTATCTGCTTGCAAATTCAATGTTACCTCACCAGTTGTATTTAGATCGCGCAATATTTTGTTGTCATCCATAGCAACAAGAGCCACTTTTATATCGGGAAGATATTTACCATGTTCTTTGCCGATTACAGGTAGATTGGGCTTTACTTTACGCTCAATGAGAATACTACTACTTTCAACCCACTTTATAATTTTTACGTTTAACTCATCCAGTACAATACTCTTTTGATCCAAGATAAATTCTACCAATTCATTATCATCTAAATGGAAACAAAGTTCCGCTAGAGGTTGTCTTATTTTTAATTCTGCTTTGTTTCGCGCGGAACGTCCCAACTCTACAATTTTTCGTAGTGTGTCCACCCGTTGAATAAGTTTTAGATCAATCTCTGCTTTATCAATCTTAGGATAATCAGATAAATGGATGCTTTCTTGCGATGATTTATCAGTGTTACGAGCCAGATTTTGATAAATTTCCTCTGTCATAAATGGCAGAATTGGAGCGATTATCTTAATACTCGTTAATAATACATGGTAAAGTGTGTGATAGGCTGCTTGTTTATCGGCATCATCTTCTGATTTCCAAAACCGTCTTCTACTGCGTCGTATATACCAATTGGATAAGTCATCTAAATATTGTTCAAATTGGCGAATGAATTTATCTACCCGATACACATCGAAGGCTGCTACTGCCTGCTGAATTAGTAAATTGGTTTTTGCCAAAATCCATCGATCCAGAATAGTTAAATCGCCCTTATTTATATTTGATTTACTCGGTGAAAAACCATCTACAGCAGCATATGTAGCAAAAAATGAATAAACATTCCATAAAGTGATCAACTTGCGACGAACCTCATTCGCCGGTCCGTATCCGAATAGTAAATTATTTTCAATATTCTGATTGGCATACATCCAGCGCATTACATCCACACCTATTTCTTCGGCTGCCTCATCAAACCAGATTGTATTTCCCCAAGATTTGTGCATTTCCCGACCAGTTTCATCTTTTACAAGAGCATGGCCCAGCAACGTTTTAAACGGTGCCCTGTCTTCCATGACCGTTGATAAGGCAAGCAATGAATAAAACCAATTACGAAACTGACCAGGAAAGCTTTCCACTACAAAATCGCCGGGGAACCATTTGTCCCAATATGTTCTATCATCATTGTAGTGAAGAGTAGAGTAGGGCACAATACCAGCATCAAGCCAGGGGTTACCCACATCCAATACCCTAGTACCAATCAAGCCAGTATCAGCATGTTTAATCTTCACTTTATCAATCCATGGCCTATGGGGACTTTTACCATCAAAATCTTCCCAGCCTTCTACTGCAAGTTCCGCTAATTCTTCCTTTGACCCCACAACATAAAAAGAACCATCTTCAAATTCCCAAATAGGTAATGCCAGACCCCAAAATCTTTTCTTGGAAATCATCCAATCGCCCATATTATTCAACCATTCAAGTTCTCTATCTTGACCCCATTCCGGGATCCACTTTATATCACCCACAATTTTTTTGATTCGGTCACGCCAATCCATATTGATATACCATTCCTCAACCATACGAAATACTAATTCGTCACCGGAACGCCAGCAATGGGGATATATATGAGGATATTGTTCTGAATAAACGAGAAAGTTTCTTTTCTTCAAATCGGTTGTGATCTTTTCAATAGTACTTTTTTCAGTGGCGTTTAGTCCAGTTAGCCACCCGAATTTATCCATAAAATTTGCTTCGCTATCTAGCGGCGCGATATTAATGAAACCCATTTTCTTACCAATTTGATAATCAATATCACCGCACCCGGGCGCCATATGTACAATGCCAGTTCCTTCACCAGCGACTACAATATCATTGCCTAAATTATCCTTCCCACCATCAATCACCTGATGACAGTTTACACCATTCATGCCTTGGGCTTTCAGTTCTTCGTTTGTGAATGGATAGCCACCTAATTCCTGCTGTGCTTCAAAATCATCAAATGGTCCTATATATTTCCAGCCCACCAATTCAGCACCTTTTATAACTCCTTCAACTTCATAACCGCCTCGTTCCTTAAATATTTGTGCGATTGTTTTCAGTTTTGGAACACCATCAATCCATTGCTTTTTTTCCTTGAATTGCTTTTCCAATCGCTGAAATTCCAGGTTATCCTTGGCAAAATAGTATAATGAGCCATCTGCTGCGCGCAGTTTAACATAATCAAGGTTCACGTTCACCGCAGCAATGACATTTGAAGTCAATGTCCAGGGCGTTGTAGTCCAGACAAGCAGATACTCTTGATCTCGATCAACAAGAGGAAACCGCACAAAAACAGCTTCATGCGCGACAAGTTTCCTACCCTCAATAATTTCCATTTGGGAATAAGAAGTTCCTGATTTCCCAGACCAAGGTACTACATCGGTTCCGCGATAAATTTTACCGTCTTCGAAGAGTTTTTTTAACATGGCCCAAATCGTATAATTATTCTCATCAGACATAGTGAAATAGGAATTATCCCAATCCATCCAGTACCCTAGACGTTTAGACTGTTCTGTTTGGATTGCCGAATATTTACGTACGCGGTCCTTACAAAGATTTACAAACTTTTCAATGCCATACTCTTCCACATCTTTCTTTGATTTAAATCCAAGTTCTTTTTCAACCTCTACCTCTACCCATAATCCTTGGCAATCAAAACCATTCTGGTAACGCAAGTCAAAACCTTGCATAGCTTTATATCGATTCATTATATCTTTAATGGTGCGTCCCCAGGCATGATGTACACCCATGGGATTATTTGCTGTAATGGGACCATCAATAAAACTCCATGGTTTTTTACCTTGATTTAAGGAAACACGTTTTTTAAAAATGTCGTTTTTTTCCCAAAACTTGAGGATGGTATGCTCAAGCTTTATGAAATCGACTTGTGGATTTACTTTTTTGATCATTTACTATAGTTCAATGCAAAATATTTGCTCAAATAATCGGCGGAGAATTTAGGTGCGTTCCTCATCGGTATCAATCAGTTCGAAGTAATATAAATAAAAAGGCCTTCTTTATAGAAGGCCTAATGAAATAATTTAATTAACTAAATTAACTATCAATTTCTAACGCATAGAACCGCGATACATCATCTCTTTTAACTAGCAATAATACAGTATTCTTCCGGCTGCTGGTTCTTATCAGATCTTTGAATTCATTCGCATTTCCTACATTATCGGTACCCACTCTTGTAATTAGATCACCTTCGCGGATGCCAGCGCGGTATGCTTCACTATCTCTATTAACCTCTGTAACAACTACACCATTTTCTTGTGATGACAATCCGTAGTGGGAACGTAGTGAATTATCAAGATCTTGAACTGTGAGGCCCAGGCTACTTGATTTTTCAGTGCGCATAAACGCCATTTGAGGTTCATCCGGTAACTCACCTAATTTCACATATATAGATTTACGCCTCCCATCACGTATAAAATCGACTTTATATCGTTTACCTGGCTCTGCCGAAGAAACAACATTTTTCAAGTGACTGGAATTATTAATGGAAATATCATCGAATTCGAGGATCACATCACCGGTAATCAATCCAGCATTATCAGCTGGGCTCGAACCTGCTACATTACTGATCAATGCGCCATCACGAGTATCGAGTTCAAGGGCTTTAGCATAGGAATCATCTATTTCTTGGATGGCAACACCAAGCCATCCGCGCACCACATACCCCTTATTAATTAGATCATTTTTGACCTTATTAACCATATTTGCAGGAATGGCGAAACCAACTCCACGATTGGACCTTTCGTATCCACCAGTAGCAATTGCCGTATTAATTCCAATCAACTCACCATTTAGGTTGACCAATGCGCCACCACTATTCCCAGGGTTAATTGCTGCATCTATTTGGATAAAATCCTCGTAATTTTGTCTTGAAATAATATCACTGCGGCCCATAGCACTTATAATGCCTGCCGTGACAGTATGGCTTAAATTATCGGAAAAAGGGCTGCCAATAGCTATCACCCATTCACCAACGCGTAGTTTATCTGAATCACCAATTTCTACCGCAATTAAATTATCCGCTTCTATTTGCAAAACGGCCAAATCTGATTTTGGATCAGAGCCCACAACTATTGCTTCAAATGTACGTTTATCCATTAATTTTACCGTGATCTTGTCCATATCATTCACTACATGGTTATTGGTTACGATATAGCCTTTGCTGGCATCAATGATTACCCCTGATCCAAGAGCTTTAGTCCGGAATTCCCGATCCTGATCCAAGTCCCGATCCCAACCAAAAAAACGATTAAACGGGTATTGATTCTGGAAAGGGTCTACCTTAATTATTTTATTTGTTGATATAGTTACGACAGCAGGATTTACCTTTTCAGCAACATTTGCAAAAGTTTCACTGAATTGTTGAACAATAGATCGTTGTGAAAAACCAACTGAAATAATGATTGAAAAGACTATTAACCAATTTTTTTTCATTGATATTCTCCGTTCGTGAATTTACCTATCTATTATTATGAAATTATTATAAAAAAGTTTCCAATAAAAAACGGCCTTCAAAAAAGACCGTTTAGAACAAAATATTTAAATAATATTTTATTTCAGCAGCACCATTTTCTTGGTATTATGAAAACTAGGTGATGTTAAACTGTATATGTATACCCCCGTACTCAC
>Ga0207961_1000415_pt1 | contig 12174 bp, 11 predicted proteins | sample Knorr_S7_td_250__FD_185596 | JGI IMG/M metagenome (GOLD analysis project Ga0207961, IMG submission 185596) | Marine microbial communities from Southern Atlantic Ocean transect - Knorr_S7_td_250_ad_252m_LV_B (SPAdes) (version 2) | ecosystem: Environmental > Aquatic > Marine > Oceanic | place... | reverse complement strand
CAACTGGTGGATCAGGGATTGATCAATACAGTTGATGATCTTTTCCGTTTGGATCAAGCCACAATAGCTAGCTTGGATCGCATGGGCGAAAAATCGGCAACCAATGCCCTGGCATCAATTGCCAGTGCTAAATCGACAACCTTTGCCCGTTTCATTTTTGCCCTTGGAATCAGGCATGTAGGCGAACATACAGCGAAAATACTTGAGCAAGCTTTCCAAGGAGATATTGGAACTTTCCGTGAATCGTCCTTTGACGTTCTGGAAGCCATAGATGGGATAGGGCCAATAGTTGCTGAATCAATCGTACGCTTTTGGGAAAATGAGACTAATAAAGAAATAGTAACTGCCTGTTTTGAAATGGGAATCACAATTCAAGATCCTCCAGAAATGCAGTTGCAAACCCTAGCTAAAAAAACATTTGTTTTTACCGGATCATTGGAAATTTATACTAGGAAAATGGCCCAGGAATTGGTGGAAAATCGCGGCGCACGGGCTAGTAGTTCAGTAAGTAAAAATACTGACTATGTAGTTGCAGGTGATGGTGCTGGTTCAAAACTTAGCAAAGCAAAAAAGTTGGGTGTCAACATTATAACAGAAAAGGAATTTGAAAAATTACTCAATGAGAAATAGTTGTAATTTGATTTAATTGTATTGTTACTATTGTAAACGAATGGGTATACCATAAATTTGTACTAGGAGTTTTCAATTGAAAAATTAAAAAGGGACATTGACATGATGAAAATTGAAACAATTGTTGGCGATGTAGTACTATTAGTATTACAAGACACAGAAACATTGAAAGAACTGGGAATACAAAAAAACAAGATTTACGCTCGCGTAGCAGGTTATGATGAAAATGGTATCTGGATCGAACATCCAAATTTTCAAATACCACGCATGGAAAATCCTGATGATAAAAATTCTGAAATCACTACCGAGACTGTTACTGCATCCGTTCTGATCGCCTGGCCATACGTATCTTCTATCGTACATTTCCCCGGGGTTGAAGGATTTGATTTCCCTGATCCTTTTGATCAGCATATCGGCTTCGATATCGAAAATTGAAAACACCAGCTGTCGAAATCCACGGGCTTAAAAAATCCTTCAAGGATGTACAAGCACTGGATGGCATTGATCTAACTATAAATCAGGGTCAATTTTTCGGATTATTGGGTCCGAATGGAGCTGGAAAAACAACTATCATCAATATACTTACCGGCCTTGTTATCAGACAGGAAGGGTCAACAAAAATATTTGGCCAAGACACCATTAAAGATTATCGTTTTACACGCGCTAAAATAGGGATTGCTGCGCAAGAATTATCCATTGACTGGTTTTTTCCAATAGAGAAATTGCTCATGTTTCACGCCGGGTATTATGGCATTTCAAAAAATGTGGCCGAAGAAAAAGTGGAGGATATTCTAGACCGATTAGGTCTCAAAGAAAAAAGAAATACCCGTTTGCGGCAGTTATCAGGTGGTATGAAACGCCGCTATCAGTTAGCCAAAGCACTAGTCCATGATCCGGACATTATTATTCTAGATGAGCCAACCGCCGGTGTTGATGTACAATTACGTCATGAACTATGGGATTACCTGCGACGGCTGCACGAAGAAGGCAAAACGATTCTTCTTACCACTCATTATATAGAAGAAGCTGAATTACTTTGTGAACAGGTAGCAATTATTAATAAGGGGAAAATAATTAAAGAAGGATCACCAAAAGATCTTACCATGCAATTAGGACAGGCTGGAATTACCATTTATTTGACCGGGTGGCAAGAGAACAACAATCATTTGCTAGACGATTTTACGTTTACCCATGAAAATGGACGGCTGCATTTCAGCGTCACCGATCCGGAGCAAGATATGGCCACTATCATCAGTATTCTTGCCCAGGAAGGCTGTCATATTCAAAGTGTAAAAACAGATGAATCATCATTGGAAGATGTTTTTCTTAATCTTACTGGTGAAGGAATAAATTGATGCCTGGCACCAACTGGATCGGTCTTTGGACATTAATAACACGGGAAGTAGGTAGGTTTTTTTCAGTATATCGTCAGACCGTTTTACCCGGATTAATATCATCTGGCCTATATATTCTTGTATTTGGTTTTACGCTGGAGCAGCGTATAGCAGAGATTAATGGTATCCCCTATACCCTTTTTATTTTACCTGGATTACTAATGATGAATACGCTGACAAACGCTACAGCAAATACCTCTTCATCCATGCTTCAAATGAAACTCCTACAACAATTACCGGATATTTTAACTGCACCTTTATCGGCCATGGAAATATCTTTGGCCTATATAATCGGCGGTACGGTGCGGGGAACTGTTAATGGTATTCTGGTAATGCTTTTGGGCGTGATACTTATCGATATGCCAGTACAACAGCCTGCGGCAACAATAGGTTTTATTATTATGGTATCATGGTGCTTTGCCAGTATGGGGTTGGTCCTGGGACAATTATCCGATTCCTGGGATCAATTGGCGATGATGCAGAACTTTTTTTTGACACCGTTAAGCTTTCTAGGTGGTATTTTTTATTCAGTCAATATGCTCCCGGACTGGGCTCAAACATTGAGTTTTATTAATCCCATCTATTATATGATCAATGGTATACGTTTCACCATACTTGGTGTCGCTGATTCACCGCCCATGACTAGTTTTACCATGGCTTTGATAATGACCATATTTTTCACTGTATCAGCCATAATGCTGATGCACAGCGGCAGGAAAATTAAGCAATAATTCATGCGTCGCTCCCTTAGTATCCAATTTATCGCTACTATTACTACTTTTGTTATGGGTCAAGATTCAAGTGCAGATTCAGCCAAATGGAAACATTATGTACGTGGAGGATCAGTGCAATTAACAAATGAAACCGGTCTATCCGGTTATTATCGAATAAATAGATCAAGTAGATATACTTTCGGGGACCTTCGTCTATATTTATACGGACTAGAGAAAAATTCGTACGTCTTCATACGTTATAAATCCAGCTCGAAATATAGAAGGTGGCCACGATTTTATAGGTTTAGCACCATTGCTTACCAAAAAAATACACAGGCTGGTGTTACACTGCGATACCATTTTAATCAAGGCCTAGGTTCATTTATACTACCCTATACCAAAGGGCATTTAATTTCAGAAATTGCCCATGCTTATGATATGTCAGACTATCTAAATGACAATCGGAGAACATCCTATGCCCGCGGTGGGCTTTACTGGGATCACGATACAAAATGGGTTAGTACAAAATTAGAGATTGAATATTTCCACCAGATCAGCGAAGTAGTAGTAGAAAATCTTTCCCGAACACAAGCGATGGCAGAAATCATCATGCCTATAAATAAGGGTTTTTCTGCTACAATTATTTTTGAAATTGAATCATATACGGATCAGGATATTGCTGTTGCAATAGACCAAGGAAGTATGTCCTTTTCACTAGGTTGGAAGGGAACAATACCGTGGACATGGTAACCCTTGGATATCTTTATCTATTAATCTGCTAGCATATCCTTAACCACGTCTAAATCTCCATCAATTCCCGCGTACGGTTCCAGACCCAATATATATACCAGAAGAGGATAAATATGAATGTTTTCAAATACTTCTCTTGAATACCCCGATTTAAACGCAGGTCCATCTGCTACAAATATAGACTGCATACTGATTAATTTATTATCGTATCCATGTGTCCCTTTTGGCATTCCAGGACCGTGCCCCATGGGCATTAATGTCCATCCTTCATCAGCAATAATAAGAACTTCCGGAATACGTTCATGATCGCGATAGTGCCAACGTTCTGGAATATCACGTTTCCAGTAAACTTGCGCATTAGGTAGTTGTTGTAGTTCATTGTAAACAGATGTTAGCCTTTTCCTGGAATCTGCGGATAAGAAAACAGTTGGTCCTGCCCCGGTTGTAGTCACACCGCTAAGATTTGTATATGCAGACAGATCAATTGTCTGTTCCGGGTGAACTTCAGTCATACCATGATCACTGACAACTAGTACATTCAATTTATCCGCTATAGATAGCTTTCCTGCCTTTTCCATAATTGTACCAATAATACCATCCATTCTTTGAATTTGATTTACAGTTTCTTTGCTATTAGGGCCGTACTGATGACCTGTCCAGTCCGGTTCATGGAAATATAACATAACTAGCCGTGGTCGATGTGATATTGGTAAGGAAAACCAGGTCATTACTGAATCAATACGATCATCGAAGGGCACTTTCTGATCATACCTTTTCCATATTGATGGATGTACACCTGCTATAGCTGCTTCTGTACCTACCCAAAAATAGCTTGCCGTCTTAACCCCCTGTCTTTCAGCGGTTACCCAAATAGGTTCACCGCCATAGAAGTCACCATCTTCTACGGATTTCCTATCACGGATCGAATAAAACTTGTCTAAATCTGAAGCATAAAAAGAATTTGCAATCAGACCATGATTTTCAGGATACATCCCTGTTGCTATACTATAATGGTTAGGAAAGGTCTTAGAAATAAATACTGGTATTAGCCCTTCAGAGCGGATACCATTTTTTGACATATTATCAAAATTAGGTGTATATGTTTTTTCTAAATAATCTGCTCTAAAACCATCCATTGACACTAACAATACATATTGATCATTTTCTGCATATATTGATGCTGAGATAATAAATATTATTGAATAAATGGATTTTTTTAACATATCTGGTGGATTGTATAATTGGGTGATGAAATTGATCTCATTTTATTGTTCTGGCAAGGTGTTTTATGTCCAATAGGGCAAAAACTATGGTGGCTAAGCAATTAAAAAACCGAGGCATTGTTAACACCGACGTGTTGGACGCAATGTCTTTAGTTAAAAGACATCTTTTTGTGAGCAGAATATACAGGTCTATGGCCTATACTGATAATCCTTTACCTATTGGTCAAGGTCAAACCATAAGTCAGCCTTATGTAGTTGCCCTTATGACTGAATTATTACAAGTAGAGAAAACGCACAAAGTATTAGAGATTGGAACTGGTTGTGGATATCAGACAGCTATTTTGAGTATTCTTTCAAAGAGGGTTATAACACTCGAAGTTTTAAGTAGTCTTTCAAAACAATCGAAAAAACGATTGATAAAGCTTGGATATAATAATGTGGATTTTCACTGTGCAGATGGGAAGCTTGGTTGGAAAAAAAAAGCGCCATATGACCGTATTCTAGTTAGTGCGGCCCCAGTAACAATACCGGAGACATTAATTGATCAATTAGCGCCTAAAGGGTATATGGTAATCCCCGTTGGTTCATTAAACGACCAATTAATCCACATTATTACCAAAGATGAAAATGAGAATATTCATATAAAGAAATCTACTCCAGTTCGTTTCGTACCGTTGGTGTGAATATTGTGTGTGTATATATTGTGTATTTATATTAGTATTATATCAACATTATAAGAGGGGACGTTATTTATAGTGTGTATAATATCTATATATAATATGTAATTATATAAACTAATTGTTAATTTTCATCCAGACTAAATTATGTACCTTAAAATGGGTTTACTAGGGTCATTCGCAGATAATTATGCGGATTTTTCCCCTTTCTCCACCGATTAAAATCTTGTGCTGATCCATAAGCAAGAACAATAAAACCAATATACAGGCGTCCTTCATATCCACTAGTAAATAGCCAGTCATCTGATTGTTGACCCGAATACCATGAATTTCCGAAATCTATGAAATTCGCCAAACTTATCTTTTTATTCCCTAGTCTTGTTTCCAGTGTTCCAAATACAAGTCTATCACCAAGTCGCCAGTTGTTCCACCCACGCAAATGGACAACCTCATCAGTTCCTAATATATTATTGCCAGCAATATAAAATGGAGTATCATTAGTAATGGCTGGCATATCTTGGGGTGGTGGATTATCTCCTAACATCAATAATGACTTTAATCTTCCAAATATTACAAATGGTAATTTTTCATGAATTTTATAATTAAAAAACCCATCTGTTGTAATTAAAGAATAATCGAAATCCCCATAGATACTGGAACTAGCAAATTCTAACGAAAACATAAAACCTTGACCTTGTTCAGGTAACATAGAATTATTTTTATGGTATCTTCTGTTAAGCCACATGTGAGATGCGCTAAATAATGCTTCAGACCCGGAAAGAGGCATGGGCAGGTACTTTGTAGAATCAATATATATATACTGTTCACCATTATCATCTAGGCCTTTTATTAAATTTGCATTCCGATCGGTTAAGGTTATGGAACCACTAAAAAAATGATTATTTGAGAAGTTTTCACCAAAATTGTAGGGCATTTGAAACCAGAATCCAAAACTGCTATTTTCTTCCATCAACCCCCAATTTGCACGATCATATGGTTTGAACTTAATATCCATATTAACTGATAAATTGATCCCCCACAGAGGACCACCCATAGCATTGGCATATTGTAAAAACAAATAATTAGTCCCATTTTTACTAAAATCTGCAATTCCTACTGCAGTGTATAAATGGCGTGTCATTGCATCTGACCATTGTGTTAATCCAAAAATTCCTGTCCCTGCTGGGAAGATAAGAGATCCTTGATGCCTAAAGACAGAAAAGGGTTTATAATTGTATGTATCCACAACATCAATTTCTCTTTGCGGATCAATATTTATTAATGGTGTAGCAGGGCCGGCACTGCGCCAGTCTGAGTAATGGCTACGTATAGCAAGTGGTTGAGTGGTAACACTACGATGTGGATTTATTTTTACGATTCGAACAGTATCCACATCGGGTAAAGTGGTTGCCAAAATAGAACTATCCACTGGTGACCATTGGGCGACCCAAACTGCATCACCCACATCAGATACTTGTTTACTTTCACCAGTGCTAACGTTTACTGTATGAATGTTTGGTGTGGAACTAGCATGGGAAGTATAGGACACAAAATCACCATCGGGGTGCCATACTGGATCATAATCTGCCGCGGGATCGTCCGTTATACGGCGGACATCACCGCTGGCAACATCTAGAATAAACAAATCTAAGTTGGCTTCCTTATCTGCCATGGAAAAAACAACAGAATTGCCATCATGACTATAATGGGGATTTAGAATCTGGGTATCATATACATAGTTCGTGATCTGTATTTTATCAGATCCATCCTTTCCCATGGTGTAAAGATTTGATACACTATTTTTATGAGCAACATAAACAATCTGCGTCCCATCAGGAGACCAATCAGGGTAGGTTGCTCGTTCAGATTGAGTAAGCCATGAAGACGATTTTTCATCAAGATCATAGACTTTTATATCATTGACCATGGATTGATTTTCACCAAAATGGTATTTTGCGTAAACTAGTTTGCGACCATCAGGAGACCAATTCAAATACTTGTGAAAAGAACCGAAATCAACTTCTTCTTTATCCCAGATAATAATGGGTTTAGGCTTTGTTTCTTGTTCACTGTACTCTTCTTTATCCTTACCAAATAATCTTGCAAAAAAGTCCGTCTTCTTTTCCGCATTTTTTTCTATCTCTTCTTTAGCTTTTTTTCGTTTCTCCAACGCTTCCCGTTCTTTGGTTGTATCTCGCTCCAAGATATATAGTGACATATCCCCTTGCATCTTATCATCCATTCCAGTTATTGCTATCTGAGTACTGTCACTGTAGAACGAAAAACCATACAGTTTTTCGATTGGCAGTGTTGCCACTGAACCGATTTCCTCTATGGCTTCCTTTTGGGCGCGGTAACCATAATAATAGGTATTCATGTGTCGCCGCCAATCTTCATTGAATTGATCCAATGTTATACCAGTGTGTTTTTTAAACGCTTTACCAAAATTGAACAAACCCAAACCATTTCGTTCAGATAATGTTTTCACAATCGTTGAGTCACCAAAGCGATCAGACCAGTACAACATTTTTGAATATCCATCATGATGCGGATCCATATCATCCATCTCGTTTTTGAGCACGTGAAACTTATGGCTTATATCGGCCCGGTACGGTCGCCAGTTTTCTGTTTCATATTCTGCTAAACCTTCTGCCACCCAAAGTGGGGTTTTCGAAAATAAGAATGACCATGGTTCCGGTAACCAAGTTTTTATTCGGTGAAAGAAAACGATATGTTGCAATTCGTGCGATAGAACTTGAAAAAGCCATTTTTCGTCTTCCAGCCAAATGGCTGCATCATTTTGATCCACCCAAATAAAGGTTTGGTAGGTGGGTCCAGCAAAGCCGTTCATAATCTCATCTTCAGTAGTAAAAATGATATCTATTGTGGGAATATTATCTAAATCTAACTGTTGTAATAAAATTGGTCGGACCTGTTCAGCAATGGAAGCGCCTTCTGTCGCAATAGTTTCTATACCCTGGTGATAATGGATACGATAATGTTCTGTTTCAATGGTGCTCCAGTCCAACTCACCATGCGTGCGACCAGACCAAGACCACGTTTGGCTAAAGCCCTGAGTAAGTAGTAATAAAAAGATAAATATTTTTATTATCATTATTTTCCATTAATAGATATATTTATTGCGGCACCAAGGTTTTCATCATCTGTAGCAAACACCTTTTTATTTCCAGCTATAGTCAATGCTTCAACTTTATTACGTTGAAAAACAAATTGCTTTGGAAATGAATCAGCAATAAAAAATTCCATTTTATGATTTTGTTTTTGAAACTTACCAATTTTATATATCCCAGATTCGTATGGCCCATCATCTCCAGGGTCAGATGTTGCTGCGGCCCATAGAATACCATCACTATCCAAGTCCATATCTGACATATGTCTTTTGTCCAAGATTGGCCACGGAACATTAACAAATATACTGTCCTCTTTATGAATAGTAACTTCTTCGGCAAAAAGGTCAATAGAACCCCAAAATAATATAGACGGTTCTTTTACCGAACCACGGTGTGCCCAAGCAATATACCAACTATCACCAGCAAGCCATAATACAAGACTTTCTAAATTTAAAGGTGGGCCACTACCAGGAATTCTGAATTCCTTGATCAAATTTAATCTATTCGTGCTAAGATCAAGTGTTAACCAATAACAAAAACCCCAACTGCCCATGGCTATATACTGATTTTTCTTCCCAGAAATATTTGTTAAGGCTTCCAAATCTATTGGCAGGTCTTTATGGGGCCAACTAAGCCCGCTATAAAGGGAATCAGCTAACATAGTAACTAAACCAACTCTAAGCTGGTTTTTCTTTTTATTATCATGCACAACAAGGTAGGTATCTTCGCTGGTTGTAGTCGCTATTCCACTGATTGATAATTCCCTTTTGCCGCTTATATACATCCAGCGTTCATCAATTGGTAAATGGCTTGATTGACATCCAACTATAATGAGCAACGTTATTATTTTTACTTGGGAAAATTTCAACTTATTCGTGATATATTAATGGCTTATTAGAAATCTAACTCTATATATTTCTTTTTCTAATACTTGAAAACTGTTTCATATATACAATTATTACCATTCAAAAGGTCCTTCCACTAATCTCCATAAATACCAAGAAGCTAGTGTACGGTATGGACGCCAATGTTCAGCTTTCTCTATCATTTGATCTGGCCTAGGGATTTCATCTAATTGAAAAAACAATTGAAACCCTTTTTGAATGCCAAGGTCCGTTACTGGAAATACATCCCGTCTCTTCAAAGTGAACATCAGAAACATTTCTGCTGTCCATGGGCCAACACCTTTTATTGTTGTTAAGCATTCAATAACTTCGTTATCAACCAACGACTCAATATCCTTTGGGATTTTTCCAGCATAAAATGCATTAGCGATATTATGTATATAGGAAGCTTTCTGATTCGATAATCCTACAGAACGCAGTTCTTCATGAGATATTTTCATAACCATGGAAGGCGAGGGATATTTATTATTTGGAAACAGATCTTTAAACCTCTTATAAATCGTTGCAGCTGCTTTACCACTTAACTGCTGATATACAATGGCCCGAACCAACGCTTCAAAATAATTAGAATCCTTCTTGAATTCAGGTTTTTCGAACTCGTCAATAAGCCGACCCATTTTCTCATCCCCTTTTTTAAGGTGTTTCAAACCTTTATCAATATTCATTTCCCACACAAATAAATTTGTAAATGGCTTTCAGGGCCCAATGGTGTTTTATCATAATCTCCGTATTTATGCTTGATAACAAACCCCGCCTCAGTCAATAATCTGTCCATCGTATCCGGAAAAATCATGTGCATATCAAATTGGTATTCATCTGTTTCATTTACCCCAAAAGTATTAAAATACCAGTGAATATGGTTTATTTGCGAATCGGGATCATAATGGTTGGTCTCATTAACAATACAATGCTCACCAGAAGGCCAGTCAAATTCCATTACATAATATTTCTGTTTAGGTCGATAAAGAAATATAGGATGTGGTACAAAGACGTCTATCAGGAATAGTCCATCATCTAGCAAATGATTATATACAGAAGAAAGAAACGATGCTACGTCTTTGTTATTCAATAAATGAAAAATGGAATTGAAACCGATAAAAATGAACTGGTATTGCATATCAAGATCAAATTTTCGCATATCACCCTCAAATACTTGAGCTGAATCCCCATATTTTACTAGCTTTTTACGTGCAAACTTGGCAAAAGAAGAACTTAATTCAATTCCTGTATAATTAATTCCTCCTTCAATAATAGGTAAGGCTAGTCGACCCGTTCCAGCAGCCATTTCCAATGCCGGACCACCACATGTAATAGCAGTGTTTGTAATAAATTCCATATCATTGGTTTTCCACCAATGCGCTGCATCGTACAGCTCAGGATCTGAGTATATATCTTTTATCAAATAGGTTTAATTAAGGACGACCAATTCCTTCGTGGTCTTATTGAGGATTTCACACCCATTATCCTTAATAATTACATCATCCTCAATACGTACACCACCCCAGCCAGCCAAATATATACCCGGTTCGATGGTTACAACATTATTTACTTCTAAGAATTGGGTGCTTAGCTGGCTCATGCGTGGTTCAGTATGAATTTCAAGCCCAAGTCCATGGCCAGTACCATGATTATAGTATTCACCATACCCCCGTTCCATAATGTATTCCCTCGTGATAGTATCCATGTCCTTACAGGATACCCCTGCCTGGGCGGCATCACAACCAGCTTGTTGCGAACCTTTGACAATATTATAAATTTCAATATGTTTTTCTGTTGCTTCTCCAACTACCGGAGTTCGAGTCATATCGGCATGATAACCAGCATATTTAGCAGCAGCATCGATTACTATAAAATCACCTTTTTCAAATGGTCTATCGCTCGGTACAGCATGAGGCAGTGCGCCATTTGAACCACCTGCAACTATAGGAGAATATGCTTCGCCATCACTCTCCTGCCGGTAACGTAGAACCATTTGATTGGCTACTTCCTTTTCAGTTGTACCTGGTTTGAGCATTGGCAATATCTCAGCATAAATCGCATCCGTGATCTCGACTGCTGTACGGATTGCATCCAATTCTGACTCATCTTTCACAGCCTGTAGATTTTCCATAAGCATAGATGTTGATTTCCAAACTACTTTTGGGAACGAGTCAGTCATAGCGCGATATTGACTCACACTAGTGTGATCACTCTCGAAGGCTAGATTTGATCCGTTTTGAACCAGATTATTCTTTGTCACAATAGAAATATGCGAACCAAAATCGATGTATAGTTCCATATTCTGCACTTGTTCGCGTGATTGTACATCGTAGCGTCCGTCGGAAATGAAATAAGAATCATCCTGCGTAATCAGACAGGACGCCGCAGAACCAGTGAAACCACAGATATATCTTATACTAGTAAGGTTGGTTAATAAAATTCCATCAAGCCCCTGAGCAGACAGAACAGTACGCAATTTATTCACCCTTGAAGAAAATATTTGATTACTCATCTTGGAAATAAACGAGAATTATTTTTCTGCTTTTAACAGTTCCTTAATTATTACTCGCTCCTCTTCGATCTTCTCTGCATCAGCGCCTTTTGTAACAAGAATATCTAACACATCCAATGCTTGGTTATACAGGTTCTGATTTTTTAGTACGTTGACCATTGTAAAAGTAGCGATACGAGGACTGATAGCTAGTTGTGGACCTTCTGTTCTTTTTGCGCGGCGTGTTTTGGTTATTTTACCCGCTATCTTATTTTTATTTT
>Ga0207961_1000412_pt1 | contig 12201 bp, 10 predicted proteins | sample Knorr_S7_td_250__FD_185596 | JGI IMG/M metagenome (GOLD analysis project Ga0207961, IMG submission 185596) | Marine microbial communities from Southern Atlantic Ocean transect - Knorr_S7_td_250_ad_252m_LV_B (SPAdes) (version 2) | ecosystem: Environmental > Aquatic > Marine > Oceanic | place... | reverse complement strand
ATCTAAATCATCTAAACTATACCCATGTACTCGAGCGACATCATTTCCAGTCCCTGCTGGGATAATTGCTAGCGGTATATTGCTACCTCTTAATCCAGAAGCTACTTCATGTACTGTGCCATCGCCACCATTAGCCACAACAAGGTTGATGTCCTCCCGATCTTTAAGAGAAAAAGCGATTTCTGAAGCATGCCCCACTCTTTCCGTGAGATGAACTTCTGTTTGTAACCCAGCCTCTTCTAGTTTCGGTTTAGCGGATTCCCAGAGTTTCAGTGATTCTCCATCCCTTCCAGCTGGATTCACTATACACGCTATAATTTTTGTGCTGTTTGTTGCTGAGGACTGGATAGAACTGGTTTCTAATTAAGTGAAAACCACTTGCAATGAATTAAGTATAAGTTGCGCCTGATTAACCGTATTTCTCTGGTTTATAATAAAACTGTTTTCCTCTAGTACTTGGTTCAAGAACCATCTGTAGATAAGGAACTCTTTCTTCTTCAAATAACTCAAGGCCTTTTAAAAATGGGTGATTATTTATAATACCAGCGTCTCCTTGATCTTGGTGTTCGAACAGTTCTGCTTTTAAGTATAAATCAGCGATAAATAATTTATCATCTTGTGATGTAAAGGCTTGAAAATACCGTTCATGTCCAAGAAAATCTCCAATATTAGTTCCGCAGTTATTCATAGTTAGTATTGACCCGTCTTTATCTCCGAATTCAATCACATTATCTACACGGTTTATTTTTCCAAATTCAAGCTTTTTATAGGATGGCAATTTATAATAATCGGCACTGTGATCCAGATGTTCCTGGCAGGTACTGCCTAAGGAAAAGACATACATTGCGAATTTAGGAACTCCTCGGGATAAGTCAGGCGCAACTACAATAGATGCAATTAATTCCTGGAAATTGGGGAGATGACCAAGTCCACCCTCTGGAAAATTAAAGGCGGTAATATTCAACAATGAAACACCGGGCACTATTTCCATTGGACTAATCTGTTTTGGTAATAATGGCGCAATAAGATCAGTGTCAACTTCAAAAAATGTGGTCATGGCAAAATCAAATTCCCAAATAATGAGATTGTCCGCTACGACATGTTCTGTCATAATATCACCATCTATTATAATGCGAAATCATATTCCTTGGCTGCATCAATTAATGCTTCAGCGCACCCTTCAAGTTGTTCTTTTGTATGCTCAGACGTAACGAATGCTCGTATAATAGATTTATTCTTTTTCACTGCTGGAAACATCATAATAGAAAAATCATATCCTTTCCTCATTAACCAATCACCAAGAGGTAATGATTTACGTTCATCGCCAAAAATAATAGGTATCACCCATGATTGTGATGTTCCAATATCCACCTTATTTTTTAGTAAAGACCTAAGGTAATCAGCATTTTTAACAATACGTTTACGCTTTTCATCGCCATCAGGACCGGAGGACAGTTCAAGCGCTTTTAAAATACCACCTGTTACTGCTGGGTCCAGCGCACAGGAAAACATGCGTGATCTGGCATAATAGTTTACGTAGTTAATTAATTCTTGTTTTGCATATAAGCAACCACCAACACCACCAAAAGATTTACTGAATGTCCCGATAAGTAGGTCAACGTCTCCTAATACATCAAACTGTTCAACGGCTCCCTTTCCTGTTGCACCGGCAACCAATAGAGAATGTGCTTCATCCACTAAAATTGAAGCGCCATATTTCTTAGTGACAGTTACAATATCCTTTAAATTCCCGTAATCACCATCAGTACTGTATACTCCCTCTACACAAACGAGTATTCGTCTATTTTCCTTAGATATCCTTTTGAGTATTCTTTCGAGAAATTCGGCATCATTGTGCCTAAATAGTTTTATCTTACCTTGAGACATAACTGCACCATCTATTAATGAAGCGTGTGAGGAATGATCCAGTACGACATAATCGCCTTTGTGAATGTAACTTGATACGACTCCGATATTGGCACCATATCCTGAGGAGAATAATGATACACCATAGCCCTCTTGACCAAAAAATTCTGTAAGGGCATTTTCTAATTGTTTGTGTATATCGAAAGTGCCATTAAGCAACGGACTGCCGGTGGCACCAAGACCAAATTTATCTAATGCATCCTTCGCAGCATTAATTACTTCAGGATGATTAGCATAACCAAGATAATTATAACTTGAAAAATTGAAAAGTTTATGTTCATCACCATGAATTCTTCTAACACCTATTTCGGGTGTTTGCGGAGTTAGGTGGGGTGTTTCAAATGTATATTTATCCGCACTTATAATCTCATTACGCCATTGGTTGAATTGTTTTATTTCCGCATGATTTTTTCCAGAACTCCGGGAAAACATATCCAAAGTGTATTCAGTATAAGACGAGCTTTTCTTTTTACTTTTTTGATCTGACATTTATTAATTGATTTAGATAAAGCGTTACAGAATTTGCGCCAAAAGATTAGGTAATATAAGCTCAATTACCAATCAAATTAAACGATTCACAACTAACCTTAGCTATGGAAGTAATCCTCCTTTGAAATATTTTGATAGAAATAAAATGATTTTCAAGATTTCTTTCCACTTAAAAAATATAGACAATTCATTAGATAATGTTCTATGTTTAAATATACCAGAAATGAGCAAATGACTGTTTGACAATTCATTATTTAATTTAATTGATTCGGTAAATGGGGAAAGTGTATCATGCGTTCCGTGCATGATATAAATTTCGTTCCTAATGTTTTTACACCAGTATTTAGGAGAATAATATTCAATTTGTTCAGCACAATCACGGAAAATTTTATCCATAATTCTATTGAACTCATTAGAAAGGTTTAATTCGATAATATCTTTAATTAAAACTTTTTCCTTACCCACTAAATCCTCAACTAGGTCTTGTGCCTGATCATCCTGATCACGCGCCATAAGTTGCAGCACTTTTTGGACACCATTGGTTGGATATCCCACATCAACTTGATTTAAGTAATTGTGAAATAATACGATTACACTCCAAGGGTCAGGCTTCAATCTGATGATATTACCATTGTAATTTATTCTTCCATTGTACATGAACTTCATACTGGTCCTTACATCGTATGAAGTACCAAACACCATAATAGATTTGGGTGGTTGTTTTAATAAAAATGGATCTAAACAGGCCTTTAATACAATAACACCTCCAAAACTAATACCAGCAAGATTGATGGGGCTATTTTCATGCCCAGACTGGTTCTTTAGCCACCGGTAAAAATGGACGGTCCAATCTAAAATACTTTTGGACAATTTTAGATTAAGGAGCGGAGGAATCCGTGGTATATATACCTGAATGCCATTCACAGCCATGGACCGTGCTAAAGCGATCATCTTAGGGTGTGCCTCTCCTTTGGGTGATGCGCCAGGATACAATATTAAAACAGCACCAGTTGGATTCTTTGGATGGAATATCTTTAAAGGTATATCTTCATTACTTAACCCTTCATAATGACCGTCTTGCTCACGAACAGAAGGAATTGAAGACTGCTCAAAATTTTGCAATCCATTAAGTGTTCTTATGGCGGATGTGATACTTCTTATTCGATTCACTGCGAAAGTAAGTTAATTGGAATTATTCGCCTAAATCTGCTCTCTTTTTGCAAAAATCGATAATCCCAGTAACTCTAGCAAACCAATTGCCGAAATTTGGGAATAATGCATCAATTGCTAACAAAGGTCGTAATGGACCTGAATTCACAATAACATCTGGTTTATTTTTTTTGATCGCCTTTATTACTGCATCACCAACTTTTTTTGAAGAAATTGTACCAAGAATTAATGGTGCTTTTACCTTACTATCAGAAAACATACCCACATCTTTTACTAAGCCGGGAAAAACCGCCGATACCCCAACTGGAGTGCCATGAACTTCCTGTCGTAATGCATCTGTAAATAAGGCCAGTCCACCCTTAGTCGCAGAATATGTTGCATTGAAACTTTCTCCCTTTTTTGCAGCTAAAGAACATATATTGACAATGTGACCGCCACGATCTAACATTTTTGGCAAGAATTGGCGGGTCAGTTCCATACCTGCTATAAGATTCACCTTGGTAATTTTTTCAATGTATTTTAGATCATAATCCTGGAAATAATTGTATTCCTCTATTCCGGCATTATTGATCAATATATCAATATCACCAACAATATTTATAACCTGATCTTTCAATTCAGAAAGTTTTGATGATTGCGATATATCAAATGGAAGGCAATGAAACTCACCACCATGGTTTTCAATAATACTTTTGGTATTGTTAAGCCCGCTTTTAGAACGTGCAACACCAATAACCGTAACACCCTCTTGTGTTAATATATTTGCTATAATTGCACCAATGCCAGAGGATGCACCAGTGAGTAGTGCAACTTTATTATTTAAATTTTTCATTTATATCTCCGATTCATTATTTCACCCAAGTTGAAAATACTAAGGAAGATGATAATTTTTCACAATCCATTGAGATTCATTGCCTTCCGTTATAACCAATAATAAATTCCAAATAGCTTTTTGACATTCCTGCTTTCGAATCGTTTATTTCAGGATCTACAATAATTATCCTTGGAAGCTGTACTCCATGTATAAAAAACAGGCCTTTCCATTTATCGTGGATCAAGGAAGTTTGCTATATGTGGGAGGCTACCACCGTTTCTAGAGCGGTCCTGAAAAAACATTGATTGCAGGATAGTTAGAAGACCCCAGTTTTTCTGGGGTCTTCTTTTTGATACTGATTAATAATTTGATTAACTCTATCACGGCTGCCCTTTATTTTTAATCTTATTGAATCATTCTGATAATGCCTCTCAAGTACCTCTACATTTTCCTGCGCTTTTGCAAGTTCCTTCCCCTGGTCATATGAAAATGTAATTTCTACAGTTTCGTAGTCACCATCCATTGATTTTATCATTTCTGCGATTAAACGATCTAATCGTAGTTGATCTTTGGCCGAAACCATAATCGCGTCTGGATATTTTCGTTTAAGATAATTCATCTTTCCATTTTCTGATATCAAATCAATTTTATTCAATACAATCAAAGCTTCGTAACGTTCGGCACCTAATTCCTTTAATACCTCATCTATAGTATTCAAATGTTCGCTTACTTGGTCAGATGCTGCATCTAAAACAACCAAAATTAAATTTGATTCAAGTACTTCTAAAAGTGTGCTTCGGAAACTGGCTACGAGGTCATGTGGTAATTTTCTAATGAAACCCACTGTATCACTCAACAAAATGAAATGATACTTATCAAGTTGAACTTTCCTTATTGTAGTATCTAATGTCGCAAATAACTGATCCTGAATAAATACATCTTCTCCGGAAAGTGCTCGCATCAGCGTTGATTTACCTGCATTTGTGTACCCCACCAATGCAACCCGGTACTCATCCTTTCTTCGCTTACTTTGGGTTTGTCGCTCTTTTTCAATGTGGGTGAGGTTTTTCTTCAATTTGGAAATCCGCTGGCGGATTAAACGTCTATCTACTTCAATTTGAGATTCTCCCATCCCAGCAAGCGTACCTATACCTCCCATTTGCCGTTCTAGGTGAGACCATTGCCTAGTAAGCCGTGGCAATATATATTCCAGCTGTGCCAACTCTACCTGGGTTTTTGCCTCTCTTGTCTGCGCGTGTTTTTGGAAAATATCCAGAATCAAACCATTACGATCAATTATTTTGATATTTTTTGCTAGCTTAAGGAAGTTTTTAACTTGACCTGGATTTAATTCATCATCGAAAATAATTAATTTCACATTCAGTATTTTTGCCTGTTCAATAATCTGCAGTGCTTTACCTTTTCCGATAAAATACTGAGGATTAATTTTGCGTAATTTTTGAGTGATTTGTCCGACAACTTTAGCTCCAGCAGTTTCTGCTAACATTTTTAGTTCACTAAGATGTTCTTTAACTACTTCAGTAGTTTGGTCACCATGTAAAACACCAACAAGAAATGCGTTCTCACTTTTCCTTATTTCAGTTCGATCCAATTCCCACTATTCCTTTGTTTTTAATCTTTCTGTACTTGGTCTACCAAGAATTGATTCAATTACCAAACAACTCAGTGCAATAAATAATAAAAGCCGCCAAATCGAGCGACCATATCTTATTTCGTTTAGTTCTGATCCTAAATGTTGGGTATGTTGAATTATTCTAGCTTGTTCGACGCCCAAACTCTCAGCTAATTTTTCACCTTCAATTCTGATAGAAGGAAGTTCGTTTGGAGACAACTCTGTTGAAAATGACGAAAAAAGATCCCCATCTGCAAACACATGATATGATCCTAATTCACTAGTTTGTGTAATCAATAATTTTTCATTTGTATAGTCAGGAATTAGTTTTATCTCATTTTCATTTGGTGTCTTTAATACCCATTCTGCATTGATATTTTCACCCTTAATATCAATTATCTTATCTTGTCCAACCAAAAGAGGTTGAACATTGAATTCCTTGGTGCCTAGTAATATTAGCATGCGATGTAAAAGTGGTACGAGCAAGCCTTTAGCGGGAAGGTCATTCCAACGCAGGTTCAATGGAGACGTAAAAACAAACCCTGAGCTCCCAAATGCCTTAGATTCAACTAACAATGGATGGCCATTGTTTAGTTTTATTAATGGGGTGTGATTCATTTGTAACCGTACCTCATTATAACCAAAAACTTGCGGCAACTCCTCATTCATATTGTTAATATTTAAATCGGTGAATAAAGGATTATTTTCATCGACGATCGACGTAGAAAAAAATGATTCACCATCCAGATGCCGTGTTTTAATTAATTCGGGCAATTTTAATAAAGATGGCCACACCACTGGATCTGTTTGATTCAGATCATTTCCAACAAACCAAATAAGTCCACCACCATTCATGAGGAATCGCTGCAAATCCTCAATTGCAGAATTACTTAGGTTGGTTGGATTATGTAATAACAGGATGTCAATATCATTTAAAAATAAGCGTTCTACATCATCGGATAAATCTCTGTCTATTTCCAATAATTCTGTTTCGCCAGTTATTGCGCTTAAAGCCAAATCAAGTAAAAATAATTCTTCCATGGAACGGCCAATAACTTTTACTGCAATTTTATTTGGTATAACTAAATCAAAATTTCGAAAATTATCCATTGGAAAATCATCAGCAGGTATAACTATTTTTCCGTTAATAATACCTGTTTTACCAGGATATACTTGAAACATGAAATCCTTAAATTTACTAGGTTGGAATTGACTGACAATTTGGCCAACACGCTCATCATTTAAATACAATTCCACTGGTATATTTCTTTTATCAGTCACACCTCCATTACCTACTCTTGTATTCAATTTTACTAAATGATTCGGCAATTTTATTTGACTGAGAACACTTACTTCACTTATTGAAATATTATTTTCAACCTTTGGCTGTAAAATACAGTAATATTTCCAATCTGAATTAGGATTAAGACTATCAATTGTAAAACTTGGCGCTGATTGGAAATCGCTAATGATAAAACACTCCCGGTTAGGTTCTGAGGCTTCAACCATTTGCAGCACAGAATCAATCATAGTCCATAAATTATCGGTCATATTTGTTTGCACAATACCTTTAACTTTGGTCATAATTGATCTACCCTCTTCTGGGGATCCACTAAATAATTTTCTTGGTGGATTGGTTTGATATAATTCTACAGTAGTCCCCCCCTCCAGGCCCTTTAAAATTGCAGGCAAAGAAGACTTTGCACGATCAAGTAGAGTACCATCATCGGTATGAACAGCCATACTTGCAGAATTATCTACAACTATTACTGCTCTGGATTCAATATCTCCTGCTAGTTTACTGGTTAATGTCCCAGTTATTAATGGCCTAGAAAACATTAATATTAAACATAAAATTGTGATAGTTCGCAAGAGCACCAATAACCACTGCTTAATCCTCAAATGCCGTATCGTCTCATGCTTTAATGACTTGATAAATCTCAGAGTACTGAATTCAGTATCCCGAGTATGGCGTAGACTTATCAAATGAATAATTATTGGTATTGTAATTGCTAACATCCCCCATAGAATTGATGGTGATAAAAACGTCATATTAGGACAGTACTTACGATTACCATGATAGTTCCACCAAATAATGGTACGGAAAGATTATCATCGATTGGTATTGGCATTAATTCAATAAACATTGCTGCAAATGCTCCAGAAAAAACTACTACTAAAGGCAAGGTTAGACTTACCAAATAACCAGATAATAGACAGACTATCAGTCCTGCTAGTGATCCTTCAATAGTTTTATTATAGAAATTTGTTTTACCAAATTTTCTTCCAAAAAGACCAGCTATAGTATCACCTAAACTCATATACACTAAACTTATTATAGCGATTTCTTTAGGGAAAATTGATATAGTTAATGTCGAACCAATAAATACCCAGGTTGCGCCTGTAAATTTTCCATCGATTTCATGTATTCGGAGCATTGATTTGAGAAAATTATTAAATATTTTTTTTATTATAACTGAACGAACTCTTAAATACTCGATTACAATCGCAAATAATGTTAAGGGTACCAAAATACAGAGAACTTGGAAACGTGATTCAAGAATAAATAAATAAGTAAATGGAATCACTAAATTAAAAATATGGATTATCTTACGAAAATATTCGCTTCGTTGAATCAATTAGGGCTCGTTATTTAAACTATTAAATATGTCTTGTATGTCAAGCACACTAACAACCAAGTTGATTGTCGTAGATTTATCAAGAACTGTACCATCTTTAATAGATTGATCCAATACAGTATAGGGTACCAAATCCTGATCTTGATGATAGGAAATCTTTCCTATTATTAACCGCGATTTAAAGAGGAGCTCTTTTGCCTGATTAATTGATAGGCCTATCAGGTTCGGTACTTGGAAAAAATTAGGCGGCATGCCTTTGCTCACTGTAATCTGAACACCCATGCCTTTCTTTCTACGATCGCCGGCCTTTGGATATTGCCATGCAATTGTACCATTCGGGTATTCTGGGTTATACTCTGTGTATACAGTATCAATTAATAACCCCGTCTGTGTTAACTCAAGTTCTGCGCTACGACGGGACTGACCAATCAGATTTGGAACCGGGACGGATCTTTCAGGTTGCGCAATTTTTAATCTTACAGTCCTTCCCATTTTCACCCTAGTATAAGGCTTTGGATATTGATCAACTATAGTACCTAGCTGAAATTTGTTTGTATAAAGAGTATCAGATATTTCATATCTGTAATTCTCAGATTTGAGAATACGTACTACCTCATCCAACATTTTATATTGTACATCCATCATAATTCTATTCTGATTATGCCGTGTATATACCGGCATGATTAAAAATTCCGCAATCAGAGCAAAAACGACAATCATGCCGCTAATAGAAACTAAAGTCCTAATGAAATTCATTTTCCAATATGTCTTAGGCGTACAGCAAACATACCAATTACTTTATCGCGCGGTGGAAAAGTCTCCATAACGCCCGGTTTATTAAACCACTTTCTAGGTAAGCAATGATCTGAAGTATCTATTTTATATCGATTATTCAATTTAAGAAAAGCCTCGATTACATCCCAATTTTCTTCCTTTTCCAATGAGCATGTTGCATAGCATAATATGCCACCATCCTTTACGTAATTTGAAACGTTAATCAAAATTTCTAATTGCTGCTTTTTGAATTTTTGCAGTTGATTCAATTTCCTACGCCATCGTATTTCCGATCTTTGCCCGATTGTCCCCGTTCCAGAGCAAGGAGCATCAATTAACACTCTGTCAGCTTTCGGGAATATATCCTTTACCGCATTATTTATCTTCCACTTGATCCAATTTTGATTGTGACGTATGCTATCTTGTAAACATAACTCCATCCGTCGCTCACTAATATCCGTAGCAATCAATGATCCCTTACCATGCATCATTTCAGAAATATAAAATGTTTTTGTACCAGGGGCAGAACAAACATCTAAAACAGTTTCCCCTGGTTTAGGATTTAATAATTCAACTACTGCCCCAGCAGCTCGATCCTGAACAGAAATAAATCCTTTCTGAAATAATTGATTTTTTAATAAAAGGCCTGCTCCCTTTTCTACAATATAATAATGATTGGTTTGAGGAAATTTTTTAACATGAATTTTGTCATCAAAAAGTTTCTGAACGAGCGTGTCGTGCTCAATTATTAACCGGTTTCTACGAATCATCATTTGACCCGGGCCATTAAAATATTCACAAAGTCTAACTGTATCATCCATTCCATAATAAGCACTCCATTTTTCTACTAACCAATCGGGATAAGATAATCCCACAGCAATATTTTGCGGAAATTTTCCATTGAAAACAAATTTACCGGAACCTGATATTTTTCGCAGAACAGCATTGATAAGTCCTGTTATATGAGGGCCAATATTTCTCCTACTTAATTTTACATAGCTATCGACAACTGCATAATCAGGAGAAAACTTATCTATTATAAGCTCATACACTCCAAGTCTCAATAAATTACGTACAGGAAATTTTAATTTAACTGACGGTTTATGTAAGTTGGTATTAATTATCGAATCCAGAAGTCTTTTCCATTTAACCACTTCATTGGTCAAAACCGTAGTACGTTCACATGTCAATCTGGGAGGTTTTTTTACACCAAAATAATCATTTCGTACATGACTGAGCCAGCGCTTTGAATTTTCAAATTCTAATAGTATATCAAATGATAATGTACGTGCGTCCATAATTAATTTCCGAATCTATCACCAATATTCAATGTAAAGCCGTTCATAAAGGAACCTATATCCATTGCTTTTTTTCCTTCCAATTGCACACGGTGAATCAACAAAAACCCTTTACCCGTTTGGACTGTAACAATGCTCTTTTTAATGGCTATAATTTCACCGGGTAAATAGTTGGATCCATCTTTATCATTATCCACTTGAGTTTCTTGAATTTTTATCCGTTTACCTTTGATTATAGTAGCCGCGCCTGGTTTCAGCGTAAGTCCACGTACAAGATTATGCAGCTCTCTAGCGGGTTTATTCCAATCTATTATTGTCATGTCTTTTGAAATTTTTGGAGCCAAGGTTGCTTCGTTATGATTTTGTTTAATAGCACTGGTGCTGCCATTTTCAATAAGGTTAATTGTTTTTAATAATAGATCAGACCCAAGGCTACCCATTCTTTTGCTTAGACCGCTATAATTATCATCGGGACGTATTGATAACCTGTCCTGGCAAATTACCGCACCTGTATCCACTTTTGGTTCAATGAAGAATGTACTCAACCCAGTTTCCTCATCTCCATTGATTAAGGCCCATTGAATTGGTGCTGCACCACGGTATGCGGGTAATAGTGAACCGTGCAAATTGATGGATCCAAGTTTCGGGATAGTAATCAATGATTTTGGTAAAATTCGAAAGGCTACCACTACAAATAGATCAGCATTTAACTCCTCTAACTCCCTTTTAAAATGGATACTCTTTAGATCTTGATATTGAATAACATGTAGTCCCATACTTTTAGCTTCAAGTGCAATTGCTGTTTCGCGAATCTTCTTCCCTCGACCCATTTTCTGAGGTGGATTAGAAACAACAGCTACGATTTGGTAATCCGATTCAGCTAGTTTTTCTAGCGCAGGTACGGCGAAAGATGGGTTACCCATGAATACAAGATTCATGATTTAATCCGCTCCATATTTATTGATTTTCTTACAGAAACAGTTGATGTTTCCATGGTTGGTGATAGGTTAAAGGTCTTAGGTAAAAAATATTGATTAAAGAACGAAACTTTCCTTCGTGGTATTTATTTTTCTCGATTTATTAGAATTCATTTTAATCTCTTTCAATTTTTTCTTGTACTGTAAAGCCATTAAGTGAGAAACGCGATCGATAATAAAAACACCCTTTAGGTGATCAATTTCATGTTGAATGGCACGAGCTAGTAATCCACCAAACTCTTCAACATGATCCGATCCGTCTGGTAATTGATATTTAAATCGTATACTTTCTGGACGCTTAATAGGCAACCTTATTTCTGGAATTGATAGACACCCCTCTTCCAATTCTGATTCTCCAAAACTTTCTAATATTTGCCCGTTAACGAAGATATGCGCTTCATCTACTTCATCAGTATGAGACACATCAATTATCATCAAATTCATATCTATACCAACCTGGTTCGCGGCTAAACCTATTCCT
>Ga0207961_1000411_pt1 | contig 12205 bp, 10 predicted proteins | sample Knorr_S7_td_250__FD_185596 | JGI IMG/M metagenome (GOLD analysis project Ga0207961, IMG submission 185596) | Marine microbial communities from Southern Atlantic Ocean transect - Knorr_S7_td_250_ad_252m_LV_B (SPAdes) (version 2) | ecosystem: Environmental > Aquatic > Marine > Oceanic | place... | reverse complement strand
GTTTTAGATATGTCGGGTATTAATTCTAAAAGGTATTCAGGTTTTGCTTTTGGGTTAGGCCCTGAAAGAATGGCAATGCTTAAATATGATATACCTGATTTAAGGTCATTTTTTGAAAACGATTTAAGATTTTTAAAACAATTTAAGTAGATACAAATGCAATTCAGTAGGAACTGGTTAAAAGAATTTGTTGATTTTAAGGTTTCTGATGAGGAACTCTGTGAGCAACTAACTATGCTTGGATTGGAAGTAGACAACTACAGGCCATATGAATCTAACTTAACCGGTAAAGACGCTATTATCAAACTTGATCTGACTCCAAACAGAGGCGACTGTTTTAGTATTTTAGGGATAGCAAGAGAAGTAGCTGCTGCGAATAATCTGCCTCTTACATTACCTAAAATTAATAATATAAAAAACTCAATTAAAAGCCCTCTAAGTGTATCCGTTTGTAATGAAGCTCCTCGTTACGTTGGTAGATATATTGCTGGAGTAAATCTGAAAAAGAAAGTTCCTCCTTTAATAAAAGAAAGATTAAAGTTAAGTGATACAAAGGTTATTGATCCAATTGTGGATATTACTAATTACGTTTTATTGGAGTTAGGCCAGCCTCTTCATGCATTTGATGCTGACAAGCTTGAAGGTAATCTACAAGTTAGATTTGCTAAAGAAAAAGAAAAGATAACTCTTTTAGATGAAACTAAACTTTCGCTAGATGAAAAGAGCCTTGTAATAGCAGATCAGAAAAAACCTGTGGCATTAGCTGGGATTATGGGCGGTCTTGAAACTGGAATATCTAATAAGACCCAGGCAATTTACCTCGAAAGTGCTTTTTTTACGCCGGCAGCCATTAGAGGAAGAGCAAGAAAATTTTCTATTCAAACTGACGCTTCAACTAGATTTGAGCGTGGTGTTGACTTTGAATTACAAGTTTTGGCTATAAAAAGAGCCAGTACATTAATAAATGAAACCTTGGGCAGTGATTTTTCTCCTATACAGGAATTTATTAGAAAATCGTCTATACCTAAAAATAGAGACATCGTTCTTAACATCAATAATCTTAATAAGATTCTTGGTATGAATTTAACTAAATCCACTGTTAAGAAGAGACTTACGAGTCTTGGGTTAAGAAACTCAGTATCCAATAGCAATAATCTAAAAGTAAAAGTACCTTCTTGGAGATTTGATTTAAAGATCGAAGCAGATCTAATTGAAGAGATTGCCAGATTAGAAGGTTATAACAACATTCCACAAAGAGCCTTGAGCAGAAAAATTAGAACTTCAGAGGATACTTTGCACACTTCTATTAGGAAAACTTTTCAATCTATGGGATATAACGAAGTGATAACCTATTCATTTATAGATCAATCGCTAGCTGAATTAGTTGGAGAGAAAAAGAAACAGTTAATTTTTGTTGAGAACCCTATTTCTCAGAATATGAATGTAATGAGGGCTAGTCTATTACCAGGCTTGCTAGACACGCTAAGCTATAACATCAATCAAGGGAGTGAAAGCTTAAAGATTTTTGAAATAGGCTCAGTCTTTAACAAAAGAGATAGTAATAAAATTAATGAAAGGGAAGTAGTTGGCGGCTTAATTACAGGCATTGAAGGAAAAGATAATTGGTCGGGTTCAAACAAAGAATTAGATTTCTTTGATTTGAAAGGAAATCTGGAAACTGTTTTACCTGAACTGTCTAAATTTACTTTTAAGAGGGAGCAAGTCCCTTTTTTACATCCTGGTAAAACTGCAGCCTTATATAAGGGACAAAAAAAAGTGGGTTACCTAGGAACGGTAAATCCTAAATTATTAGATAAATTAGATATAAAAGGTGAAGTGAACTTTTTTGAATTTTCCGTTGATGACATTTCAGAAAAGAAAAATATAAAATTTAAGAAATTTTCACGCTTCCCCCTAGCCCAGAGAGATCTGTCATTTGTAGTGGATGAGGAAATAACAAGCTCTTCAATTACAGACGCAATACTCTCCAAAGCCGGAAGTAACTTAAAAGAGATCAATCTGTTTGATATATACATGGGGAAAGGGATAGCTAAAGGGCAAAAAAGCTTAACCTATTCTCTGAACTGGCAGGCTGTAAATAGAACCCTTACAGATGATGAAGTAGACAAAATTATAGGAAGAATAGTTTCATTCCTTTCTAAAAAGTTTAATGCTAAATTGAGAGCTTAATGAGTAAGACTATTACAAAGTTAGATCTGGTAAACCATCTCAATGAGAAGTTAGGACTCAATAAGGTTGAATCTAAAGAGTTAGTTGAAGCTTTTTTCGATGAAATCAAAAAGTCTCTAATAAATAATGAAGAAGTGAAGCTTTCTGGGTTTGGAAATTTTAAGATTCTAAATAAAAGAGAAAGGCCTGGTCGAAACCCAAAGACAGGAGAGCCTGCAATAATTTCTGCTAGAAAAGTTGTTACTTTTAAAGCTGGTCAAAAGTTAAGAAAAAAAATGTCGAATATTTTAAGTGAGTAGCTTACCTTCCATTCCAGATAAAAAATATTTCTCGATTAAAGAAGTGTCTGAACTATGCGAGGTGAAATCACATACCCTTAGATTCTGGGAAAAAGAATTTGATACTTTAAAACCTGAAACCAGGAAGGGGAGTAGAAGGGTTTACCAAAAAGATGACTTACTAATGGTTCGTCAAATACGATCTTTGCTTTATGAAGAAGGGCTGACTATAGCAGGAGCCAAGAAAAGGCTTAACTCAAAAACTTCTTCAAACAAGCTTTCGTCAAATGACCATCTTATCGATGATCTTGAAAAGATTCTGAAAGAAATTAAACAAGTTGTTTGAGATTTAAACGGGGCGTGGCGCAGTCTGGTAGCGCACTAGACTGGGGGTCTAGTGGTCGCCGGTTCAAATCCGGCCGCCCCGACCACTGTAAGTACTATACAAATAATCTATATTTATATATAATTTGAATCAATAGTTAGAGGCGTCAATTTCTCCCCTTAGAAATACCTCCAAGTAAGACCCTCTGATTATTAAGCAGGATGCAGTTTTCACCCAAGTTTAGCTGCAAGAGCTGATTTTCACTGTATCCTGCCCACTTTGGTAGATGGGCTTATAAAATTTTGGTTGGGCGCAGTAGAAAGTCCATCTACCACCAATTTTATTTAAAACCTAACTTCTATTAAAGATGGGCCTGGCTCTTTTATGACAGAAGAAAATACTTTTCTAAAGTCTTCTATAGTTAGAGTAGTAAAAGATTCAGCACCTAAGGATTTTCCTAAAGAGACCCAATTGATTTCAGGGTTCTCAAGAGAAAATAAAGATTGAGCTCTGTCTCCAGTTTGCAAAGCACCAACTCTCTCTAGTTCAATTTTTAAAATAGCGTAGGACCTGTTAGAAAAAATTATATTTGTAACGTTTAAGTTTTCTCTCGCTTGGGTCCAAATAGACTGGACAGTGTACATAGCTCCACCATCACCGTGCAGGCAAACAACGGGCCTGTCAGGACAGGCGATAGCTGCACCCGTTGCCAGGGGAAGTCCTTGGCCAATTGATCCGCCAGTTAAAGATAACCAGTCATGCGGTTTTGAATTCCAAGTGTTTGGATACACTGCAAAACCCGAGGTTGCAGCTTCGTCAGAAACTATGGCTTCTTCAGGTAGTAATTCGCCAATCAATGAACCTACATGAGAGGGATCCAGCTCTCCAGTTAAAGGAGCTTCGACAGTTGTAGAAGGTAAGAGTTCTTTAGAAATTTCACGGGCCTCGAGCATTTCACATAAGGCCTGTAAAGCTTTCTTCCCGTCTTGTTCAAAAGTAGCTAATTGGACAAGTTTAGAATTTTCTGGTGAGAGGTAACTTCTTTTATCTGGGTAGGCAAAGAATGAAACTGGAGGCTTTGAGCCTATAAATACAATACTTTCAGTTCCTGCAAGAAATTCTTCAGCCATCTCAGCAAAATAAGGAAGCGGTTCTACTACAGGTATGCCTTGACCTCTTCTTTGTCTTTTTCTAAAAGTTTCCGTTGCAAGCCTTGCTCCTGTTTTAGTAGCTATTTTTGCAGCCATGTTCAAGGACTCTTCATCCAGAAATTCTCCTCCTAGGAACAGCATGCTTTTGCTTTTATCAGTCAAAGCTTTGTAAGCTTCTTTTAAAATAGCATCATCGAAATCTTCGGGTCCTTTGCTGTTCAGTATTTCTCCAGTTTTATCTGTTTCATTCCAAGCGCAATCAGCAGGGACAATTAAAGTAGCAATCTTTCCAGGAAAGTTATGAGCCGCTTGCCAGGCTCTAGAACCTCCTTCAGCAAGTTCATCAGGACTATTAACTCTTTCAACCCAGTCAGAACTTGATTTTGCTAAGCCATCCAAGTCTGATGTCAATGGTGCATCGTATTTGAGATGATAAGTAGCGTGATCACCAACAATATTGATCATGGGTGATCTTGCCTTTTTAGCATTATGGATATTAGCAAATCCGTTTCCTAAACCAGGTCCTAAATGAAGAAGATTAGCAGCCGCTTTACCTGACATCCTGGCGTAGCCATCAGCAGCTCCAGTCACTACTCCTTCAAATAATCCCAGTACCGGTCTAATTTGAGGGTAGTGATCAATTGCCGCAACTAAATGCATCTCTGAAGTACCAGGGTTAGCAAAAACTACCTCTAAACCATTATCCACAAGTGTTTTGAGAAGAGCATCTGCAGCATTCATTGATTTATCCTTATTTCTTAATAGTTTAGACTTATTTACCTAAAACTTAAAAGGACAGTTTACATGAGTGATAAAGATAAGTTAGAAATGCTTCTTTCTCATAAAGCCCCCTGTATCGAGACTCTAGGAGGTAAGGCTCTTAGATTTCAATCTGAACCCCCTGAACTAGAAATGGAATTTGAAGCTATACCTGAATTCTGCCATTCAGCCAACCAAGTAGTACAAGGAGGTTTTGTTACAGGGATGTTGGATGCTCCAATGGCGCATCTATTGATAGCACTATTAGGCGGGCAATTTAATCCAATGACATTAGATATAAATGTGAGTTTTCTAGGGCCATCACATCCTGGAAAACTTCTCTGTAAAGCGAGAGTCTTAAAGCTAGGAAAAAGTATTGTTTATCTTGCCAGTGAGCTTTATCAAAAAGAAAAACTAGTAGCGACAGCCACCTCAACAGTAAAGCTAGTTTCTAATTCAGGTTAGGCTTAAACGCCAAAGTCCCAAGAAAGACCATCGTGGTACTTCTTAAGTATCTCTTTTGCAATGAGTATTCGGTGAACTTCATCGGGTCCATCAGCCAACCTTAAGGTTCTAAACCCTTGGAACATTCCAGCTAAAGGAAGGTCGCTTGAAACCCCTCTCCAACCATGCATTTGTATTGCTCTGTCAACAACTCTACTGCCTGCTTCAGGTACAAATACTTTAATTGCAGAAATATCAACTCTTGAATTACCATCTTTATCCATAACTTCAGCACAATGAATGGTCATCAGTCTGGCTGCTTGGATATCGATATATGAGTCCGCAATGAATCCTTGTATGAATTGTTTCGTCTCTAATTTTCCTCCATGAACTTCCCTTTCAGTTGAGTATCTAACCATAATGTCAAAAGCCCTCCACATCTGACCGATGGTATTCATGCAGTGATACACTCTGCCTGCTCCAAGTCTATCTTGAGCAGCTTGGTGTCCAGACCCTCTAGCACCTAAAGCATTTTCAAGAGGTACCCTAACGTCTTTATATTTTATCTCCATGTGATCACCACCAGTATGACCCCATATCGGGACTGACCTTATTCTTTCTAGACCTGGAGAGTCAGTAGGTACAATGATTTGAGTCATTTTCATATTGGCATTGCCCGAATCGTCATCATCATCTTCCGTTCTGCACATCACCACTAGGAAATCAGCTCTTTGGCCATTTGATGTCATAATTTTATGGCCATTAATTACCCATTCATCTCCGTCTTTTACTGCAGTAGTTTGTAAAGACCTAGGATCAGATCCAGGTGCATCCGGCTCGGTCATCGAAAAACCTGATTCCATTTCTTGATTAATCAAAGGAATTAACCATTTTTCTTTTTGTTCGTCAGTACCATATTTAACTAAGATCTTTTGGTTCCCAGAATTTGGAGCAATTACACCAAATAATCTATTTCCAAGAGGCGACCAAGCTAATATTTCATTCATATAGGCATGTGTAAGGAAACCATTCCCCATTCCCCCATATTCTTCTGGTAGATGGGGTGCCCAAAGACCTTGTTTCTTAACTTCTTCTCTTATTTCTTTTCTCAGTTTTGCTGATTTGTCTCCTCCAGAATAGATCACACCTTCATTAGGAATGATTCGATTTCCTACAATATCTGCAGTTCTTAATCTAATGTCATTAATCTCTTTGGAAAGGGTAGGTATAGGTGCAATTTGCATAACTTTTTCTCCTTCAAGTTATGATCTAATGTACGAAACTAATGCAATGCTTGCAAGCTTTTAAAAGTATGAGAATATAGTGACTTCAAAGGATTAGTCATGAGTTGGGAAAAAGAACTAGAGGAATTAAAAAAACGAGCTGAACTTGCCAAGGAAATGGGAGGCATAGAGCGCGTAGCCAAACATTATGCCAGAGGTCGATTAACTGTCAGGGAACGAATTGATCAGTTATTGGACGACGACTCTTTTCATGAAACTGGAGAGATTACTGGGAAGGTTAGCTATGATGAGAATGGCGAAATTAAGGAGTTTGTACCTGCAAACTTCGTATTTGGAAGAGGCAAGCTAGACGGAAGGGAAGTTGTGGTCGCCGGTGATGATTTCACAGTAAGGGGAGGGGCTGCTGATGCCAGAATTGGAAACAAGTCCTTATACAGTTTAAAACTTGCTGAACACTTACGTCTCCCCTTGGTAAATCTTGTTGATGGCAGTGGAGGAGGAGGCAGTGTAAAGACTCTTGAGACCATGGGAGCCACTTATGTTCCAGGGTTACCAAGTTGGCAAAATATTGTCAGATTATTAAGTATGGTTCCAGTTGTAGGGGCATGCATGGGATCGGTTGCAGGACTAGGTTCTGCTCGTGTGGTTGCTTCACATTTTTCCATTATGGTTAAAGGCAGTGCTCAAATGTTTGTTGCTGGGCCGCCTGTAGTGGAACGAGCTTTTGGTTTGAAAATGGAAAGAGAAGAGCTAGGTGGCAGTGATATCCATACGAAAACTGCAGGAGCAGTTGATAACGAAGCTGTAAGTGAAGAGGATGCTTTCAAGCAAATACAGACTTTTCTTTCGTTTATGCCTTCAAGTGTTTGGGAAGTTCCTCCTAGAAAAGAAAATGATGATCCTGAAGACAGAAAGGAAGAAAAATTAATATCCTTAATACCCAAAGACCGTAAAGCTCCTTATGAAGTAAGGGAGATAATAGATCTAGTTCTGGATAAGGAAAGTTTTTTTGAAATAGGCGGTGGTTATGGAAAATCTTTGGTGACTGGATTTGCTAGGCTATCTGGCTACCCAGTTGGTATTTTAGGTAATGATTGTAATTACGATGGGGGTGCCGTAACCGCTAAAGCATCAGAAAAAATGACAAGATTTGTGGATGTTTGCGATACTTTTAATATCCCAGTAGTTAACTTTGTAGATAACCCAGGGTTCTTAATTGGTCTTCAAGCAGAAGAATCAGGGGTGATAAGACATGGAGTCAGGGCACTATACAGTGTATGGCAAGCCTCTGTTCCCTGGGTTTCTATAATTATTAGGCGAGTTTTCGGGGTAGCCGGAGGCGGGCATGGGAATTCAGATCAATTGAATCTACGTTATGCATGGCCTTCAGGCGACTGGGGTTCATTGCCAATCGAAGGCGGTGTAATGGCAGCTTATAAAAGAGATATTGAAGCAAGTCCTGATCCTGCCGCTAGGCAAAAAGAAATAGAAGATTCATTAGATCAAGTCAGATCACCTTATAGGACTGCAGAGATGTTTGGTATAGAGGAAATTATTGACCCGAGAGACACGAGGCCTTTGCTTTGTGATTGGGTAAAAACAGCTTATAAGAATTTACCTCAGAATCTTGGTATAAAAGAAAGGACAATGAGACCTTAATTGGGTCTTATAAAAAAAGGAGCACAATGAAAAAATTGAATTTTTTATTAATTTTAGGAATTTTAATATCTTATGGTTGCAGTAAGGGATTGGATGAGAACTCTGTAAGAACTATTAGTGAAGGGGAAGTGATTGGTTACAAAGAAGACGATACTTTCGCTTGGCGAGGAATCCCTTTTGCACAACCTCCCATTGACGAATTAAGGTGGAAGGCACCACTGCCACCTGAACCTTTTGAATCAAGATTAGAAGCTAAAGAATTTGGACCCGAATGCTTTCAGCCCCAAGGGATTATGGGGGGCCAAGAAGGTGAATGGACTGGTTCAGAAGATTGCCTCTATTTAAATATTTGGTCTCCGGCTTGGTCTCCAGAACAACTGACTGATAAAAAAGTGCCCGTTATGATGTGGATACATGGGGGAGCCAATATTATCGGTTCAGCAAACATGTATTATCCCGTTCATTTAGTTAGAGAGCATGAAGTTATTGTTGTGACTGTGAATTACAGAATGTCTAATTTAGGTTGGTTTAGACATCCTGCATTAAGACAAGAAGGTTCAAGTTTGGAGGATGCTTCAGGAAGCTATGGAACTTTGGATAATATTATGGCGCTTCGCTGGATAAGAGAAAATATTTCTGCGTTTGGAGGGGACACTGACAATGTAACCATCTTTGGGGAATCTGCTGGAGGACATAATGTTGCTGCGCTATATGCTTCGCCCTTAGCTAGAGGATTGTTTCATAAGGCTATAGTTCAGAGTGGAGTTATTTCTCATTCAAAGACAGAAGACGCAGAATCTTACTACCCTGAAGATGGAACGTCAGGGATTACAAGTTCTAAAGAGGTTATTAATCAACTCCTGATTAACCAAGGAAAAGCCGATGAGGTAGAGGGAGCTAAGGCACTACAGAACAGCATGTCATTAAAAGAAACAGAGACATTTTTAAGAAACGCTACACCTGGAGAATTATTAACTGCTTACGGTGAAGCAAATCCCAAAAGAGGTGGGATGACAAGAGTTTTTAACGACGGATATGTCCTGGGAAAAGAGGGGATATCTGAACCTTTTGTAAACGATCAAATGCCTCGCGTCCCAATCATTCTGGGGACCAACAGGTATGAAACTAAGCTATTCAATATGATGAATCGAAGATTTGTTAGATGGGGAGAAGGAGAGGGTATATTTTCATGGATAGGTGTTGATGAACTTCCTTTAGAGATAATGAGGCCTGACTTCTATAACGCCGTAACTCAATATTCTTCAGATTCTTGGAAAGAACGAGCTGCAGACACTCCAGCAAGGCAATTAGTAGCATCAGGATATAAGAAAACTTTCGTTTACAGGTTCGATTGGGATGATTTACCTGTTATCCAGGGAGTGGATTATGGTGTTTTGGCTGGAGCAGCACATGCCTTAGAAATTTTATTCCTTTTCCCAGCAGCGTTTGATAATTTTATTATTAAAAATGTTGTTATCAGAGATTCGTATGATGGAGCTAAAAAATTATCTGACCAGATGCTATCTTATTGGGCCCAGTTTGCTTATACAGGAGATCCAGGAAAGGGCAGATCAAATGATCTACCGAAATGGAAGGCCTGGTCAGATGAAGAAAAATATATGATTTTAGATTCAGATGAAGGTCAAGGATTAGTAATGGTTGATAATGAGGTCACTGTTAACTCTATCTATAACGAATTAACTAATGATCAAAGGTTCACAGAGGAAGAAAAATGCCAATCCCTTTTCGCCATGTCTTATAGCGGTGATGAGTTTCCAGTTGAACTATTAGATAGCTACTCGGATGGCTATTGTTTAACACTTGATTATTCAGATATATTAGAAACAATGAATCCAACTTTAGGAGAAGATGATGACCAAGACAGTTGATTTTTATTTTGATTTTGCCAGTCCCAATGCCTATTTAAGCCATAAAGTGGTTTCTGGAATTGAAGAAAGAACCGGAGGAAAATTTAATTATATTCCTGTTTTATTGGGTGGTATTTTTAAGGCCACTAATAACAAACCGCCAATGGAGGCTTTCTTTGGAATTCTTAACAAAAATGAATACCAATCAGTTGAAATGCAGCGTTTCCGGGAAAGACATGGAATAGATAAATTTAAAATGAACCCGCATTTTCCTGTTATGTCTTTACAGATAATCAGGGGAGCGATTGGAGCTCAAAGCGATGGTTATTTGGATAAATATATTGACGAAGTGCTTAAACATATGTGGGAAGAACCTAAAAAAATGGATGACCCTGAAGTAATTAAGGAAGCGTTTACAGAATCAGGTTTTGATGCAGATAGGTTGATGGAGCAAATGCAAGATCCTGAAATAAAAGCTCAACTTATTACCAATACCGAAGAAGCAGTCAAGAGGGGTACTTTTGGCATTCCTACTTTTTTTGTCGGTGATGAAATCTTTTTTGGAAAGGATACTCTTTGGCAAGTTGAGGAACTCTTAAGTAAGTAAAGCCTTACACCCTTAAACTTTTTATAAAGACCACGGATCGAAGAAGCAGATTGAGAATCTTCTACGGTTATTAACTTAGAAGTCTAATTTAGAAAGCTGTCGTCTTTTTCTAACATCAGATCATACAAAGGCTGGAAACTAGCCCACATACCTGGTTCTGATCCTACTTGAGTTTTTGTCAGCTCAGCGACTTCATCTGAAATTCTTTCCATTTGACCCACTGATTCAGCTATAAGTTGAGATTGGCAACACCTATCCATAGAAAGAAATCCCCATACAGCCGCGTCTACAGTTTCTCCTGTAGTTAAAAGTCCATGATTTTTAAGGATGGCCGCTCTTTTATCACCTAAAGCCTCAGCTATTCTGTCTCCTTCATCCGTTTCCAAAACCACACCGGTGAAGTCATCAAACAGCACGTGATCGTTATAAAAAGCACATGAATCTTGAGTTATTGGTTCAAGCAGTCTTCCCATTGTGGAAAAAGATTTCCCATACATTGAATGTGAATGAGCAGCTGCGTTCACATCAGGTCTTGCTTCATGAAGGCGGGAATGAATAGCAAAGGCAGCTGTGTTTAGAGGTCTGTCGCCTTGAACTACTTCTCCGGTCCTGTTGACCAATAAAAGATCTGAAATACGCATTTGGTCAAAATGGACACCAAATGGGTTTACCCAGAAATAATGTTCATGTTCCGGATCTCTCAGCGTTATATGGCCTGCCAGTCCTTCATCAAAACCAAAATGAGCAAATACTCTAAAGCCGCATGCCAGTCTTTCTAACTGGTGTCTGCGTTGCTCTTCCATGGTTTTGCATTCTATCTGTTGTAAAGACCCTCTTTCTTTTTGTGGCAACTTACCAAGAGTTGTGTCTATTTCCATCTTTTCAGCCTTCGACTGATTAGTCATTAATTCTTCTAATTCTTTACTCATAAATCTTTCCCCTATAAAAATTATACCTCGCTAATCCTTTGTCGTTAAATATTTAGCTTAAATGTTAATATATAGTTTCAAGGGGAAATAGTATGGCAAAGAAACGCTATAGAACAGAAAAAGATAGTCTCGGTGAAGTAAAGATTCCTTTTAATGCCCTTTGGGGCCCCCAAACACAGAGAGCAATTGACAATTTTCCAGTCAGTGGAATTACATTTAACTTTCCTTTCGGCAGAAGCTTTCTTAAGGCAATGGGAGTTATTAAAGAGGCAGCGGCTAGAGCAAATAAAAGCTTAAAACTTATAGATGCTAAAAGAGCAAGGGGAATCATAAAAGCCTCTAAGGAGGTTTGGTCTGGCAAGCACGACGATCAGTTTCCTGTCGATATCTTTCAAACTGGATCTGGCACTAGTACTAACATGAATGCAAATGAGGTTATAGGAAAGTTAGCTACCAAATACTGTGGTGTTGAAGTCGATCCAAATGATCATGTCAATATGAGTCAGAGTAGTAATGATGTGATACCTACAGCTATCAATATAAGTTGTCATTGCGATCTTGAACTCCTCCTCCTTCCTGCACTTGAAGGCCTGATACAAGCGATTGATGACAAATCTAAAAAACTTGAAGGAGTAACCAAGACAGGCAGGACTCACTTAATGGATGCCATGCCAATAGATATGAGTCAGGAATTAAATGCTTGGAAATCTCAACTACTCTCTGCTCAAGAATCACTTTTAGTTGTTACTGA
>Ga0207961_1000406_pt1 | contig 12320 bp, 13 predicted proteins | sample Knorr_S7_td_250__FD_185596 | JGI IMG/M metagenome (GOLD analysis project Ga0207961, IMG submission 185596) | Marine microbial communities from Southern Atlantic Ocean transect - Knorr_S7_td_250_ad_252m_LV_B (SPAdes) (version 2) | ecosystem: Environmental > Aquatic > Marine > Oceanic | place... | reverse complement strand
ATGTTTTAAGAGAATGGGGTCCTAACATTATTAGATTATTTTGCCTTTCTGGTAGTTACTCAAAACCAATTGATTATTCTGAAAAGCTCTTAAAAGAAAACATAACAAAACTTAGACAGATAGAATCATGTTATTATGAACTCAGATTAGCGGAAGGTTCTGACCCTAATTCAACTGCTGATAAACTTATTGATGAATGTAAAAATGAGTTTGATTCAGCACTAAATAATGACTTTAACACGCCTCTCGCACTTGCTGCCTATTACAAATTAATCAGAGAAGTCAATTCATTAGCGGCTGAAGAAAAAATCACACAAAACTCTGCAAAAACGATTTTACAAGAATTTGAAAGGATGTCAGATATCCTAGGAATACAGATTGTGAAGGTAACAGATGAAGAAAAAAATCAAATTAATGAAATGATAAAGAAGCGTGATGAATACAGAATAGAAAAAAACTATCTAGAGGCTGACAAAATAAGAGATGAGATAGCAAATAAAAATATCATCTTTATTGATCATAAAAATAGAACCACGTGGGTAAAGCAGGAAAAAATTAAGGCTGAATAATTATTTTTTTGATGCACTAACTAGAGAAATAACATCCCTGTCTCGTAATTGATAGTTTGTTGGAACTCTCAAATTATATCTTAGATCTTTGGCGTATAGGAGACCCTTGGTTAAGTCAGAATGAATCTCCTTTGCTAAATCAACTACCGTTGAACCATCTTTTAGTAATATAAGATCTGGAAGCACTCTACCTTTTTTATCAGAAAGTTTTTCTGGTATACCTACAGGATAAATGGAATTCATTTTTAACAATTTAAACACTGTAACATTTATTGCAAATTGAACTCCAGTACGCATGTATTCTCCCATAATATCACTCTCTATGAAATTAAGAGCATCTTTTTGTTTTTGGTTAAGATCACTCTCTCTTAAAATATCAAATTTCTCTGAACCAGGTGAATATTTGATAAGGTTCTTTTGTTCAGCACGTCTAAGTGACAGCTCACTGTCAGCACTTGCCGGAACCACAATTATGTTATTATATCTCTCACGTAATCTCTGAAAGTTTTTTGCTGCTCCTTCAATGTCTATTTTGTTTGCTACAATCAAAGTTGGTTTAGATGTCCTTCGAAGTTCAGTTGCAAATTTTTTACTATCGTTAATATCATAGTTTTCAATATCCTTTTCTTCAAGTCTTGTAATTTTTAATGCCTCTTTCACATGATTTTGTTTTACACCCATACCCTGATACAACTCTGTTAACGCTTTGATTTGATCATTATCGACTTCAACCATTTTTTGGAGTTTATCTCTATTACCTTCCAAGATTTTTTGGTACCACATGTTTAATTCCTCCTCAATGTCAGCAAAATCTGAAACAGGATCTCCCGTTCCTGTTTCAGTAATTCGTCCGCTAGAATCAATTCCACCAGATGCGTCTACAACATGTAATAATGCATCAGATTGTGATGCAATAGAAAGAAATTGATTGCCTAATCCTTTTCCTTTCCATGCATCCTTAATCAATCCAGGCAAATCAATTAATTCAATTGGAATGTATCGCCATCCATCTTTACATTTTGAATTATTTGGGTTATCAGTTACATTAAATTCGGGATGTACGCAAAGTGTTATCGCGTATCCGACAGCAGTTGATGATTTTTTAGTTGTAAAAGGGTAAGTTGAAATTTCATCGGATGATAATGTAGATGAATTGAAGAATGTAGTTTTTCCTGTATTTGTCTTACCTATAAGACCAATTTTTATTGGCATAAATAAAAAATGGTTACAAATTATTTATCTCTGCTGTCTTGGTCTACTTTATTTTTGAGTTTGTTGCATGAATTTTCTAATTCAGAAATCATCCAACGTATTTCATCTAAATCATCTTTAGTTAGATCATCATTCCATTTTTCCAAAATCAATTTAGAAATCTGGGAGCAATTGTACAATAGTACCCAATATGGATGATGTTCAGCTGTTGAATCTGCTAGTTCTTGAATATCATATAATGCCCTTTCCGCTCGTGATACTGGATCATCATTAGTGTCCATGATTAGAAAAGGCGTTGGTGTTCGGCTAGCATACATCTGTTAAAAATAACCATAATTCCGTTACTCCTGGCTAGTTCTTCAGCCTGAGAATTATGAATGCCTTCCTGCAACCAAATTACTTTTGGTTTTTTTTTAATCGCATCTTCAACAAAAGGCAACACATCTTCTGATGGTCTAAAAATATCCACAATATCAACAGGGTGATCCAAAGATGATATGTCCTGATAAGATTTTTTCCCTAATATCTCATCAGCATTAGGATTAATTGGTATTATATCAAATCCCTGCTCAGATAGATATTTTGGAACAAAATGTGCAGCCTTAGCGGAATGCGTTGACATACCAATAACAGCCACTCTTTTTAGTGAAAATATTTGTTTGATTTCTTCATCAGTGTGGGAATCCTTTTCCATGTGTTTTATGGTAGAAATTAGTTTTTATAATTTTCAGTATAGAAATTAATGATGCTAACTTCGTTTGATGATTTCAGTTTTGTTAAAATACTCTCATTTTTGAAGGCACATAGATCAGAATTTCTATCAGGTCAAGATATGAGCGATATTCTAAAAATAAGCAGAGTTGCTGTATGGAAAGATATCAAAAAAATTCGTGCATTAGGATATAAAATAGAGTCAAAACAAAATATTGGGTATAGATTAGTAGATTCGTCAAAACTTCCACTTCCATGGGAGATTAAAGAAGATTTGAATACTAAATTTTTAGGAAATCGAATTTATTATTTTGACACAATTGATACAACACAAAATTTTGCGATGAAGATTGCATCTGAAAAAAATGAAGATGGGAGTGTCGTGATCTCAAAAAAACAAACTGGAGGTAGAGGTAGAATGAAACGAAAATGGAAATCACCAGTTGGTGGTATTTGGATGTCGATTATAATTAATCCAAAGTTTGACGTCACATATACAACACTTGTTCCTATTGCTACATCACTAGCATTATGCATTGCAATAGAAAAAATATTAAAAATTAATACAAAATTAAAATGGCCAAATGATATAACATTAAAGAAAAAAAAGGTTGCAGGTGTGTTAATTAATGTATCAATGATATCTAATCAAATTGAAAATATGGTTTTGGGTATAGGAATTAATTTTAAAATTAATCCTAATGAATTGGAAAATTCGATTAAAAAAACTCCAAATTTTTATGGTGTTGGAACACTTGTTAAGAAAAATCAGAGTATGACTCCATTAATTAAACAATTTTTATATGAATTAGAAAATGTTCTCCAATTAATTAATTCTGGGCAAATAAAAAAAATAAGAAATGGATGGACTAAAAGATCATCTACAATTGGTAGAAATGTGTCAATTGTAACCAATGAGGGTCGTATAAGTGGAAAAGCTATAAGAATCGATAATGAAGGTGGGTTAATAATTTCTAAGAATAAAAAAACTCATAGAGTCATTGTAGGTGACGTAAAAGAATGAAGAGTAGATATATTTTAATTGTAATTTTTTAAAAAATTGTAATGAAACAGAGTATGACTAAAAACTATATACAATTATCCACTATTTTCTTACTTTTATCTGTCATATTTTCAGTGGATCATGTATTCGCACAAGACGGTGATGAGATTAATGAAATGTTAAACAATGCACAGGAATCATTTTTGGGAGGTGAGTACAAGGTTGCCATAAAAATCTATGATGAATTATTGGAGATTGATCCTAAAAATTATAAAATTTTAGAAATGAAGGGATTGGCACTAAGTAATTTAAGATTGGAATCCACTTTGGCATCACAGGCTCAAGCAAATGCAGCATTACGTGATCCATCAAACTTGAATAAATTATCAATGCTTGAATTTTACAAGGCATTAGAAATTAACCCAAATAGTGTTTTTGCCTTGAATGGTATTGGTGTAGGGTTTGGAAATTTTGGTGAATATTCAGAGGCAAAACGTTATTTTGAAAAATCTCTGAGAATAGACCCAAATAACAATACAGCCAAAAATTATCTTTCCGCCATTGAAAAACTAAAACAAAAATATTCGTTAGACGTGTTTGAGACCCCAACAAAAAAACCTGATTTTCTTCAGAAGCTGGAAGAAAATACAATACCGTATTGGATTAAAAATACCGCAGGATGGTGGTCAAAAAGTAAAGTAAGCGATAGTGAGTTTATTTCAGGAATTGAATATCTGATTAATAATAAAATTATCAGGATAACTGCACAGAATACAAATGATGGTGATTTGAATGCAATACCATCTTGGGTTAAAAATAGTGCTGGATGGTGGTCTAATAATGAAATTAGTGATGATGAGTTTATTTCAGGAATTAAATACCTTATCGAAAATAATATAATCAAAGTTAGTGTACAAGCAGATTCTGAATTATTGCAAAAAGATTTGGAAAGAAGAGCATGGAATTTTGAACGGTATTTGCTTGACATTCAGAATGATATAAAAAAACAAAATAGGTATGTTGAAAATATAAACCCCAGTGAATATGTAATCATAAAATATTGGAAGGACTATCACAAGTGGAATCTTGAACAATTCCTAGACAAGCCTGAAGTTTTTCCAGATAGAAATGTATACGTTGATCCAGAAACTGGAAACTATCTAATTGAGTACCTAGTTTACATTAATGACCAACCACCTGGACTTCCAATTGATCATATCGGTACATTAAAAAATTCTTTTAACTACTGGGAAGAATTTGAATTTAACACAGCCGATGGTAAAAAAGCTGTTGTAAAGCTCTATCCAACAAATACGAAAGGAGAGGCTAATGTTTGGGTTACATGGGTTGTAAGAAGTCTAGGTGAAGGTGTATTAGGTCATGCTAATTTGGGCAAAGGTGTAGTAGAAGTTGCAATTGGTAGTTATGGATGTGATGGTAGCTTCCAATTATTTGATATAGATACCGTTGAATACATCATGACACATGAATTAGGTCACTCACTTGGATTACACCACTCTTCAAGTCAAAATAGTATAATGTATCCTACAATTCCAAATGCCAATTACGAATATTGTTTAATTAACTGAATTTATCATGATGGTTCGAAGGCAATAGCAAATTAGCTTTAGCTACACACGAATAAACACGAATGAGTAGGAATGACCATTTATATTATAATTTTGTAATAATATGTAGACATGGAAAATACTCCAGCGACAAAACAACGTTGCCCTTCGTGTACTAAAACAAAAATGGTAATGGATAATAATACCGGAGAATTGTTCTGCAGTTTCTGTGGGTTTGTTATGCCAGACAAAGTTGTTGAGGGTGGACCTGAATGGCGTTCATTTTCAAATGATGGCTCAGATAGAAGCCGTGTTGGTGCGAATACATCAATTACGATGCATGACATGGGTCTTTCAACTATAATTGGGCAACAGAATAAGGATGCAACAGGTAAGCCATTAGATTCATCTATGAAAAAATCGATGGAGAGGCTTAGAACATGGGATAGCCGTTCACAGGCTCACTCATCAGCGGAAAGAAACCTACGTCAGGCACTAAGTGAAATGGATAAAATGAAAACCAAACTTTCGCTCACGGATGCAGTTATTGAAAAAGCTGCATATATCTACAGAAAAGCAATTGAAAGGAAGCTTGTAAAAGGTAGATCGATTCATGGTTTGGTGGCGGCCTGTATTTATGCTGCGTGTAGAGATACAGAAACGCCTAGAACGTTAGATGATATCGCTAATGGGATAAATATTAGACGGAAGGACGTTGCAAGATGTTATAGATTGGTTTTCAGGGAACTCGATCTCAAAATACCAGTAGCTGATCCTGTTAAGGGTGTATCTAGAATTGCAAGTATTGCTGGACTAGGTGAGAAAACCAAACGAAAAGCAATCAATCTACTAAACAAGGCAAAGAAACTAGGTATAGTGGCGGGAAAAGATCCTATGGGAATTGCTGCTGCTGCATTGTATCTTTCATGTATTTCATCAGGTGGTAATAAAACACAGAAGGAAATATCGATTGCTTCTGGCGTTACCGAAGTTACAATCAGAAATAGATGTGCTGGTCTAAAAAAACTCTTGTAATATAGTATTTTTATACCAAAATTATTTAATCTCCGATAATACATCAGACTCTTTACGGCGTGTTACAAAGAATATTCCTAATGTAATTCCAAACTGATAAAATGCATAGAGCATTATTTGAAATGTTGTTGGAACAAAATCAGTAAATTTCCCAAGCAAAGATGCAATTAAAACAATTGCGCTTAGAATGAAAATAAAATATCTTGCAATGTTTGGTATATCCGCAAATCTCAAAAAAATAATTAATGTAATGGAAACGAATGTAGCGATAACTGTCACCACACCAGTATTAACGCCAACCAGATTTAGAATCAACACAAATATCTCATCAGTTGTAGATGGAATAATAAATTCAGACATTGAAAACTTAGTTGGATCAGCAAATTTCAATACGCTAAATATAGCATTAATAGAAAAAAGCGCTAATAGTGATAACGAAACAATCCTTGCGTGTTTTTTAAAGGTTGGAAAACGGTTTCTGATACCTCTACCCAGTATTGCGCCTTGAAATAATCCAATCCCTAGTACAATAGCAAACGTAACTAAAAAATTCTGTTCTGCTAAATCAAGTATACTCAAATCCTACCAACTTAATAAAAAAACAACTAGCATTAGATGTTATTGATTAACTCTGTCCTTCAATGCCCATAAGGGTTAATGTTGAACGAATTTTATCAATTTTACGAATTTTCCATGTTATCGTTTCACGTAAATCCTCAACTTGAGCAGATTCAATCTTGGCTAATATATCGTAAGCACCAAATGTACCATGAACTTCTTTAATTCCATCAACAGCTTTTAGTGCGGTAATTACATCTTCCTCTGAGCCAATCTCACAATTGATCAAAATGTATGCTTCTGCCATAGATATGTCACGTTATACAAATATTTAACCTAGATTGTATTCTATAAGATTTTTTACACACGTTATATGTATTAAAACAAAATGAAACCAAATGGCTATGAATTATTAAAAATTGAGACAAAAATTGATAATCTTGAAAAAGAACTTTCAAGTCTTTTTGCAGATTTTAAAAAATGTGAAGTAAAAAAAGATACAGTCATTGAAAATGGAGCATATCAAAAATTGGAGAAGATGAATGTTTGCTGCTTAAATTTGCTCCAAAGCTACAGAGAATATGTTAAAAATCTTAAAAAAACATAAAATTAACTTGGAATCTATTGTAAAACAATAATATTGTATGTACAGATAATTCGCTAGGTATTTCAAACCCTAAAAATATTCATAAAACATGCAAACAAAAATTGGTGTAGAATTTGAGATAGATTTTGCTCATACTTTAAAAGGTCATCCAAAATGTGGAAAACCACATGGACATACAGCTAAAATAATTGTGGAGGCTGCAGGTGAATTGAAAACTGGTTCAACATATGAGGATAATATGGTAATAGAATTTGATGAAATGAAAAAAATATGCTGGCAAACTATCCAAGAACTTGATCACACAAATCTTGATAATATGTTTGATTTTCCTACATCAGAAAATATAGCAATGTGGATTTTTGAAAATTTGAAGGACAAAATTCCAATTTATGGAGTAAAATTCTTTGAGGGTACCAACAAGTACTGTGAAATAACGAAAAGTAATGCCTGATTCTTTTAACTATTGTTTTTTCTGATTACATTCTGAAGTTCAGAAAACGCATCTTGTACATCCTTAACAGCTGCACTATCTTCTAATGTACTAACATCGCCCACCTTTTCATTTCCTGCAATTGCCTTTAGAACACGCCTCATTATTTTTCCACTACGGGTTTTTGGTAATTTTGTTACAAAATAGATCTCATGTGGAGTGGCAATTGGGCCTATTCCATTCCTCACTATTTCCACAAGCTCCGTTCGTAATGAATCTGGATCATTTTTCGCATCCTGTCTCAAAACTACAAACGCTACTATGACTTCTCCTTTTATCTCATCAGGAATTCCACACACAGCAGCTTCTGCAACATCATCATGTGAAACTAGACTACTTTCCAGCTCAGCAGTTCCAATCCGATGACCGGCAACTTTCAGTATGTCATCAGCACGACCTAAAAGCCAGAAGTATTCATCAGAATCTTTTATTGCATAATCTCCAGGATAATAATTATCCTGAAACTTCGACCAGTAAACATTCTTGTATTTCTCATCATCTCCCCATAATGTAAGCAACATTCCAGGCCAAGGCTTCCTTATTACCAAATATCCCTTTGTGTTGGGCTCTACTTCATTGCCTTCTTCATCAAATACTGCAATATCAACACCTGGTATTGATCTTGCAGCTGAACCTGGTTTGAGTGGAATTGTTTCTAGCCCTGGTAATGGAGAAAGCATCATGCCTCCTGTTTCAGTTTGCCACCATGTATCAACTATTGGGCATTTTGATTTTCCAATAGTCTTAAAGTACCAAAGCCAGACTTCAGGGTTTATCGGTTCTCCAACTGTTCCCAGAAGTCTCAGCGATGAAAGTTTGAACGAGTTTGGGATAGCATCCCCAAATTTCATGAACATTCTGAGCGCAGTTGGCGTAGTGTAAAAAATTGTCACACCATATCTATCTATGATATCCCACATTCTGGATATGTCAGGATAGTCAGGTACGCCCTCATACATGACCTCAGTTGCTCCATGAAGAAGTGGTCCATATACCACATAGCTATGTCCTGTTACCCACCCAATATCTGCAGTACAAAAAAAGATATCAGAATCTTTGATATCAAATGCCCATTGGAATGTTGAATTCAAATGCGTTAGATATCCACCTGTTCCATGTAGTACACCCTTAGGTTTTCCGGTTGTTCCTGAAGTATACAAAATGAAAAGTGGATGATTACTGTCAAGATACTCTGGTTCACATTTAGTGGATGATTCTTTCATTAATTCGTGCCAAAGACTATCTTTTGGGCCAAGTTGTAAGTTTCCTTTAGATCTTTTTAAAACTATAACATGTTCAACAAAATTAAGTTCATTTATTGATTCGTCAATAATTCCTTTTAGATTCATTGAACTACCTCTTCTGTACCCAACATCAGCAGTAACGATTACCTTAGATTTTGAATCATCAATTCTGTCTCTTAGTGAGACCGCGCTGAAACCAGAAAACACAACTGTATGAATAGCACCTATTCTGGCACAGGCAAGCATGGTAATTGGGAGTTCAGGTACCATAGGAAGGTAAATTGTAACACGATCACCCTTTTTGACCCCAAGTGATTTTAACACATTTGAAAATTTACAAACATCAGTGTAAAGATCTGCGTAAGTTATTGTTCTGTTGGTACCATCCTCTCCTTCCCATAATATCGCAGGTTTTTTTTCTATATTATCTTGGTGCACATCAAGGGTATTGTAGGATGCATTGATTTCACCACCAATAAACCATTTAGCAAATGGTGGATTCCATTCAAGTGTTTTTGTCCATGGTTTAAACCATGAGATCTTTTTTGCTTCCTCATTCCAAAATAAAACATTATCCGATTCTGCATTTCTTCTTGTCTGTGTATCTAAATTTCCTAAACCTATTTTATAAGAATCTGTACTCATTGTTTTCAATTATAAAACGAATAGGTTATTTCTAAATGTTAATGGGTATTCTGATGTTTATTGTTAATTAAAAAACTAAATTAGTTATTTTGTTCCATTCTAGACATCCAATCAGATTCATTCAATTCTGATGATTCTTTTTGGCCGCCTTGTTGCTTGGCATACATTTCTGGAGATGATTCTGAGTTTTCTGCTGGTGGTTTTGGCAAAACATATTCTTGCCCTGATAAAGTGTTGCCTGATGTATCAAGATAAGAAACAGCAGATTCTTGTACCATTTCTTCTTTAGGTTGCATCAGCTCCATAGATTCTAATGACATTTCTTCTATACGTCTTTGTACATTAGTAACTTCAACTCTTTCATGTGATAATCGTTCAAGAAGATTGTTACAATGCATTTGTATAGATTCTGATGCAGCATCAGAAATTTCATCACTCCTGTGCTGAACCTTTGCATCAAATAAAATTACTTTCACTGCCTTTTCTTGGTTATCTAATTCATCTAAACGTACCATAAGTTCATCCTTGACTTTTGATTCTGATTCATCCAGTTCCATCAATTTTGTTTTATATGTATCATGAATTAAATCCACATCGGATTTCGCTTCACCATGTTCTGACATAATATCTGTTAATGCCTTAAGGCGTCTAAGTGTAAGTCTCTTCTCTCTCAAAATCTTTTGTGCGTCAATTCTCCATCCTGGAATATAGATTACAATATCTCCCTGTAACACAAATTGTTCATATGGAATTTGTTTGAATCCCTCTGAGCCACAATCAACTCCAACTGTTTGAATACTTCCATCTATGTGAGTCAAAATTCCTAATACTGTACCAAAAGTTGTACCATACATATCTTTGACAGGCTTGCCAACGATTGATGCGTTATCCTTGGTCATGCTCGATAGTGTAAATAACCCTATAACCTACAATGTGTTAAAATCGTTTCCTGCTTTTGTAAGAAGAAATTAACTAATAGTGGAAATCACGCACAAATTCACAATTTTAAAATTATAATATCACCAAGAATCCCCATGATTGACAAAAATGAGTTAAATCAGATACTCGCATTTGTTTCAAAAAGATGGACTGACCTAAGCCGTGACCCTGATAATAAGGCACTAAAATCATTGCCAAGTAATTTCTGGATGAACTCTATTGGTGGACCAGCTGGCAAAAATGGTAGATGGGTCACAACAATAATGTACACAGAAAACGAAGATGAGGCAAATAGATTCAAAGATGTGTTGTTAAGATGGCAATCAATGCAACAACAATCAAAGTCACCTGATTTGATTAAAATAAAGGGAACAGAAGAAGAATCTGAAAATAAAAACTAGTGTGTATAAACACAAATGCTTTTCAGATGAAATATGATCGTGTTTCTCATTATAATATAATTTATTACACCATGAATGATGATTAAACAATGCAGGAAAAATTTTCAGCTTCAGAAAGAAAAAAACTTTTAAAACATTTTTCTAATATCGATAGTTCTGTTTTTGTTATTACAACACCCAAACAAGTTGATCGAGGTGCACTTATGTCCAGATACAGCAGAACGGACAAAACTATGCGTAGAGTATTTCTTGATGAATTTCTAAAAAATCAAAATCGTGGGGAGGAGTTTTACAAGCGAGTTCTACTTGAATATGGTGATGACTCAGTTGCTGAATTAGGAAGTGCACAAATTGCCATCGAAGGATTATCAAACATTGCTGTGAAAAAAATTGAGGATAGAAGAATTGGACTATCTTATTTAGAAAAATCTTCAAGGTATGTGGCTTGGGATAAAAAATTAAATGGTAAATACAAATTTTCCCGTGAGCCAACTTTAATGAAATCACGCTTTGCTGATGATTATTTGGAATCATGCAACCTGGATTTCAATATATATACAAAGAATGTCCAACCCATGTTAAAATTTATACGGGAAAATGATCCAATTGAAAATTACAAATTCAAATCACAAGATGGAATGGAAAAAAAAATTTCTAGATTAAAGAATGAAAATGATATAAAATCAGCTAATATGATTTATCGTGCTGCAACAAAAGCAAAAGCACTAGATGTCTTGCGTGGACTCTTACCTGCATCAACATTAACTAATGTTGGTATCACGGGAAATGGACGTGCGTTTGAATATCTTATAACAATTCTATTTAGCTCTAAATTGACTGAAGAAAAACAACTTGGTACTAAAATTAAAAATGAATTAGATAAAATGATAAAATCATTTGTCAGTCGTTCAAATGATAAATACGGAAAGGCATTGCAAAAATATTTCAACGACATTAAAAAAATTTCATACAATGCGTCTGGAAATAATATTCGTGGTAGACCAATTCTTGGAAACAGTGTAAGATTGGTAGAATTTGAGCCTGAATTAAGATCAATAAACAGTATTATCACGGCATTAATTTTTGAACAATCTCCTGGTCTTTCATTTGACCAAATTTTGAAAAATGTGAAAAAAATGAGTAAAAAATCAAAAATCAAGATTGTTGGACAGTTAATCAATGCAAGGCAAAATAGAAGACATAGACCACCCAGATCCTTTGAGATGACTAGTTACACATTTGACTTGATTACAAATTTTGGGATGTTTAGGGATCTTCATAGACATAGAGCACTTACACTTGAAAGACAATTACTTACAACAAATCATGGTTTTGATA
>Ga0207961_1000405_pt1 | contig 12394 bp, 10 predicted proteins | sample Knorr_S7_td_250__FD_185596 | JGI IMG/M metagenome (GOLD analysis project Ga0207961, IMG submission 185596) | Marine microbial communities from Southern Atlantic Ocean transect - Knorr_S7_td_250_ad_252m_LV_B (SPAdes) (version 2) | ecosystem: Environmental > Aquatic > Marine > Oceanic | place... | reverse complement strand
AATGATGAAACATGGATTGTAGGAAAAACTAGACTAGAAGAATTCATGAGTGAGGTAAAAATTGAAGACTACCACATACAGAAGACATTTCTAGGTTCTGAGATGGAGGGCAAAAAATACATTCATCCACTTTTAGATGAGATTCCAAAACTTGCAGAAATTGCAAAACAAGACAATTATCATGTTACAGTTGCAGAAGATTTTGTTGATGTAAACGCGGGAAGTGGACTTGTACATTTGTCTCCTGCAAATGGTGAAGAAGACCATAACATTGCAACAAAAAGAAAAGTAACAATTTTTTCTCCAATTGATGATGCAGTAAAATTTACTGAAGATGCAGGAAAATATTCAGGATTATTTGTTAGAGATGCTGATGAAAAAATAGTAGAATCAATCAAAGAAAAAAATGCACTAGTAAAGATTGGCAAAATTAAACACAAGTATCCTCTTTGCTGGCGTTGTAATCATGGACTCGTCTGGCTTGCAAGAAGAGAATACTTTTACATGCTTGATAAACTTGATGACAAAGCAATCAAGGCAGCTGAAGATGTAGAATACTTTTTTGAGGCTCCAAAAAATAGATTTTTAGAAATTATCAAAGAAAAGCACCCATGGTGCATATCACGTGAACGCTTTTGGGGCTGTCCAATTCCAATATGGAATTGCAAAGAATGTGGTAACATAGAAAGACTGTTTTCAAGAAAAGAAATCATAGATGCGTCATCAGAACTTCCTGATGGCAAAAACTTTGAGCTGCATAGGCCCTGGATTGACAATATAGTGATCAAATGTAAAAAATGTAATGCAACTATGCAAAGAGAAGAATTTGTACTTGATACATGGCACAATAGTGGTTCTGCTCCATTTGCTTCCTTAGATGAGGCACAATACAAACAAAAAATTCCTGCTCCATTTTTTACAGAAGGAATTGACCAAACACGGGGATGGGCATACACACTGCTAATTGAAAATGTAATACTAAATAATGCGCCAGTATCACCATACAAGTCATTTCTATTCCAAGGTCACGTACTAGATGAAAATGGAAATAAGATGAGTAAAAGCAAAGGAAACGTAGTTGAGGCATCAGATCTTTTAGAGAAATATCCAGTAGATCTAGTGAGATTCTATTTTATGTGGAAGTCAAGCCCAATTGAGCCACTAAACTTTAGCACAAAAGAGCTAATGTCAAGACCATATCAGGTCATAAGTACACTTTACCACCTTCATACGTTTTACAGACAAAACAGTGAATATGATAAATTTGACATAAATGAGACAACTATAGAGTGGGCAAAGAAAAGCAATTTACTTACACCACCTGACATTTGGCTTTTATCAAAACTTCAAAGAATGATACAAAAAACAACAGATGCAAATAATGCATGTAAATTTCACGAGTCAGGAAAAGCAATAGAAGACTTTTTGATAAACTCACTTAGCCAAATTTACATTCCAATTACAAAGTCAGAATTATGGGATGAAGATGATTCACAAAAAGATAGACGTTCTACAATTTATGCAATTCTTGCAAAGACACTCAAGACAATTGACATACTAATTCATCCATTTTCCCCATTTACAACACAGTACCTTTACAGTACAATATTTGATGCAAAAGAAAATATCTTACTTGAAACCTGGCCAAAACAAAACACCTCGTTAATTGATGAAAAAGTTGAAAAGTCATTTGATTTGTTAAAGGATGTAGTTTCAGTGGCATCTGCTGCAAGAATGAAAGGAAAGGTGAAAAGAAGATGGCCACTTAATGAAGCAATAATTTGCCTAGAAAAGGGTCAGAAGAATATTCTAGAGTCACTCTCAGAACTAGTCAAATCTCAAATGAATATTCAAAACTATAAAATTTTTGAAATTGAGAGTGCTGAAGGAATGGAGCAATACCTAGAGTTAAAACAAAATGGATTGCCAGTAACTCCAAAAATTGAACTGGAGAGAAGCGGAATTGGTCCAAAAGCAAAGCAAGATATGGGAAAACTACTACAACTGTTCTCAGAAACTGAGCCTGAAGCAATTATTAATGAATTGAGTGATAAAGGTACGTTTACATTCCAAATCGAACAAAACTCTATAGTTCTAGGCAAGGAAGATTTCATAATTGGCTTTGATGTTGTTGAAAAATACCAATTTGCAAAAAGACAAAATCTGATAGTCATGATTTCACTTGAAAGAGATGATGAAATGATGGCTAGAGGTTTAATCAAAGATCTGGCTAGACGACTACAAACACTAAGAAAAGATAGAGGTTATAATCCAACTGACATTTTGTCCAAAGCATCAATTTTAGACCTTGATCCTGAATCATTTGATTTGATAAAGGAAAAGACAGATGAAATTGCATTTTTAGTGAGAGTAAAACAAGTCGATTTCGAACAATCATGTAAAGAATACAAAAATGACGATATCGATGGTCTGAAGATTCGTATTTCTGTTGAATAAATTTACAAAACGTTGACAATTGATCAAACTAGAAGATACCAAGTCAGGTTAAATACAAAATTAGTCATAATATAGTATGGTTAAGCAGATTAGTCTTGATACATGGTCTGTTGATCATTTACATGATCTGTTAGAGAAGGCCAGGAAAATTATAACCCAAACAAATACACCTATAGTTTTGTACCGAGAAACACTTGAAGAAGACGATGAAGTTTACGAAGAAATTGTATGTACATTAGGACAGGAACATGTTATAGAACAAGTTATCATTTCTGGCGGGATGGTAGTTCCTGAAATAAAGCAACAGCTTGTTTTTACCATCGATGAATTTCCAAATAGATTGCTAAATAAAAGTAAAGATCTTTTTGCAGAAGTTGTTGAACAATTAGAAGAACAATTTGCATAGAGTATCAAACAGATTATAAAGTCCTCAAATGAGACTTTGATTATATGCGTCTTTTGGAATATCAAGCAAAGGAATTATTCAAAGAATTTGGAATTAAAATTCCAGAAAGTAAGGCATCAAAAGATATTGAGCAGGGACGCATTGATGCAAAAGAATTAGGTTATCCATTTGTGATAAAAGCACAGGTACCAGTTGGCGGAAGAGGTAAAGCTGGTGGAATTCAGGCATGTAATAGTGACGATGAATTTGAAATAAAATATCCTCAAATTTTAGGAATGTCAATCAAGGGTGAAAAAACACGTGCAATATTACTAGAGAAAATGGCAGATATTGAAAAAGAGCTGTATCTATCGTTGTTTCTTAATCGTAGCAAAAGGTGCTATACAATTATTGCATCATCAGAAGGTGGAGTTGAAATAGAATCGGTAAAAAATCAAACCATCAAAGAAGTCGGATTAGGTGACGTAGATAATGAAACAGCAAAAAAAGTTGCAAATGAAATTGGTCTTCAAGGAAGCCAAGAAGAAGAATTTGTTACAATGCTAAAACAACTTTCAAAACTCACAGTAGAAAAAGAAGCAGAACTTGCAGAGATTAATCCACTTGCAATTCTAAAAGATGGTTCCATTATGGCACTTGATGGAAAAGTAATGACTGATGATAATTCTAACTTTAGACATGAAGAACTTGCAAAGTATCAAGAGAAATCAGAATTGGAAGAACGGGCTGAAAAAAGTGGATTTTCTTTAGTTGAGCTAGATGGAAACATTGCAGTTATTGGCAATGGTGCTGGACTTGTCATGTCTACATTTGATATGCTTGCTGACAACGGTGGAAAACCTGCAACATTTCTAGATGTTGGTGGTGGTGCAACTACTGAATCAGTATATGAAGCACTAACTCTGATTAGTAAAATGAATAGAGTGAAAGGAATTTTAGTAAATCTTTATGGTGGTATTGTTAAAACAACAACAGTTGCTTCAGCATTTATCAAAGCATATGATGAAAACTTGATTGATTTACCAGTGTTTGCAAGATTAATGGGTGCAGAATCAGACAAAGCAAAAGAAATGCTAAAAAACACTAAAACAAAAATGTTTGATTCAGTTGAAGATGCAATTAACACAGCAGTAATGGAGGTAAACAAATGACAGACATTTATGAAATTCTAAGAGGTCAAAAAGATGAAAATGGAAATTATCAGAAGCAATCAGTTATTGTTCAAGGAATAACTGGTAAGTATGGTTCAGCGCATGCAAAATTAATGATGGAGTATGGAACAAATGTTGCAGCAGGAGTTACTCCAGGTAAAGGTGGTCAGAAATTTGAAGATAAAATTCCAATTTTTGAAAAAGTCAGTGAAGCAGTTGCCGCTACTAATGCAAAAATTTCAATTGTTTTTGTGCCTGCAAAATTCTTTTTAGAGGCTGCAACTGATGCATTAGAATCTGGAATTAAACTATTAGTTGCAATTCCAGAGCATGTTCCAGTACGAGATACCATGAAGATTATTGAATTGGCAAAAGAGAAAGATGCTATAATGATTGGTCCAAATTCACCAGGTGTAATAATTCCAGAATTGATAAAAATTGGAATTATGCCTGCAAGTCCTTATTCGCCAGGAAATATTGCAGTATTATCAAAAAGTGGTACACTACTATATGAAATATCAAATAATCTTACTACAGCAGGGTTTGGTCAAAGTATTACAATTGGAATTGGTGGAGACCCTGTAAATGGTACTAGAATGATTGATGCCTTTGATATGATAAAAGACGATCCTGAATTAGAGGGAATTGTTATTGTTGGTGAAATAGGTGGTGATGCCGAAGAAATTCTAGCACAGCATATAATCGATATAGGTTTTGATAAACCAATTGTGGGATATATAGCAGGAAGACGCGCACCTAAAGAAAAACGAATGGGACATGCAGGTGCAATTGTGATGGGTACATATGGTTCTGCTGAATCAAAAATTTCCATGTTTGCAAAGGCAAACATACCAGTTGCAAAAAGACCTGGTGAAGTTGCTGTCCTGCTTGCAGGTAAAATGGCTAGTCAATAAGCATTAATAGTGTATTAAAAAAGAAATTTTATGCCAGTTGCTGATCCATTAAAGAAGCAGATTGCCCAAAAAGCTAGATTACATATGAAGATATGTATTTCATGTGGTGCAAGATTAGATATTAATGCAACACGATGCAGAAAATGTAGAAGTAAAACATTAAGATTAAAAAATAGACAATTAGGAATTAAGAAATAATTAATAATATTTTATTTTCTCTTTCCAAAAATTTTAAATCCAGATAGTCTAGATGAAATAGATTCCTTATCATTTATAGAAGTTGATCCTACACCATCAAGATAATCATATGTAATATCTTCACCACCAAAACCTATCAGTTTTTTAGTTTTTAGTTCATCCAAAAAGAATTTTTTTCCATTCTCTAGTTTCAATATTGCATCATCACTAATATCAAATCCTGAACCTCTATCATGGAATCTAATCATGCCACCTTTTTTCAGCTCTATGAAAACATCATAACTCACTTTGTGCCCAAAAATTTGAATTTTTCTTCCTTTAATTTTTACATTATCAACAATGTCTAACACCAAAATTTCATCTGCATCAAGTACTACTGTTTCCCTAACAGTACCTGCAATTATTTTACCATTTGGTGCATTAAGTTCTGAAAAATGCTCATGAATTAATGACATACCTACCCTGCCTTCTGGATCAGGAACTTGTTCTCGTATTCCATTTACATTGCCACAAATTATATCACCATTATCAACAGTTATTTTTGTTCCATTTTCAATATTAAACCCATTATCTATTGGGTCAGTCATTTTGAATGTTCCATGCGTCAAACGAATCTCTGTTTTAGAATCCTTACTATCTGAAAAATATGGATTAGTTATGCTTCCCCACATAAACACATGGTCGTCATAAAATAATTTACCAGCCCAAAATTTTCCTTTAATGCTTAATGCTTTAGATGCCTTTCTTTCTAATTCAATTTCGCCAAGCTCCTTTGAACCAAAAAGTCTAGTTCCTGTGGCATCTGCTCGTGATAATGCTTCAAGCCATTCTTGAGCAACATGAATTTCTTTTGCAACATCATCTGAAAGTAGTGTGTTTTGTCGCTTTCGTTCTTCTTCATCTGTACCCCAAACAAACTTTGATTTTCTTGCGCGCTCATCTGGAGAATCTGGGAATTTTTTTCCTACCTTAAGATCTTCGAATGCTTGTTTAATTTTGATGAATGACTCATCATGTCCACCACGATCAGAATGATGTTTAAGTGCAAGTTCTCTAAATGCCGAACGAATTTCTTGCCTTGAAGCATTATTTTTTAGACCTAAAATTTGGTAATTACTTTCTACCATTTTTAATCACTATAATGATATTTTCTTAGAATATCTATATGAGTTATGCAAAAAATATACATACTCTAGTAAAGATGGCTCTGGAGCTCTATTTGCTCTTCCGATGTGATTAATCCTTTTCGAACAAGTATATCTAGCAAATCTTTGAATAGTTCTTTCTGTTCATCAGACATTCCACCTGTATTGCCTTTATCACCTGGTGGACCAGGTGGACCCCTCGGACCTTTTTCACCAACTGGACCTTGTTGACCTCGTGGACCACCTTCACCTGATGGACCTGCAGAACCTTGTGGTCCTTGTTCACCTTGTGGTCCTTGTATGCCTTGTGGACCGCGTGGGCCTTTGTCACCTGTTAGTCCTTGTGGTCCTTGATCACCTTGTGGTCCTTGTGGACCTCTATCTCCTGGTGGACCTTGTTGACCGGTAATGCCTTTGTCACCTGGTGGACCTTGTGGACCACGTGGACCTTTTTCACCAAGTGGGCCAGTAAGTCCAATTTTTCCTTTTTCACCTTGTGGACCTTGTGGACCAGGAGAGCCTTTGTCACCAACTGGACCGGTTATACCCTTAACACCTTTTTCACCGGGAGAACCTGGCACGCCTTTATCTCCTTGAATGCCTGGTGGACCGGTTGAACCTTTGTCACCTTTGTCTCCACGTAATCCAGTTAGACCTTTGTCACCAAGTGGACCCTGTCTACCAGTTTCACCCTTACCACCAACAGTGCCTTTGTCACCAGATGGGCCTTTGTCACCTTTGTCTCCTGTTAATCCTTTTTGACCAGTATCTCCTTTGTCACCTGCGGGACCAGGTGAACCCTTGTCACCTTTGTCTCCCTTATCTCCAGTAACTCCTTTGTCTCCAGATGGACCTTTTCCACCAGCAGGACCTTTGTCACCTTTGTCTCCCTGTACACCTACAGGACCTTTGTCACCTTTGTCTCCCTGCTTACCTTGCAAACTTCGACCAGTTTTCTTTGTGACAACAGATTCTTTTGTTGTTGATTTACTTTGAAACGATTTAATTGATTCAGGAATATTAAATTCAAATGAATTTCCTATAGAAGATAATTGATCAGTTACAATTATCCAAACTTTTGAAAAAGAAGATATAGCGTCAGGAAGTGGGTTTTCAGCTGAACCAATCTTCTCTTGAAATTTTCCGTTTTTCACTTTTAAATGGAGTTTTTCTTTCCAAATTGATGAGAATGACTTATTTTGAATTTCAGAAGCGGTGGGTTCTGCCTCACTAATAGCCAATTCCACCTCAAAGATCCCATCCTGATCAAATGGAGAATCTCCTATGACTGAGAAACTTGTCTGAGTACTCATTATCGATGTTTTAGCGCTACCTAGTTAATACATTTTTCATTTTTAATAATATAGTATAAAATACGCATAGGATACTATTTATCTACAAAATAGGAGTAAAACAAGATATGGAGAAAAAAGAGGATACATCGCTAAAAAAAACCGATGAGACATCTCTAACTAATGCTGACTATCAACGTAATAGGCTATACAAAAAGGGCATAAATTTTATGGCAGATGAAAAATTGGAAGAGGCCTCGAGAACTTTTGAAATGATTTTAAGAACAGACCCAAATGATGTTGAAACAATGCTTAAACTTGGATATTCAAGATTTCATCTAGACGATTATTCAGAAGCAATGAGAGTTTATGACAAAGTCTTAGACATAGATATTACTAATTCAGAAGCCTGGAATCTTAAATCATTAGTATTCTATGAAAAGAAAAATTTTGCTAAAGCATTAGATAGTGTAGAAAAAGCACTTGACTCAGAACCAACATATGATATGGCATGGTATAACAAAGCATGTTACCTATCATTGATGAACCAAATTCCTGATTCACTTGAATCATTAAAACGTTCAATTGAGATTGATGTCAAAAATGCTCGAAAAGCTGTAAAAGATAAAGATTTCACCAACGTGCGTAATGAAGAAGGTTTTAAAAGAATTATTGAAGTTGTAGTTATAGAGTCACTACGACAAGGATATCATACAATTGGTTCAATCGTATGGACTACATTTCTCAGTAAGGAAGATACGCAAAAATCTTTAAACGAATTAATTGAAAAAGGTCTTGTAATTAAAACTCATAAAAGGCAAGGATTCAACCAAATGATCCCGATATATGATTTAGAGCCGGAAATGGGGAAAAAGATAGGAGCAAAAAAACGTACCTTACTTGGAACAAAAAAAGCAAAACTTACTGCTCCAGTAAAAAATCTAAAAGAAATTGGTCTAGCTGTACAATCAATCAAATCATCAATAGGTGAAGAAAATGTTGAAAAAACTTTGGAGGGCTTGCAAGTATTCATTGACCCATCTATGTGTGGTGAGCAAATGATTGAAGAATTTTTAGAAGAACATAGAGATATTAGATTATACAAAGTTAGGTTAGAGGAAAGAGGAAGTGATTTCCTCATTGATAATAAACGAAAAATGTTAGAGTTCTTTGATAATATTGAAATTCGAGTTACTAAGAAACTTCGAACAAATATAACACAAAAGTAATTTTAATCTAAAATTATGTCCAGGATTCTTGATCTTTTTTAAATACAGGAACACCATCGATATACGATACATCATTTTCCTCAAAAACTGTGTGCCATTTTCCATTATGTGGTAACAATTTATTCAATTCGTTAACTTTTTGATTTGTAGGTTTTTTGTTCAATAATGCACCCCATTTCATATTTGGAACTTTGGGCATTATCTCATTGATATCTTTCATCTACAATGTGTAACTAAAAAAATTCCATATAAATTGGTCACTCAGCTGAAAGATCCCAATAACTAGCATTTTCCTGTTTCTGAGTGGGCTTCTCTAGATTCTTCCATTCTTTAAATGAGTGAACATATAATTTGACGTTTGGCAATCCCAAAGACTTCAATGCATAAAATGCTAAGCCAGAAAGTGTTCCAACACTTCCACAATAAGTAATAATTTCAGCATCCTCTGAAATACCTCTATTTTTTAGCAGATTTCTCATACCATCCTTATTTCGAATAATTCTTCCATCTGTTGCTAGTGTTCTGTAAGGAATGTTGATTGCACCAGGTATGTGTTGTTCAAGAAAATTCAATCTTTCTCTATTATCAATTACAACCACATTTTTTTTCTCTTTTGCTTTTTCAAGATATTCTGCAGTGGCCATTATTTCTGATCTTAAATTTAATGAATGTTTTACAGGTTTAATTTCAGGTTCTTCTGTGGTAACTTCTAAACTAAGTTCTTTCCATTGTGAAAATGTTACATCAAGTAATTTGACATTTTTATGACCAATATACTGTAATGCCCAAACAACTCTCGAGGATAATGCACCAAAAGTATCATCATAAACTACTACAGGTGTTTCATCTTCAATACCTAATTCTTCAGCAATTCTAACAATATTTTCAGGGCTGGGATCTGCAAGTAGATTAGCTAATGGTAAATTAACAGAATTTCTGATATGACCTTGATTATAATCATCTTTCCGTCTTACATCAATTATTCTAACATCATTTTTTATGATTTGTTCTCTAAGTGTATCTACATTGATTAATGGTGTTTCTTGTGTTGTCATGCTGCACATTCACCTTTTCCAGTAATTGTGTGATAACTTGTATCACTACCATAGTCTGCATAAAAATCAGAATCATCCTCTTTTGTTGGAGGAATCAATAAAGGAGCAATAATTTTTTTGATATCTTCCACAGATTTAATCTCTGATGATTCGTTCCCATGAATTATTCTATCAATCCATTTTGAAAAAGAATCATCTGGTTGCTTGTATTTTTTGAATAATTTTATAATTTCCAATATAACTGGAATCACACGTTTTACTGGAACACGTGCAGTGTGATGCCCTAGCATTGATTGACCATCAAATCTACCTCCAAGCGATAATACATAATTTGGGTACATGTCTTTACCAAATCTAGCACCACCACCGTATAGTCCTATAGTTGCTATCTCATGTTGACCACATGAATTTGGACATCCACTAATCTTTATGGATGAATCACGTAGATCATCATCTTCATCAAGTTTCAATTCTAAAAATTTTCTTTGAATTTCTTTTGCAAGTCTATGAGAATTAGTTAATGCAAGATTACATGAAGTAGTTCCAGAACAGCCAACTGCAGATGCCATTGTTAGTGAACCTGTTTTAGCCAATCCTGTTTCAATTAATGTTGAATACAAGTTAATCAGGTCATCATCATGAACATAGCGTATAACAATATTTTGTGAAAAACCATTTCGTGCTAATCCCTCACCAGAAAAATCTCTAGTTATCTGAGCAATTGTACGAAGCTGATTAGCAGTGATATCACCTGACTCTAATCCAATAAATACAGAATTATAATTTACCTGTTTTTGTTTAAACACGTTTGTTTTTTTCCATCTCTCAAATCCATCAGGATGTTCAGTAGATTCATTTGATATTGAAATAGGTCTGGTTATTTCTTTGGATGATTCATCAATTCTTAATTTAACAATCACTGATTGAGTAGCTTTAACAATTGCACGTTCTTTAAGAACAATATTCTTGAATTTTTCCCATCCCATGTCGTTTACTAAATACCTCATTCTATTTCGTGCTAAATTTTTACGGTCGCCTAATCTATCAAATATTCGTAATACAGCAATAGATGTATAGAGAAAATCATCTACAGGGGTAAATTCTTCTAATTCATGCCCTACAAATGATTTGTTACCTAAACCACCACCAAGAAATATTTTAAACCCCTTTTGAATTTCTCCGTCAATTTGTCTAATTTGAGGTAGTAAACCAACATCTACAATTCTAATCATTCCATGTTTTTCACAACATGTAAAATTGAATTTGAATTTACGTGGCAATGCTTGATTCAATGGATTTCTAAGAAGAAATTTAGCAATGGCTAATGCATAAGGTGTGGCATCAAACAATTCATCTTTACAAACACCAGATAATGGGCTACACATGACATTTCTAACAGTATTACCACATGCCTCTCTTGATGTTAGACCGACATCTGCCAAAGAATGCATAATCTCAGAAACATCTTCTAATACAACCCAATGAAGTTGGATATTTTCTCGGGTTGAGAAATGTGCACTGCCTATAGAATACATTTCACTTAACTGAGCAATTTTTTCTAATTGATGTGGATAAACCTCCCCAGCAGGGACTTTTATTCTAACCATGGCATAGTCATCAGTCATTCTAGTTCCATATGCACCATGTTGTAGTCTAAACCTACGAAACATGTCAGGTTCAATTTTTCCTTGCCGGAATAATTTTACGGTATCGGCAAAATTATCTGCTTCCTCTCTTCTTGACCAATCAATATTTGGTTTTTTAGAACCAGATTTTGATGGTCTTAACTGTTGCGCCATCTTACTTCTAATACCTAATTTCCAATATAAAATAGTAACAAAAATTAGTTTCAACTAAATTAATAGATAAACTGGATTAATCTGCCATTTTACGACTGTAGAACACCTAATACTCCAATTCTAATTAAGAAGAAATCTATTTATGAGTTCAAACTAGATTTTTTGTATGCAAGAATCAGTGAATGAGCAAAGACCTGACAAAATTTTTGCTGATGCAAAAGAAGTTGAAATTACAAGAGCTATTTCTAAAGAGTTCTATGATGTGCTGCAAGACAGAGCTGAATGTGATGTCATAGTAATTGGTGCTGGACCTGCAGGTCTAACTGCCTCACGTGAATTATCATTAATGGGTTACAAAGTACTGGTTATCGAGCAGAATAACTACCTGGGCGGTGGGTATTGGCTAGGTGGTTACATGATGAATCCAGTTACAGTAAGAGCCCCCGCACAAAAAATTTGGGATGAATTAGGTATACCATACAAAAAAGTTGGTGAGGGTTTGTACTTAACACCAGGACCTCATGCTGTTTCAAAACTTATTGCAGCTACATGTGATGCAGGTGTTAAATTTTTGAATCTGACAAAATTTGATGATTTAGTTTTACGTCATGGTAGAATAGCAGGGATTGTTGTAAACTGGATGCCAGTGTCTGCACTACCACGTAACATAACATGTGTTGATCCAGTTGCATTAGAAGCTAAAATGATAATTGATGCATCAGGTCATGATTCAGTTGCAGTGAAAAGA
>Ga0207961_1000404_pt1 | contig 12397 bp, 10 predicted proteins | sample Knorr_S7_td_250__FD_185596 | JGI IMG/M metagenome (GOLD analysis project Ga0207961, IMG submission 185596) | Marine microbial communities from Southern Atlantic Ocean transect - Knorr_S7_td_250_ad_252m_LV_B (SPAdes) (version 2) | ecosystem: Environmental > Aquatic > Marine > Oceanic | place... | reverse complement strand
CATGTTTATTTTTTTGATGATCTTCAATTTCAAGTGGCCAATCAGTTTCCACCTCTTGATCGATATTAATAATAACACCAATAATATGGGTCTCTTCTCTATCCCTGTGGACGTTGAGGATTGCACCCCTATTATAGATTCTTACTCCGTATACATAGGTTGGGAGAAGTTTAATTCCAGACCAATTTTCAGCTTTATCCAGTAGTGATTGATGAACTTGATCTCTTAAATCATTCGGTAACTCAATGGTATGGCTGGCAGAACCTTTACCCTCTGTTTTAATATACCCACCAGCGACATTCTCGATCTGCAGTGAGCTGCTATTAGAGTTATAAAAGTCCAAAACTGTTTTATGAAGATTATTATCTAGCTTGTCTTTAAGGAAGCCATTCTTTGTATAAATAGGAATAGTTTTATGAGCATTTTTGAATGCTGTAACCATTTTTTGAATGGTTTGCTCTTTATCAGAGACGGTGGCGGTAGTGGTCAGAGAAAGAGACTTCATAGGAACACCCATTTCTGATGCAATTAACTCAGGGTGGAAACCATCATTGAACAAAATAGAGTAAAGTTCATTTTTATCACAGCCCCTTTCTATGTTATGGGATAGCCAGTCTTTCCATTCTTGAGTCATTTTTTTTTCTTCACAGATGAATACCCCAATATTCCTTTGAGTCCTTTTTTGATAAGCATCATAATCCGGATAAAAAGAGGTGACTGTTGGCCAAAGCTCCTTTTTTTCGTCATCCGATAGTTTTTTTGCTATGTAGTATTTTTTTTCTGAGCCTATTTGGACAACGACCCTAGGATTTGAGAGCACATTGTAATACCAGGTTGGATGCATGGGCATGCCACCCATCGAAGCAACTAGTAGAGGTTGATCATTGTGAGTGACTTTCATTAAAGGAATATGTCGTGTCTTTGCGGTCTTTCGGCCGACCGTTGTTAGAACCATAATTGCATACTTACCTGCCCAGTTACCCCATATTCGACCCTTAGATAATCTATAGATCAATGCATTAAGAGAGGAGATTTTCCCCAAGACTCTTTTAATTTTGTTTGCCCGATCTAATGTAAAGGCTTCATTAGCCATCCTTACTCTCCAGTGACAAGATAATTGGTGATTCTTCTATAGAGTACCTTCATTTTCTGCTCATCAAAACCAATAATTTTATCCCTAAGCACCCCTTTTTTGATTAAATACTCAGGAATAAAATCAGGGGAAACCCCCTGATTCATTGCTCTTTGGACTTCTCTGATCACTAGCTCATAAAACTTTCTTTGTTGTTTTATAACTCTGGTTGAACCCACGGTTCCTGCTACTAAGTTCATTGGCTCTTTCTCAAAGCTCATATGGGATCCTATTACCCCTCGAGCACGTTTTTTTCTTGCCAAGGACTCAGCTTCTTTGAAAAATGAGACAAGATTGAATATATAGGTATCAGCAAGACCTGCACCGTAGATCATGTTCATACCATTGGGAGGATTAGCATCGTCAGCTATAAAAATATAGCGATCAGGCTGGGTTAAGAAAACCACACGACAGTTATCGTGCGATGGTCCAAAGTAATACATTTCTAAAGCACTATTGCCCACATCAATTCTGTATTCATTGGCGAAAACTTGATCAGGCTTAACCACATTCTTGGAGGGATTTTCGAGCCAGTTTTGTAAACATTGTTGATGCGCTACAAATGTCGCGCCTTGGTCTTTAAAAACCTGTCCACCAGACACATGATCCCAATGAGAGTGGCTGTATGCAACATACTTTATTGGCTTATCGCTGATTTTTTTAAGTTCATCGTTGAGAATAGAAGCTGCCTCCGGTGTTAACGGATCCGTGACAATAATGCCATCATCCCCTATGAGAATAATATTTCGATAAAAGGTGTACCTGAAGGCATAGAGTTGATCCGAAAGCTGCTCGATTTCCCAGAATTTAATTTTACCAAAAAGAGGTCTGTCAGATTCTGCAACTTGAATCAGATCCTGGTTACCACCACAAGCGAATTGCAGTGAGATGAAAATTAAAACTAATATTTTTTTAATCACAATTCATCAACGACCCATATTTAGAAATGATGTGTATCTTCTCAGTATATTCACAAGATCTCCCTCATTATAATTTTCGTATTGCTTAATACCCTCAAGATCCATTTTTTCTATAGCTATAAAATTATTCAGATCAACCAAACCCTCCTCTTCGGCGGTTATTGCCATATCTTGAATAAGCTCCCAGAAAATCTTTTGTTGGCTGACAATTTCTGTTGGACCCAGCGCTATATCTGTCGCATGACCACTAATGAAGTAATCAATTTGTTTTGAGGTTATAAGCTCTATAAGAGAATCAAAGAAAGCATTAAGTGTGGAGGGCCTTAAAAAAGGTAATGTCGGGTCAACGGGAAAGCTTGCCCCCCGTGTGCTAATCAAATCTGGGATGAACAAGAGTTTCGATTTTTCTAATTCAGCGACAAGCATGCACTCTCCATGGCTGGGACCAAAATAATGCAGCTTTATAATCTCTTCCCCGATATTTATCTCATAGATTTGATCAAAGTAAACGGTTGGATCAACAACTTTTTTATTTTTAATTCCAGAGAAATAAAGCCCACAATTCTTTTGAGCAATAATATTTGGGTTGCTTGCACCAAAGATTTTGCCACCAGTTATTCTGTCCCAATGTGAATGCGAGTAAACAATATCTGTAATTTCGGATTTGTTGTTTGATGAGAGATAAGATTTAATTTCTTGAGCAGTGTCTTGGTTAATAGGGTCAATCACCACCGAGCGCTGTTCTCCAGTTATAATCAGGCCTTGTTGCTGTAAATTTTTAAATATAACAACCTGACTATTAACCTCTTCAAAAGATGTGCTGTTTGCATACACAAGATTGAAACTTAATCCTAGACCAATATAAATAAGGAGAGAAAAAGAGTTAAATCGGATTCTAAGCATTATCTCGTCCAACAATAGAAAGGGCAATTTTCCCCAATATGGGCACTGCGGCACCCAATTCTTTTGCATTATCAGCCGAAGCATTGCCTTGAATGGATCGTTTATAAACTCCTTGCGCAATACCAGCTAATCTAAAAAAGCCAAAGGCCAAATAGAAAGACCAATTTGGTATGCTGTTTATCCCCATTTTTGAGCAATAATTTGAAACATAATCGTCCTCCGAAGGGATTCCGAGCTTCTCAAGATTAATTCCTGCTAGTCCTGGAGTGATCCCAATTTGCGGTATGTACCAATTCATGCACTGATACGCAAGGTCAGCATAAGGGTGCCCGATTGTGGAGAGCTCCCAATCGAGAAGAGCAAGCATTGATTCCTCTTCATGGTCAAATATCATGTTGTAGAGCCTATAATCTCCATGAACAATTGAGATTAGACCATCGTCATCGGGCATTGTTTTTTCTAACCAAGCTATCAACGTTTCAACCTCAGGATAGTTTTCTGTCTCTGCAGCTCTGTATTGCTTTATCCAGCGTCCCACTTGCCGCTCAAAATAATTTCCTGGTTTTCCAAAGTCTAATAAGCCAGCTTTTTCTACATCAATCTTATGCAGTTCTGCCATAATACGGACAGTTTCTTCATAAACTTTCATTCGCTTATTTTCATCAATTTCTGGGAGAGTTGGGTCCCAAAATATTCTTCCATCGACAAATTCCATCACATAGAAAATTGTACCGATTATGCTTTCATCATTGCACAAGAAGACGGTCCTAGGAACTGGTACTTTTGTTTCTTCAAGCGCCTTAATTATTCGGTATTCTCGATCCACTGCATGAGCAGACGGCAGCAACTCACCCGGCGGTTTTTTTCTTAAAACGTATTTCTTTTCAGCGGTTTCAAGCAAGTAAGTTGGGTTTGATTGCCCAGTATTAAATTTTTTGGATTTTTTAATCCCGGTAAATTCATCTAATTGCTGAGTTAAGTAATCAGAGAGTTTTTCTATATCAAGAGTGTGAACACCATCATTCATTCAGTCTCTTAAACCCTACCTGCATCAATCATTTCTTTTTGTTTTAGAATTTTTTTAGCTAGAGAGGCTAAGTGTACCTCATCAGGCCCATCGGCTAATCTAAGAGTTCTTGCTCCAGCGTAAGCTTCAGCAAGGAAATAATCTCCAGAAACACCTCCAGCACCATGTATTTGAATAGCTCGATCTATGACTTCGCAAGCCATCCTGGGACCAACCACCTTGATCATGCTGATTAAGTCACTCGCTTCTTTATTGCCGTACCTATCCATTTTATCAGCGGTCATAAGAGTTAATAATCTCGCTTGCTCTATTTCACTAGCTGAAAGGGCTATACTTTCTCTAACAGAACCCTGCTTGCTTAATGGCCTTCCAAAGGCTATTCGATTTTCTGCTCTTATACACATCATCTCTAACGCACGTTTTGCCATCCCAATTAATCTCATGCAATGATGGATTCTTCCCGGTCCAAGCCGACCTTGTGCTATTTCGAATCCTCTGCCTTCACCCAATATAATATTGTCCTTTGGTACTCTTACATTATCGAAGTTTATTTCAGCATGGCCAAAGGGCTGGTCAATATAACCAAAGACCGACAACGGCCTTATAATTTCGATGCCTTTTGTATCCATGGGAACAAGTATCATTGATTGTTGTTTGTGTCGGTTTGGGTTTTCTGGATCTGTTTTCCCCATAAAGATAATAATCTTGCACGCCTCATTCATAGCTCCAGAACTCCACCATTTCCTGCCATTAATAACGTACTCGTCACCATCTAAAACAATAGGAGATTCAATGTTAGTAGCGTCTGAAGAAGCAACTCTGGGCTCAGTCATTGAAAAGCACGAACGAATTTCACCATTGAGAAGTGGTTTGAGCCATTGTTCCTTTTGAGCCTCTGAACCATAGCGATCAATAACTTCCATATTGCCCGTGTCAGGCGCATTACAGTTAAAGACTTCGGAAGCAAAAAAGACTCGACCCATTATCTCTGCTAACGGCGCATATTCTAAGTTTGTTAGCCCAGCACCATGCTCTGATTCTGGGAGAAACAGGTTCCATAACCCAGCATTTTTTGCCTTTTCTTTGAGATCATCCATCAAAGGCGGTGATTTCCATAAGTTATCGGTAGTTTTAAAATGTTCCCTGTAGGCTTCTTCATTAGGATAGATATGCTCATCCATAAATGCATTTAGTCTATCCATTAGATCAAGAACTTTTTGAGTATGATTAAAATCCATGCTTACTTCCTTATCTCTTCTTCTACTAGATTATAATAATTCTTTGTGGCAGAGAGAATGTCAGGGTTAAGTTTGACCTTCTTTTCCTTGGATTCCAATCCTTCCAAAGATCTCCGCGCATCTGATAATGTCCTCCAAGGTACCTCATCTTCAGTTAAAAGTCTTTCAGCTTCAAATTCTTGAAAGTTCATTATAATTTTTGGCTCACAATTAGGGTGCTCAGACGCAAGAATTCTCTTTGCAAAATCAATTAATCTTGGGTCATTGATTTGTTGCATGATCTCTATCCTTTTTTCCACATTATTGGTTTGCAAAAAAGTGTCGCTCAGTAACCGATCGCTATTATCTATAAAATGACTGTAGATTTGAGATTCAGAAAAGTCAGGATTTTGCCATTCAGGCCGCTTACGACTATTAATATCACAAGCCATAAGAACGTTTTCTTTAAAGCCCTGGTTGTCTTGAACCATTTCAGCTCTTTTAGACGCCTCATCTAGGGACAGACCATTTTTTTCACATAACTCACCAGGCAAAATAACAGGGCTTTTATTTGATTTTATAGTGAAAAATGGCGAGCCTTTTCGATTAATTTTAGGAGCAATTTCCTCTGCGGTCATAAAGACATAATCAATAGGATCGTATGCGAGGTCGAAGTGAACAAGATTGTTTGAGTAACTGGGATCTTCACAAATAAATGTCGGCGTTCTTTTGACCGCTAGCCGTTCTTTATATTTGACTTCGCCGTAATTAAAAAACAATTGTTTTGTCATTAGATTTATTGCTCTTTTTTTATTTCCTGATGCAATGGCCGAGAAAAAAATTCTTGGGGTGTTTTGTTCAAAGAGTTTTGCCAGTTTTAACAGAACTTTTACATCATCTAAGGCAGCATGCGCATCACCTGGATCGATTCCGTTAGCGATAGCAAGTAATTCTTGTTTTAGAATCAGTTTACCGGTGACATCTTTATGAAAGGCAATTGAAGTTGGTTCAAAACAATAAATAGCCTGAGCAACGTTATAAAGGTCAATATGGATGCGGTCATCAGAAGCGTTTGATAACAAATAGGGATTAATTAAAGAGGAGAAAAAAGAATGCCTAAGAATGATAAGGTCATAAGAGGCTCCATTGTATGTCGCGATAATTTTCTCGGGATACTCTTTTAAGTAAGACGCTATCTTACTGGTTAATTCAAAGAGTGATAATGGCTCCTCCATTAGTTGCATGGGGTTAATATTAGTAATATTTAACGCGCCTGCATCCGGCAAGACATGATAAGGCAATCGGCATTTATCATTGATGATAATTTCTGGATTGTTTAAATTGTTATTTGCTTCCAAAATAGCGGCAGAAGTGGGGCGCTCGTACTCTATATTTTTATTAATTCCTGTGGTTTCCAGATCAAGCCCAATAATGCCTCTAGAGCCTAAAATTTCTTTGTATTCTTGCCAATTAAACGCTTGCATTTATTCCTTTTAAGATGTCTTTCTATCAATTCAATTAGACTGTATGATTGATAAATATGCAAAGGAAGAATTTTTTTTTACAGATACTATTGCTTGTTCTAATAATCTCTATTCAGGCTTGCGGCCAAACAGGCGAACTTTATTTGCCGATTGAAACTGATGTCAGAGATGAGGGGTCAATGACAAACCTAGAATTTGGGCTAAATGAGTGAAGAGAAATTATTGCTAGTAGATGGTTCATCCTATCTATATCGAGCCTATCATGCTTTACCAGATCTAACGTCACCAAGCGGACAGCCTACCGGCGCTATATACGGGGTTCTTACAATGCTTCAGAAGCTCATCAAAGAAGAGCAGCCTGATTATTTAGCTGTAATTTTTGATAGGCCAGAGAAAACATTCAGACATGAACTCTTTCCTGAGTACAAGGCGAACCGACAAGCTACACCTGAGGATCTAATAAGCCAAATAGAGCCTCTCCATAAGGCAATTAAGAACCTTGGGCTTCCTCTTATAGCTCAAGCAGGAGTCGAAGCCGACGACATCATAGGAACTTTAGCGATAGCAGCAGAGAAAAAGCAAATAAGCGTTCTCATTGCTACAGGGGACAAAGATATGGCGCAGCTAGTCAGTAATAATATTTGTATGATTGATAGCATGAAAGAGGCGAGATTGGGACCAAGTGAAGTCAAAGAAAAGTTTGGTATTGGCCCAGAGTTAATTGTCGACTACTTAACTTTAGCTGGAGATGCTTCCGATAATATTCCTGGCGTAGAAAAAGTGGGGCCAAAAACGGCTATAAAGTGGTTATCAGAGTATGGAGATTTGCAAGGCATTATCGATCATGCTGAGCAGGTTTCTGGAAAGGTTGGCGAAAATCTTAGAGCATCATTGGATCGATTAGATCTATATAAGCAGCTTGTCACCATAGACTGCCAAGTTGAATTAGAAGAATCTTTATCAGAGCTGGTGATCTCTGAATCCAATGACCACTCATTGCATGAGCAATTTCATGATTTGGGTCTGCACGGTTTAATTAAGCAATTTCAAATTACTTCGAATGAAAAGGCAACGAAAAGAGAGGTTAGCTATGAGACCGTTATGACAAAATCTCAACTTGATGATTTGATTGAAGTGATTCTTAGTTCAGATGTAGTTGCTATAGATACCGAGACCACAAGTTTAAATTATATTGATGCAGAACTGGTTGGAATATCAATCTCTACAAAAGCTAATCAAGGCTTTTATATTCCCTTAACGCATAATTACGAAGATGCTCCGAAACAACTCGATAGGGATTATGTTCTTGGCAAGCTGCAGTCATGGCTTGAAGATAATGATTCTATAAAAGTAGGGCATAATTTAAAGTATGATCGGCACATTTTTGCAACATACAGCATTACTCTGCGAGGCCAAATATTTGACACTATGGTGCTCTCTTATGTCTATAACAGCACTGCAACTCGGCATAATTTAGATGCGGTTTCAAAAAGATATTTAAACATCAGTCCAACCAGTTACGAGGATGTTGCCGGGAAGGGCGCTAAACAAATACCCTTTAATGAGGTTAAAGTTGAAGAGGCAAGTTATTACGCTGCAGAAGATGCAGATATAAGCTTTCAGCTCTATGAAAAGTTATCCCCCTTAGTTAAGGACCAAAGTGAATTAATAGATTTGTATCTAAACATAGAGCAGTCTTTAATTGAAGTATTAGGCGACATTGAGAGAACAGGAGTACTGATAGATCCTAAACTGCTGGATAAGCAAAGCATAGAATTTAACCAAACTTTAGAGGAGATAGAAAAAAATGTTTTCCTTGCTGCTGAAGAGGAATTTAATCTCAGTTCCCCAAAACAATTACAACAAATACTTTTTGAAAAACTTGGTTTGCCTGTTTTGAGAAAAACACCCAAGGGACAGCCATCAACCTCTGAAAGTGTGCTGCAAGAACTAGCTGTTGATTTTCCTATTGTTAAAGATGTTTTAGATTTCAGAACAATTTCTAAACTCAAGACGACCTACACTGACAAGTTGCCCAAGATGATTAATGAATCGACAGGAAGAGTTCACACCTCTTATCACCAAGCGGTAACAGCAACTGGTCGATTATCATCTTCAGACCCAAACTTACAAAATATTCCTATAAGGACAAAAGCTGGACGGAGAATAAGAGAAGCATTCATTGCTTCTCCTGGATCCCAGCTTCTTGCAGCAGATTATTCACAGGTTGAATTAAGAATAATGGCTCATATTTCTAAAGATAAGGGTCTTCTCGCCTCATTTCAGAAAGAACTGGATATTCATAGTGCCACTGCTGCAGAGATTTTCTCTATCAACATAGATGAGGTTAGTAATGATCAAAGAAGATCAGCCAAAGCGATTAATTTTGGATTAATTTACGGGATGTCTGCCTTTGGTTTGTCGAAACAATTAAATATTACTAGGCACGAAGCTCAAGACTATATTGATCTTTATTTCACCCGTTATCCTGGGGTAAAAAACTATATGGAAGAAACAAAGGCAAAGGCGAGAGAAAAAGGTTTTGTGGAGACTGTATTTGGCAGAAGACTGTATTTACCAGATATTGATTCAAGTAACTATCAAAGACGACAATATGCTGAAAGAAGTGCAATCAATGCTCCCATGCAGGGCACTGCAGCTGACCTTATCAAGAAAGCTATGGTTAAATTACATAAGGAAATTATCAAGAAATCATTACAGGCAACGATCATTATGCAAGTTCATGACGAGCTTGTTTTAGAGGTTTCAAATGACGATATCTCTGAAATAAAAGAATTAACTGAAGATGTTATGTCAAATATAGCGAGATTAGATATAAACCTTAAAGTAGATATTGGTATAGGAGATAATTGGGAGCAAGCACACTAAATTTATGGAACTAATTATTGATGTTTTTATCTACTTTAGCTAGATTTTCCTCTCAACCTAAAAGCAGGAGCTTAGTTTGAAAATATTAGTTATGGGATTACCGGGCAGTGGTAAGACTTATCTTACAGAAAGATTAGTGCCCCTCTTGAATGCTGCATGGTATAACGCAGATAAACTTAGAGAGATGGCAAATGATTGGGACTTTTCTATCGAAGGAAGAGTTAGGCAGTCAATGAGAATGAGAACATTTGCTGATTTTGAAAAGTCACATGGTAGATTTGTTGTTTGTGATTTTGTCTGCCCAACCAAAGAAACAAGAGAAAAATTTGAACCAGATATAGTGATTTGGATGGACACAATTGATGAAGGCCGATTTGAAGATACAAATAAACTCTTTGAAGCTCCTTCAAAAATAGATTTTCATATCAAAGAATGGAATGACCATAACCATAAAGATGTCGCTGAGGAAATATTAAAAAGTGTTTGACTGGAAGAAACCAACTGTTCAAATGCTGGGTAGGTGGCAACCTTGGCACGATGGCCATCAGTCATTATTTAAAAGATGTATTTTAAAAACAGGTCAAGTGATAATCCAAGTTAGAGATGTTCAAGGTTCTTCCGGCGGTGAGGGACAAGAAGATAATCCTTTTGATTGGGGTTCGGTTTGTAAGAATATAGAAGATGGACTTATTAAAGATGGTTTTAAGAGAGGGGTAGATTACGAAATCATGCTAGTTCCAAATATAGTAAATATCTCTTATGGGAGAGGCGTCGGATATATCTTGGAAGAAGAAATATTTGAAGAAGATATTGAGTCAATAAGTGCAACAAAGATTAGAAAAAAAATGCGAGAAGAAGGAGAGCTTACTTAGTATTTTCTAGAAACTTGGTGACTTGATCTTGAGCCTCGCTTATACCTATTTTTTTTGTACCAGAAAAAATTTGTATAGTTGCTATTGAACCGTAAATCTCTCTCGCTTCATTTAATATCAAAGACTGTTTTTGTTTGCTCAATTTATCTGCTTTGGTTAATAGAATATGCAGTCGTTTGTTTAACGGTAGGTAAAAATCTAAAAACATTAAATCCATTTCACCAAAACCTCTTCTTATGTCGATAATTAATACAACTCCTTTTAAGCTTTGCCTGTATTTTATGTAATTAGTCACAAGTCTATTCCAAGATTTTTGTTTTTCTTTTGAGGCTTTAGCAAAGCCATAGCCTGGAAGGTCAACAAAGCGCTTATTTTCATTGACTTTAAAGAAATTAATTAATTGGGTTCTGCCCGGAGTTTTACTTGTTTTTGCAAGGCTGTTCCTATTGGTTATCGAGTTTATCGCAGTCGACTTACCAGCATTTGATCTCCCAACAAAAGCTACCTCTGAACCAACATCCTTGGGGGATTGATTTAGTTCAGAAATGCTTTTTTCAAAACCTATGTTTTCAAACACCATAAATGACCCGATTAATTTGTTAATTTATAATTCATACTTTAATTAAAAACTTATAAAGGTGATAATAGCGAATTCTGTCATATAAGTGGAATGACAATAAACAAGAGGAAGTTATTGTGAAAGGAAAAAATTTAGGTTTTATGATCATCTGTTTTGTGGTCAACGGATTATTTTTTCTCCAGCCAACGCTTGCGAAAGGAAATATTGAAGACGGCAAGTCAAAATCGATGCTTTGTTCCGCATGCCATGGTCAAGATGGAAACAGCATTAATCCAGAATGGCCTAGTCTTGCAGGCCAGCATGAAAAGTATTTTGTAAACACGCTCAAGGCTTATAAGAATGAAAGCAGAAAAAATGCAGTCATGTACCCTTTAGTAATGACATTATCTGAGCAGGATATGATGGATCTAGCTGCTTACTATCAAGCTCAGACTCCAAAAAAACTCTCGTACGATTATGATTTAGCTAAAAAAGGAGAGGCATTATATCGAGGAGGTAATTCATCTGGAGTGGCTGCATGTATAGCATGTCATGGCCCTAGAGGAAAAGGAAACCCGGGCGCTGGTTACCCTTCAATTGCAGGTCAACACGCGGCTTATACCAAAAACGCATTGATTGAATATACAAACGGAAATCGAAAACCTGGGATTAATGATATGATGCAAACCCTAGCTTCAAGAATGACCTCAGAAGAAATGGACTCAGTTGCAGAATATATTCAAGCTCTTGGATCAAAATAATATGACTAAAAAACTCATAACCCCTGTTTTATCCATATGTTTTTTGTTTGTAGCTACTATTCTTGTTGCAGATAATCATTGGCAGTTTGAAAATAATAAGCACTATAGGACCTTATCTATAGCAGAGAATTTATCCATTGCAGAAGAGAAGATAGAGGTTTTGGAGATATTTGCTTATTCTTGTAACCACTGCTTTAATTTTGAAACTTATTTAGATCAATTCGAGAAAAGTAAAGCCGACTATATAGATTTCAAGAAAATGCCGGTTGTATTTAATGATAATTACAAAATGCACGCAAGAATCTACTACACAGCAGAGTCGCTAGGGAATTTAGATGTTATGCACAGAGAGATTTTTAAGGCGATGCATTTGGATAGGAAATCATTGATGGATGAAAATGAAATCTATGAAGTGTTTGCAAAACAAGGTATTACAAAACAGCAATTCCTTAGTCGCTTTCGATCTTTTACAGTGGAAAGCAAGGTTAATCGAGCTCAAAGATTGACAAGTAAGTATAGAATTAGATCTACACCGACGATGGTGATCAATGGAAAATACACGGCTAATGGACCGGCTACAAAAACTTTCGAAGACATGTTGGCAGTATCAAAGGAATTGGCCGAAAGAGAGAT
>Ga0207961_1000398_pt1 | contig 12441 bp, 15 predicted proteins | sample Knorr_S7_td_250__FD_185596 | JGI IMG/M metagenome (GOLD analysis project Ga0207961, IMG submission 185596) | Marine microbial communities from Southern Atlantic Ocean transect - Knorr_S7_td_250_ad_252m_LV_B (SPAdes) (version 2) | ecosystem: Environmental > Aquatic > Marine > Oceanic | place... | reverse complement strand
ATATCACTTGGCAAATACTGGTGGTGCATGGGATAATGCCAAAAAACTCATTGAGATGAAGGGTGAAAAAGGTACTGAAGAACACAAAGTTTCAGTTGTGGGTGATATTATCGGTGATCCTTACAAGGACACTGCAGGTCCAGCATTAAACACCGTAATCAAACTACTTAACACAATTGCAATAGTCTTTGTTCCTGTTTTCTTTGCGGTAATTATACTTTAGAATTTTAGTTATTTTACAACTCTGGTAGTATCAAGTTCGTCAATTTGTGCTATAATTGTTTTATGTAACGTATCTTTGTGTTCGTCGCAAAACTTGAAAAAACCATCTCTAGTCTCAAAACAGCCACAAATCCACTCTGTGCCCTTTTCACCATCAATTGTTAAGCGGTAATAGTCTGTTTTTTCTTGCACAGTTTATGTAAAAATAGGGAGTCAATAAAGTTTAAAAAAAATTTAAAGTAAAAGGGGTTTTATGGACATCCTTCCATTTTTTGAATAAAATATCCCTTTTCTTTGATCTCATTTTCAACTGGTTCTGGAGCCCCTTGTGTGTGACAAAATTGACATTCTTCACCTGTAACTTTGGCATCTCCCTCACCAATTGTTTCAAGCCACTGCTTAGCATATTCAATTGCTTTATCATGATCTTGTACGTCTGTTATCACATCAAAGTGCATAGTATGACCATCTTTGGCTTTAACATAAGTATCGTAGACATGTATATCCATTGCCATAATAATGCATAAAATTAGGGAGTATTTAATTTAAGCAATTAATTCCTATGAAAAAAAATATAGTTGCTATAATTACAGGATTCGAGAACATAACAATAGAACTTGATGATACTAGTTCCCCTAAAACTTGTAAGAGTGTTCTTGATTCATTGCCATTCTCAGTGAATGTTCACCTATGGGGAGAAGAGATCTATACTGATGAATCGCCAATTGCTCAACCTGAAGAAAATGCAAAGGAACTAGTTGAGCTTAATGATGTTGCATATTGGCCAAACGGAAGAGCGTTATGCCTTTTTTTTGGTCCTACGCCTATTGGAGAAAAAGGGGAGATAAAACCATATTCACCTGTAAATATTATAGGCAAAATAACAAATCCTGACAAAACTATACTATCTAAGATAAACGAAGGTATGAAAATTACTTTTGATAAAATTTAATTTTACTTTATTGGGATTTGAATTATTTCTGAATCTAGAAGATACGCCTTCATCTCTTTTGTTAATCCTGAATAAATAATCCACGGTATAGGATTTCCTTTCATGAATTTCATGTCAGTATTAGACGGTGATGGTAATGATTTTGGGTGTGAATGAAATATTCCAACAATGTCAAGGCCCTTTTCTTCTGCCATTTTGTATCCTTCTAATAACTGCTCATTAGAAACTGTAAAATTAATTTCTGACTTTTCTATATTTTCAGTAAGAAATATCTCAGTTACATTCCATATTTTTTCATCCTTGTTTCCTAATAATATAGCACAGGCTTCATACGGATTCTGTTCATTTGCATGTAATTCTAAATTATTCAAAATAGAATTAGATATTTTTATTATTTTTTCCAATCTAACCTACATTTATGAAGCCTATCATCCAAGGATGTACAACACACATGTATTCGTGTGAGCCCAATGCAAGGTTTGATGTGTCTACTTGGAATGTATTGCCAGGATCCATTACTCCAGAATCAAACGTTTGTCCAAAGTCAACTGAACTTGTTACCGTATGCATAACTTCATCTTCGTTATTCCATAGAACAATTGTTCCTTTTGTAACTGAGATGTCTTGTGGGTCATAGAATATTTGTCCTTCTACATTACTATCCGCACCAACAGGAATATTGACAAATTCTGTTACTGGCCCCCTCGGTTCTTCAATTACAAATGTCGCTATCATCCAAGGATGCACGATGCACATGTATTCGTATGCGCCCAATGCAAGGTTTGCTGTGTCTAGCTGGAATGTGACACCAGGATCCATTATTCCCGAATCAAATGTTTCGCCAAAGTCAAGTGAGCTTGTTACTGTATGCATAACTTCATCTTCGTTAGTCCACTCAATTACGTATCCTTTCTCTACAAGGGCATTATCCGGTCGGTAATCAGGATTTCCTTGTTCTGCTGATCCAGCTAAGGTTGTTATTGCAAATATTTGGCTAGAAGGTTCTACTGCATCAACAATTTCTTCGGCAGTATCTTCAACAACATCTGATAATAGGTATTCACTAGGACCAAACACACCAAATGCAAAAAATGTTGTTATACCAATACAGATTGCTAACGTGAATATTATTCCAACTGGTCTAACATATTGTGGCATCTTCATTGCCATATATGGTATGATAATAGCTGGTACTGCAATTAGAATTAGTATTCCTGAAATGGTTGGTAGTGTAGTACTTGTAGATCCGATAAAGCCTGCTGCACCAAATGCTAAAACTATGGAGACTATAACAAGAACTGTGGCTTTTGTCCTGGTGGAAGTTGAAACCCCACCATCTAAGATTCCAGCACTCATAAAGATTAATCCAATAAAGAATAGTAGACCGGTAAGTGCATGCATTCCATCAATAAACGTGTGTGCTATTCCTCCATATGACGTAACTAGTCCTGCCATTCCAATCGCGGTAAGTCCGCCACCGGGCATGACTAATTCCCAATTACTCATTCAAGCTTGTTGGAAAATGTTAGATAATTAATCGTTTTGCAAAAGACTGATCTATCCGAATAAATTAAATCTCGTGTTGTTTCGTTAACAATAATTGGGATTTAAAGAAATATTTGAGGTTTCAAAACCTCGAATCATAATTTTACTGGTTATAACAGCCGTTACCTCCATGTATGCTGGAAGTAAACTTGTGGGTCCGGAACTAAGTGGTTATGATATATTTCATATTATAATCGCAGGCTCGCTTGCTTCTGCTGGATCTAGTGCACTCAATCATTTTTACGACAGAGATATAGATTCAAAAATGGAGAGAACAAGCAAAAGACCAATACCATCTGGCAGAACACATTCAAGAACGGTTCTCATCTATGGACTTGGTGTAAGTATTGTTTCTGTTGTTTATGCTGCATTTACTCTGAATTATGTATGTACTTTCTTTATTGCATTGGGCATATTCTTTTACGTCATAATATACACGGTATGGCTTAAACGTCGAAATTCTTCTAACATTGTAATAGGTGGATTTGCGGGAAGCGCTGCATCCATGGCAGGTTGGGCTGGAGCTACTGGTTCAATTGACATATTGGGATTTTTGATTGGATTTTTGGTTTTTGTATGGACACCTTCCCATTTTTGGTGTCTTGCTATGAAAATTCGCGATGATTATGCTGAAGCAAAGGTACCAATGTTACCAGTATTGATTGGCATGGAAAGAACGTCAAAATACATTCTTGCAAACACCATAATATTGATTCCGTACTCATTGATGCTATACGCATTTGGTATGGGAATTATCTATACGGTTATTGCTGCTGTTGCAGGCGGTTTGATGTTATTGTATCATTATAAGCTAACACAGACTCCAACATCAGATTTTGCGTGGAAGGCATACAAGGTTACTGCACCTTATCTCACAATAATCTTTATAGGAATTGCATTGGACGCAGCTTTTCACTTTAGATTTTAATTAGTATCATTTTTCATTTGAGGGAAACTAGATTCATAGTCTTTTTCCACAGTTTTTTTATTGAAATCTTCAACTTCATCATCTTCTTCTTGGTTAGATATAATTTCTATTCTTCTTGTATCCTTAGTGATCCAACTTACAGTGATTAAACCCATAATCTCCAAATCAAGAAGTATTTGATTAAAAAAACCATCTGACATAACATGTCCATCACTCAAAAATTTCTTAGAGAGAACTTTATCAGTAATAGTGCCAGATTCTTTTATTTTTTCTAGTATTAAATTCTTATATTTTGTAGTCATTTCTATCCATAAAATATTTTATCTGTTGTCTTGGGAATGATTTTTGATACTTCATCCTTAATAGAACTATACCATTGTTCAACATCATTTGTTATTGATGGTTTAACTCTTTTTAATCCTGATGCAAAGTCATGACTACTTATCTTTGCATGATTATTTTGCATCGCATTCACAGCTGCTTCTCTACATAGAGATTCTATGTCTGCACCAGTGTAGTTTTGAGTGGCTACAGCAATCTCATTCAAGTCAACATCACTTGTTAGTGGCATTTGTTTAGTTAGTATTTTTATTATCTCTAACCTGCTCTTCTCATCTGGTGCTTCAATATACAATACAATATCAAGTCTACCTGGGCGAAGCATTGAACTATCAACTAAATCTGGTCTACTAGTAATCCCAATAACACCAATCTTTGCTGTTCCACTTTCTTCCATTTCAGTTAAAATTTGGGTTAGTATTGTGTCATTTTGTCTTCCCTCTTCGGCAGTTTTAAATTTTACAAGTGAATCCATTTCATCAAAAATTATTATACATGGAGCAGATGATCTTGCTTTTCGGAAAATTTCTCTAATTGCTTTTTCTGATTCTCCAACCCATTTTGATAAAATGTCTTGACCTCTAACCAAAATCATATTTGTGCCACATTCAGCTGCAAGTGCTCTAGCAAGAAGTGTTTTACCGCACCCAGGTGGTCCATATAATAAAACTCCCTTTGGTGGTCTTATTCCCATTTTTGAAAACTTACTTGGGTTGTTAATTGATGTGATGATATTATCCTCTAACACCTTTTTAGCATATGATAAACCACCTACATCCTTCCACAAAATTTTTGCACGTTCAACATAAAATTCTCGCATTGCCGTAGGAATAACTTCGTGCATTGCGTCGTAAATATCACGTAACTGTATCTCCATCGACTGTAATGTTTTAGATGGTATACGCTTGTTTTCCAAATCTATTTTTGGAAGATAACGCCTAATAGCTTTGATAGCACTTTCTCTACACAATGATTTAATATCTGCACCAGTGTATCCATGAAGCTCAGACGCCAGTTTCTTTAAATCGACATCCTTTCCAATTGGCATACCGCGCGTGTGTATCTGTAATATCTCTATACGACCATCAATATTTGGAACTGAAATCTCCATTTCTCTATCAAATCTTCCAGGTCTTCGTAATGCTGGGTCTACACTATCAGGTCTGTTTGTTGCACCAAGCACAACAACATTTCCTCTATCGGTTAAACCATCCATCAAAGCTAAAAGCTGTGCAACTACTCGTTTTTCAACATCGCCAAAAACTTCTTCCCTCTTTGGTGCAATGGCATCAATCTCATCTATAAAGATAATACTAGGTGAGTTATCCTTTGCTTCTTTGAAGATCTCTCTAAGTCTAGCTTCTGTTTCTCCATAGTACTTGTTCATGATTTCTGGTCCATTAATTGAATACATGTTAGCATCCGATTCTGTTGCAAGTACTTTTGCTAATAGCGTCTTACCACATCCAGGTGGTCCATATAACAAGACTCCACTATGTGGTTCTACACCTAACCTACTGAAAAGTTCTGGATGTCTTAAAGGCAATTCAACAATTTCTCGCATAGATTTTATCACTGTTCGAAGACCGCCTACTTCCTCGTAGGTGATGCGAACTTTTTTGTCAGACGCTGTCTCATCAAGTATTGCTAGGTTGGATGAACGATTAATTTTGACAACCCCTTTAGGCGTCATTTTACTTATCTTAAACTCCATGGAGTTTCCTAGTATCATTACTGAAATTTCATCGCCATCAGATAACGGTAATCCCTTTAATCTATTTTTAACAAAATCTGTAAATTCTTTATCAACAGTAACAACATCATTTATTGGCATAAGAACAACCGTCTTGGCAGTTTTTGTTTCAACTTTTTTCACTTGAACAGCATCATTAAGTGACGCTTCAACATTCTTTCTCATTTGACCATCTATATTGATAATGTCTGGATTCTTTTCGTCTTCATCTACAGGCCAAACAATCGCACTACTCGTTTTTCTCCCAACTATTTCAATAACATCACCAGGTGCAACATGGAGGTAATCCATAGCATCAGGGCTAATCCTAGCCCTCTTTTTGCCAATATCCCTCTGCTTTGATTCACCAACTTGCAAATGTAGTGATTCTTCTTTACGTGTCATGCCTATTCCTATTTCATGTCCACTGACATTCTACTCATGTTTAACACTTCAATCTCACTGACACCGTCGATGCCTCTAATTGTATTTTCTAATAAATCCATCTGACCTTCTTTATCGTCCACGATGAATTCTACTTTCAGATAATACAGACCAAAAGCAAGTGGCACTTTTTCATGATTTCTAATCTGAATATCACTGCTTAGTGTTTCTTTTATAACATCAATTAATTGAGACAAATCTATTTCTGTTCCAGTAGGAAGAATTTTTGTAATTAACAGTAATTGTGCCATTTTTTAAGGTCCCTGAAAGTTACAAGATGAGCAGGTATAACTTGTTACAGATTCTCTGCAACTTTCGCATCTCCAAATTAGATCCCCATTTTCACAGTTTGGACACTGAAACTTTACACATTTATCATTTGGCATGATAAATCTGTTACAGCAACTACAAGTAGGCAATTCAATATTTGATGACATTACAAAACCTGATTTTGGTCTACTGAATTTATACCTTGCTTGATTTATGCTATACTAACTAGTTAACAAGCGTCTCAGTTCTGAACTCATAATATTTTGAGCTGTGCTCAAGGATTTACGTATACCGAGCAGTTTTACAATAGATGATGTGTGAAAATCAAAATCATCTTTGTCAGAAATTTCATCTACCATCTCAGGTGTGATCGTATCAAAAAGGCTGTCAATAGTTTTATTGTCAATCCTTTCCAGAATTTTTCTTGAAATACGTTGTTTTTCGAATTCTTTACCAAATTTATTTTTCCAAGATTTTTGATATTCTTTAAGTTGAGAAAGATCATTTGTCTCTAAGCATTTTACAATAGTATTACCTGCAATTATTCCACCCATTCCACAAGAAAAAATTCCACCGGCAGTAGTTGGTTTTGTCTGTCCTGCTGCATCACCAGCTACAACCCTATCTAGTGAAGCAAACTCTTTGATTGGACCTTTAATCCAAATAGGCGCAAAGATTTTCCTTATTGTTGAGTATTTACCCTTGCTTTTTAGGAATTCTTCAATTGTATTAGATACGTTAATTTCTTTTCCGGCAACACCAACTTTACCAATTCCATTACCCGATGGAATTATCCAAGCAAAGAAGCCGGGATATTTTATCTGATCAAAATATACCTCAACTTGACCATCTAAAATCCAATCAGCGTACACTTCATACTGGGCAGATAACAACACACCATCCCGGTCGTTATTAATTAGCGCACCAACTCCTCTACAGTCGACCAGAATCTTACAGTTAAAGTCGCCAACTGAAGTTCTGACAACATCTTTATTTTTTTCTTTAAAACTTGCCTTAACCATAATCTCAGCTCCAGATTGCTGAGCTTGTTGTGCAGCCTGTTTGTCAAGCTCTCTTCTGTTAATTGCAATAATTTGCTGATTTTTTGTATTCATTGTAATCCTTTTTCTGCTTGGAGAAAAGATTTGTGCAGTATTGATTACACAATCAAACGTTTTTTGTGACGGTTCAATTCCCAAATCACGGAGGGCAGATTTACTCACAAGACCACCACAATGATCAGGTGTTCCAACCTCAAATCCCTCTTCCAAAACCAAAACAGAATATCCTTTTTTTGCTATTTCTCTGGCAGCCAATAGTCCAGAAATACTGCCACCAGCTACTATAACATCATATTTTTTCATACCTACCACAAACTCGTGTAATACAATTAATGTTTCGAATCAATTGCAAAGTTTTTCATAATCCATCATTATTGTATTGGTATGGCAGGCATAAAGCAGGTAATTGTTGTTAGGACTGATCTTGACATGGGTAAGGGGAAGATTGCGGCCCAAGTCGGTCATGCTTGTGTGTTAGGCGCAGAGCATGTAAGAAAATCTAATCCTGAATGGTTTTCCCAATGGTGGGAGGGACAGGAAAAAGTTGTACTGAAGGTTTCAAGTCTAAAAGAACTTGAGCAAGTTAAACAGGATGCAATTGAACTTGATCTTCCTTGGTCCGAAGTCACTGATGCTGGTCATACACAGATTTCTCCTGGAACTATAACTTGTATATCTATAGGTCCTGCGCCTGAAGAAAAAATTGATAGGATTACTGGCGACTTGAAACTGCTGTGATACTTTTTCACATTTATTGGAATAAGATATAACATGGCAATGTAGATTTTTACTGTGAAAACAAGAACAAAAGGAATACTATTTTTTACGCTAGTCGCAGTAATTATGTTAGCTTCTGGTGTTACTATTGCAATTCCCGCTGACTTTTTTGGGGATCCAAATGAAGCAGATACGCAAATTATTGTTGATGTAGGAACTGGAATCCCACTTGATAATTATCCACCTGATCAACAGGATCAATATTGTGGTACAGGTGAAGCTATATCGAACAGGTATGTTAAAGAATACAAGATACCTACTGCGTGTACACAACCACTTGCCATAACAACAGACCCGCATGGAACTATTTGGTTTGCACAAACAAATAGCGGCAACTTGGCAAAGTTTGATCCGCTAACGGAAAAGTTTACCGAATTTGACAATGCAGTTTGGGATGATTATTTTCAAGCACTTAGTGAATCAGTAGGCGAAAAAATACCGGCACGTTCTATGATGTGGGGTATTGATTATTCCTCTGATGGTTCTATATGGTACACTGATGGTTATTATGACGCGTTATGGAAATTCTCAATATCTGAAGAGTCGTATGACAGACTTCAATATCCTAACCCAGAAGACACGGAGGGTGTTTTTCCCCAAAAACTAACTGTTGATGGTTCAAGAATAATTGTTAATGATCTACTTGGTAGTAGAATATCTTTTTTTGAGTTTGCTCAAGTAGGTCAGGAGATTCGAACTTTTGCAATACCATCTCCTATGGAAGATTCTATTACTAGTGGCTTTACAATTGATTCTGAAGATAACGTCTGGTACACAACTTGGATACCACAAGAAACTGGAATACTCGTAAAGTTTGACTATCCTTCATATGAAATAGAACAGGCAACATCCAACATTATGCAAGATGGGGGTCTTCTTCTACAGGAGTTTATAGAATTTTATCAGTTTCCTACTGAAATGAGTGCTCCAAACGGTGTTACTATTGGACCAAATCAAAAGATTTGGATAGCTGATACCTCAGGCAACTTCTTTTTCAGCTTTGATCCTGAAACAGAAGAATTTACAAAATACGTTACATCAATTCCACATAAAGATTCTTACGGCAATCTGAAACTTCCAACATATTCATCCAATCCATATTGGATTGAACATCATGATGGAAATCTAGTTATGAATGAGCATAACGCAAATCGAATAGCTGTGTTTAATCCTGAATCTGAGACTATGGTAGAATACACCGTACCTTCCAGAAACCCAAACTGGTCTGACTGTGAGGGAATTGATTATTGTGGTCTGGCTCAAGTCTTCGATTTTACTGTTGATGGTAGTAAAATATGGTTCACTGAATGGGTAGAAAACAACATTGGTGTTGTGGATACCTCAACTACACTTCCGTTCTCCATTGACATTGATAACCAAAACATCATTTTGGAAAGGGGTGAAACTGCCGAAGTTTTACTGCAATTTAACATTCCTAATGTTTTGATTGGTGAGGGCGAAGTGTCTGCATCACTAAATATATCCTCAACTGCTTCCTCTTCAGATCTTATTATCACATCTGAACATACGGTTCTTAATTCTCTTGTTGGTGATTCACAAAGTTATCTAATACAAATTACGGCAGGTGAGGATGCATCACCAGATACGCATAAAGTTCTTCTTGGCGCATTCGATGATGAAATAGCGATTTCTAAATTCATTACCGTGACTATAGTGTGATTCCCAAGATTGATTCTGAGATAGGAATCTCAGTATACACTACAAAATTTTCTGGTTGTGGTGGAATAATAAAAAAACAAAATGATGATTTTACCGTATCAGAAGTCATAACTGAAAAGGCACATTCTAGGATTTGTTCAGATTCTGGCTATGTAGTATACAAACTGAAAAAAAATGGGATTGACACTACGCATGCATTAGGTAAAATTTTTAAAAAACACGGGCTAAGGCTGAAGGCATTAGGCCTCAAGGATGCTAGTGCAGTTACAGAACAATTTGTATTTACTACAAGCAAAATGAAGCATGATTTTGAAATAAACGAACCAAGATACAGCCTTAAAAAAATTGGATTTACAGACAAACCACTGTCAAAAAAAGAGATGGTCGGAAATCATTTTCAAATAAAGATAGATAACGCATCTGATATAGCAAGCCAATTTGAAGAGTATGATAGAATTTTAAATTTTTACGGATACCAAAGATTCGGCTCAACTAGACCAATATCTCATTTGATCGGAAAATCTTTGTTGCAAAAAAACTATCTAAACACAATTCAGATCCTTCTGTCCTATACTTCTGAATATGATAAACCAGAAAATACTGAATTAAGGAAAATGATGTCTGATAAATCAAAATATCATGAAGCTCTTAAAATAATTCCTAATGGTATGGATCTTGAAAAAACTGTCTTAAAGGAAATGATAGAGTCTGATAATGCTGTAAGAGCAATACGTGCATTACCGTTACAAATAAGACGATTTTTTGTACATGCATACCAGTCATTTGTTTTTAACAAAACGCTAAGTGCATCTTTTGAAAATGGCGAGGAGATGTTTTCTCCACAAGAAGATGATGTATGTTACGACAAAAATGGTAATTTAGGAAAATTTGAAAATGACCCATGCCAAAGGCTATCCATTCCTTTTGTTGGTTATGCATATTATAAAAAAACCCGTTTCCATTACTACATTGAAAAAATTTTAAAAGATGAAGAAATTACACCAAAGGATTTTTTTTCAAAGGATATGCAGGAAATCAGCAATGAGGGTGGATTTAGAAACTCTTCGATAAAATGTGATGATTATAAAATTAAAGATAATGTTGTGTCGTTTTTACTTTCAAGGGGGTCTTTTGCAACTATAGTTCTTCGTGAATTGATGAAACCTCATAATCCGTTAGCCTCAGGATTCTAAACTTTCCTGCTGGGTAAATAGAATTAATCAATTTACTAAAGGATTTTTTCACTTCCCGTTTAATCCATATTTTTTTACTATTTTTCATGTCAAATTGGCTAGCAACAAATGAATCTGATTCAATAATTGTTCGTTATTCCACTTTTGTAATTTTTTGTATAGCTGCTGCATCAGCACTAATTCTTTTTGTAGCATTCAAACCCATGATTGAGGGCATTACTGCCGAGACCCCAATAATAGTGAATATTATGTTCATACCAACATTGATTATTGGATTCCTTTACGGCTTGAAGATTACTGAACGTGTAATGCAACCGTCAGAAGCGCGTAGTCCTCTTAAGCGTGGAATAGTTAAGCTTTTTCTATTCTTTTTCATTATTGGCGGTCTTTTCAGTTCAGTAAATTTTGCACTGCACGGCGGTAGTATGATGCCAGATGGATTTGTTTTTGATATTGGTGTGATTGATTGGGCAACAAAACTTATCACGTATAACGGCGGGGTTACTTTTCTAATTATATCCAGTATAATTCTGATGGCTGCGGCAACACGAAAAATCGTGGGACTAGGTACTGGACCGTTGGGTAAGATTATTTCATTTGTCGGAACATTTGTTTTCTTTTCAATGATTTCGTTAAGCCTTACTCAATCTGATCCAACTAATTCTCAGGTGTTTCTTTACACATTTTTCTATGCTGGAATTATATCGGGATCATTATATGAGATGAACAAGCTAACTACCAAGCAAAATATGTGGGATGACTATTCAAACGGTTATCTATAATCTTATTATTCCCCATCTTGTGCATTTTTCAATATAGTTTCAAGTTCCTGATCTGCGATTACCCAGTTTCTGTATTTTCTACATTCAGAACTTTCCACATCCTTGTTTTCCCTACACTCTTCTAGTTGCATGTCATCTATCCATTTTGCACATTGTGGTTCTTGAAAATTACTTAGTTTACAATCTTCAAAGACAGCTACTTGTTCCCTTTGTATTGTATCTCCAAAAAGAACATCCGGGCCTATAGCCACCTGAAGTATACCAATAGCTGCTAATGATGCAGCAACCATTATCATGCCGTATCCTACTTTTCTTTGATGATGAGGTTCCTTCATACAATTTTTGAATCTGAATTGGTGACATTTAATCCTTAAGAGGATCTATTATTCGATTATGCATTTTATACAGTGGAAAAAGAGAAAAAGCTCGGTATATTATCAAATTTAATGTCAATCCAAATACTACAGTATGAATTCCTAGGACCAATCAGGCTGTCAGAGTGGGGTCCGCCAATGG
>Ga0207961_1000387_pt1 | contig 12634 bp, 7 predicted proteins | sample Knorr_S7_td_250__FD_185596 | JGI IMG/M metagenome (GOLD analysis project Ga0207961, IMG submission 185596) | Marine microbial communities from Southern Atlantic Ocean transect - Knorr_S7_td_250_ad_252m_LV_B (SPAdes) (version 2) | ecosystem: Environmental > Aquatic > Marine > Oceanic | place... | reverse complement strand
CGGCCTTGGCCAGGTTCCGCTCGGCAGCCTTGACGGCTTCAGCAGCCTCGGTCCGGCGGTTGAAGAGCAGGAGGGCCTTCTGGGTGTCGTCGTCGATCTTGACCATGGCCCCATGATCGCCGGTTCTGAGCCGACTCGCACCCCCGGCACGCGAAACTGTTCCGCAGGCGGTCAGAGCAGTGGCCTCACCTCAGCGCCGAAGGCGGCCAGCTGGTCGAGGTACTCCTCTAGGGTTCGGCCGCGGAACTTGAGGTGGAAGGCGTTGGCTCCCGTTTCCCGGTCGGCTCGGAGTTCCTCGGCGATCCGCTCCGGAGAGCCGGTCAACCAGGCCGGCGGCAGGTCATCCGGAGGGTCGCCGATGTAGGCCCATCCGGGCATAATCCCGATGTCGAACCGGGCGTCGCCGCGTTCGGCCTCCTCGGCTGACCGGCGGATGGTGTCGATGATCTCCGGGTACTGGTCACGCGATGCGCCCATCGGGATGTAGCCGTCTCCCCGGCGTCCGGTCCGCTGCCAGGCGGCCTTCCCGGCGCCACCGACCCAGATGGGTAGGTCACCACTCGGCGGCCCGGGAGACACCCCGACGTCTGTATAGGAGAAGTGGTCCCCCCGGTAGCTGATGTAGCGGTCGGCATAAGCGCCACGGACAGCGTCGATGCACTCGTCGAGGATCCGGCCCCGACGGTGGAAGTCCACGCCGAGCGCCTCGAACTCGGCCTCCACGTGGCCGGCCCCGACGCCGAGAATCACTCGGTCGTCGGTCAGGTGGGCCAGGGTGCCGAAGGTGCTGGCCGTCAGGAGGGGGTGGCGGTAGGCGGCGACCCACACCACCGATAGGAGGTGGATGGACCGAGTCTGGGCGCCTAGCCAGGCCAGGGTGGCCACTGGGTCGTACCAGGTGGTCCGCATGTGGGCTGCGTAATCGTTGTCGGGGACGGCCACGTGGTCGCACACCCCCACGAAGTCCAGGCCGGCCTCCTCGGCGGCCCGGGCCACCCGGGCCAGGTCCTCGGGGGTGGCGTCGTCCTCCCACGGATCGGCCAACGTGCGGGTCAGGGTCTGGATCGGCAGTTGGATGCCGTAGAACGCCTCACCCTCGGGAACCAGGCTGGCCATGTCGTCCTCCCCAGTCAGCCGGCGGCCAGAAGGGTGCGGGCCCGTCGGGCCACCGGCTCGTCGACCATCTCGCCACGAACCGAGATCGCCGCATCGCCACGGGCCACGGCTTCCCGGTAGGCGGCGTCCACCTCGCGGGCCCAGGCCAACTCCGCCTCGGTGGGTCGGAAGGCCTCGTCGGCCAGGGGCACCTGGGCCGGATGGATACACAACTTCCCGGCGAACCCGAGGGCTCGGGCCTCGGCGGCCTCGCGTCGGAAGCGATCGTCGTCGGCGAAGTCGGCCACCACCATGTCGACGGCCTGGACGTCGCCGAGCCGGGCCGCCTGTCCGATCTGAGCCCGGGCGGTGGCTACCTCGGTGTTGCCAGACGTACGGACCCCGCCCAGATCGGCCACGTAGTCCTCCGCCCCGAAGTAGCACCATCGGACCCGGGGGTGGGTGGTGATCGTGCGGGCATCGACCACGCCGGCCACCGTCTCCAAGCCGGCGACGATGGCCAGGTCGTGGTGCCCGGCACCGTCCAGGGCGACCGACACAGCGTCGACAGCAGCCGCCGACTCCAGCTTGGGGACGGCCACCCCGGTCAGTCCGGGTGGCAGGCCCTCCAGGACGTCGTCGGCGAAGTGCCCAGTGTCGGGAGCGTTTACCCGGACGAACAGCCGCACCTGTTTGACCAGCGACGGCGCCACCTGGTGGGCCACCGCCCGGGCTTCGGCCTTGCGGTCGGGCGGAACGGCGTCCTCAAGGTCAATGACGGCAGCGCTGGGCGATGTTCGGGGCAGCTTGGCCAGGACGTCAGCCCGAATTCCCGGAGCGAACAGCAGGCTTCTCATGGTGAAGTCGTCTCCGCCGGAAGGCATGGTGCCGACGCTACCGACCACCGGCTCGTCGATCCGGATCAGAGCGGGAGGAGGCTGAGGACGAATCAGGCGCCGGCCAAGTCCCGGGCGATGGAGGTGACCTCGTCCATGGCCCCGGCGAGGTCGTCGACCTCGACCTCGGTGGCTCCGTCGGTGGCCAGAAAGCAGAGGAGGACCCGGCGGACGGGGAGGCCGGTGGCCCGCTGAGCGGCTACGGCGTAGGCGGCGCCCTGGAGCCGGTACCGGCGGGCCTTCACCGCCCGGTCGGCGTCGTCTGCCACGGCGTCGGTCTTGTAGTCGACGATGACCAGGCCCGGATGCGGGTCGTCGTCCTCCAGGAAGGCGAGGTCGATGTAGCCCTCGACGACGGGGGCGTCGTCGGCGTCGTCGACGGGCGCTGCCACGTAGAGCTCGCGCCAGTGGCGGGTAATGGCGGCTCGGCGGACCGAGTTGGTTTCCAGCCCGGCCCGGACGAGGGAGTCGATGGTCCGGAGGTCGCCCAGGAGGCCCTCGGTGATTGCCTGCTCGCGCACGATGTCCGAGGGGTCGGTGGTCGTGAAGTCGAGCACCTCGAGGGCGCCGTGGACGGCCCGGCCGACGCCGGTGCCGTGCCGGCCCACCTCGCCCGGTCGAGAGCGGTCCTCGTCGGTCGTCTGGTCGGCGCCGTACGCGGCGATGGCGGTGGCCGACACCGTCCGGGGCCGTGCCGCGGCCTCGAGGGCGTCGTCGCGTTCGGCCATCCAGGTCTGGCGGTCCGGGAGGCCCCGGCCCGAGGGCGCCCCGGTGACCGGCAGGACACCTCCGGTCGGCGACAGGTCGACGTCGACGGCCGCCCGGCCGACCTCGACTAGGGCGCCGGCCAGCAGGCGGCCGGGTCCCGGTCGTCCGGGCTTGTCCGGATCGACGTCGGTGTCCCGGTGGACCGAGACGACGAGGTGGTCGCGGGCGCGTGTGGCGGCCACGTAGAGGAGTCGGATCGTCTCGGCGTCCTTGAAACGCTGATCGACGCCGTGGGCGTCGCGGAACCCGGACGTCTGGACCCCCTCGCGGATGCTGATCTCGGCGGAACCGTCGGCGTCGAGGAGGAGTTGTACCCCGGAGTCGGTCCGGGCGGTCTGGGTCGACATGCCGGAGAGGATGGTGATGGGGAACTCGAGGCCCTTGGCGCCGTGGATGGTCAGAATCCGCACAGCGTCGTCGTCAACCTCGGGAAGCACCGTCTCGGCGACCCGGCCCTTCTCGTCGGCCTGGGCGAGGCACCAGTCGACGAACCCCCGCAGCGAGCCTCCGCCCACCTCGGCGTAGGCGCGGGCACGGTCGGACAGGAGCCGAGCCCGTCGCCAGGCGTCGCGGGGTCGGGTCTCGCCGTAGGCGACCTGGAACACCTTCCGGTCGTGGATGAGGCGTTCGAGAATCCCCGACGGTCCGAGGTGGTGGCGCCAGCGGTGCAATCCGCCCATCCAAGCGAGGCCGGAGGCCACCACCTCCACCGTGGAGTCGCCGTCGGGCTGGTCCGCCTGGTGGTTCCACGTGCCGCCGTGGTGGACGCGCCAACGGGCGAGGTCGTCGTCTCCACAACCGAGGTACGGGGTCCTCAGCGCGGCGACCACGGCGAGGTCGTCGGTCGGGTCGTCGATGGCCCGGAGCACCATCAGGAGGTCGCGGACCTGGGGGGTGGCGAAGAGCATGGAGCTGGACTCGGCCCGGTAGGGGATACCGGCGGCCTCCAGGGCGGCCTCCAGGGCGGGCAGCGAAGTACGGGTGGGGAGAAGGATGGCGATGTCGCCGAAGCCACAGGGGCGCTGCCGTCCGTCGGTTCCCTCGACCGTCCAGCGATCGACGACGGCGGTGGCGATGGCTGTCGCTACGTCCGTAGCTTCTAGGTCCCGGAGCCCGGCGGCGTCGATCTCGTCGCCGTGGGCGTGTCGGCCCAGCAGGGTGACCGATGGTCCGTTCGCCGCCGCAGGTCGTCGCCCGACGAGGGGCACATAGCCGGGCTGGACCAGGTGGGAGGCGGCTGTATCTAACGGCGGCCCGGTGCCGATGAGATGGGCGAACACGGCGTTGACCCAATCGATAATCGGCACCGTGGTCCGGAAGTTCTCCGTCAATGCCACCAGGGTGGAGTTCAGGGTGCGGCGGGCGCGCAGGTACAGGGCGACGTCGGCCCGGCGGAACCGGTAGATGGACTGCTTCGGATCGCCGACGAGGAAGAGGGAACCGGGGTCGGGGGAGAAGTCGCCGGGGTCGAAGGAGGGGTGGACCGGGGAGTCCGGGTCAGTCAGCAGGAGGGCAAGCTCGAGCTGGAGCGGGTCGGTGTCCTGAAACTCGTCGAGCAGGACGCGGCGGTACCGCTCGTGGAGGGATGTCCTCACGGCGTCGCCGACGATGGGGTCGGCGAGCAGGTCGCGGGCGATGACCAGCAGGTCGTGAAAGACCAGGGTCCCTGCATGGCGTCGTTCGGTGGCGGCCTCGAGCGTGGCAGCTACCAGATCGGCGAGGAGACGTCGGAGCACGGCACCGGCCGTGGCCCGGAGGAGCGCGTCCCAGAGATCCCGTGCGGCGTACGCGGCTTCCACGATGGCCGCCTTGTCGTCGCCCCACACCTTCTTGTTCCCGTCACCCCCGGCGTTAAGGGACTTCCGGTGGTCGTCATCGGCGAGGACGCGGACCGTGTCGGCCTCGTCGACGGCGCCGCCGAGTGCGGTCTGGGCGTCTCGGATTCGGGTCAGCCTGATCCGGAGTTTGTCGTCCTTGTCGACGTCATCCCGATCCAGGGCCAGGGCCTCGTCCATGTGTCCCAGGATCCCTGCGACGTCCACGGGGTCGGGTTCCGGAGGGGGCGGGTGGTTTCCGAGGAGGTCCCACCGGTCGTCGAGCGTGCGGGCCAGTTCGCGGAGGTGGTGGGGACGGATGCGCATGGCGTCGGCGAGCAGCACGGTCCGGGCGAGGTCGTCGTCGTCGAGCAGTCGATGCTGGAGGTCCGCCCACCGATCGTCGAAGCCGAGGTGGCTGGACACCTCGTCCAGCAGGTCGAAGCCCGGCGGCAGGCCGGCCTCCAGCGGGTGGTCTCCGAGGAGGCGACGGGCGAAGCCGTGGAGGGTGGTGAGCGAGGCGAGGTCCACGTCGGCCAGGGCGACCTCGGCATGTCGCCGACGGTCCGGGTCGCCGTCATGGCGGGCGACGTCCTCGAGGCTCCGCCGGAAGCCGTCGGCGAGTTCGGCGGCGGCCTTCTCGGTGAAGGTGATGGCGGCGATCTCCTCGACGGCGATGCCCTCGTCGACCACGAGGGCGACCATGCGACCGACGAGGGCCGTGGTCTTTCCGGTTCCCGCCCCGGCCTCGACGAACAGGTTCTCGTCGAGCGACCGGGCGATCCGGTCGCGTGGCGCCTGGTCGCCGGGTACCGGACCGGTCATCGGTCGCCTTCCGGCCGGTCATCCGCATCCACCTCGACGACGATGGTTGGATCTTCGTCGGTGGGTTCGGCCATGAAGTCGGTGACGAGGTGGTCGGCATGTAGGGCGAGGACGGGGTCGTCCGCCTTCCGATCCCGTGCGGCGCGGACTCGGCGGGCGTCCAGGCCGTCGGGGGAGCAGTGGGGACACCAGTGGGCCTCCGGCCGGTCGCTCTCCGGGGGGTGGTGGGGGAAGGCCCCGCCCTCGATTCCGCGGACCACCGAGGCCAGCACCCGCCGGAAGGCGGCCACGACCTCGTCGTCGACGTCGTAGCCGAGGTGCCGGTGGGACTCGGGGACCCCACCGACGAAGGCGTAGGTGGCGTGCGTGACTTCCCGGTCCTTCGTGGCAACGGCGAGGGCGTAGATGGGGAGTTGGAGGAACGAGCCGTCGGGGAAGTGGTCCTCAGGGATCGTCCGGTAGCGGTCCGGTTTCCCGGTCTTGGCGTCGACGACGACGAGCCCGCCATCAGCGACCTCGTCGACGCGATCGACGGAGCCTCGGAAGCGGAGGACCCGACCGTCCGCCAGCGTCACCATTAGCGCGTCGCCGCCGCCGAAACGGTGCTCGGCGGCGATGGGGCGGCTCCCGAATCGGGCCCGGAATGACGAGTCGAGGACCAGGAAGTCGTCGAGCTCCGCGGCGAGGCGGGAACGGATGGTTGGCCAGAAGCGGGGGTGGGCCGCCTCGCCGCGGGCTTCAGCGTGGCTGCACTCCTCGGAGAGGAGCAGGGCGGCGCGGTCGCGGTGCACCGTGGTCCACGCCTCGCCGGTCCGGGGTGTCGATCCGTCGGCGAGGCTCTCGGCCACCAGGCGTTCGAGCACCCGGTGGACGATCGATCCGCGGACGGAGGGGGACAGGTCGGTCCGCTCCGAGGGTTCGTCGAGTGGGCGGACCCCGAGGACGTACTCGGCGAAGAAGGCGAACGGGCAGTCCACCCACGCCTCCAACCGGGTGGCCGAGAGCTCGCCGTCAAGGACGTCGAGGTCGACGTCGGACAGGTTGCCGTCGAACCGTGTCAGGGACGACCCGGACCGATCCTCCTGCATCTTGATGCCACGGTCGACCACGACGTCCGAGTTTCGGAGTCGATCCACGGCGTCCGGACCACCACGGACCGCGGTGGCGAGGTCGTACTCCTGGGTGGTTGCCGGTTCGTCGCGGTCGAGGGCGTCGGTGAACGAGGCCACGTGGTCGAACCAGTCGGCGGTGAACCGCTCGAGCTGGTCGAGTTCGGGACGGTGGCCGGCTAACGCTTCGAACTCGGCGAGGAGCAGGCGGGACATCGGTCGGTCGCCGGAGCGCCGGAGGTCGCCGCGGGGTTGGACCAGGACGATCCGCTCGCTGGCCGCGGTGAGCGCGGCGAGGAAGGCGTGGTGTTGCCGAGCGGCGTGGTCGTGACGGGTGGGAAGACCGGTCTGCGCCGAGATCCGTCGGGCGTCCGTGAGCAGGGGGTCGACCGCAGCCCGGGTGGGCAGGGAGCCCTCGGCGAGGCCAACCACGATCACGAGGTCGGCGTCGAGTCCGATGGCCCGATCGATCCCGACCACATGGATGCCGACGCCGGTTCGCCCGGAGAGTCCGACCGGTCGCCGTAGTTCGGCGACCAGGGCGTTCCGGAAGCTCTGTCCGGGGGGAGCGGGTTCGACGTCGTCCAGTTCGGAGAGGGTGTCGAGGATCGCCCCGACCTCATCGAGGGCGAGGATCTCGTCGGCCGGCCAGTCCTCTCGGACAGCGGGCCCGCCGAGGTGATTACGCACCAGGCCGCGTATCCGCCGGCAGCGACCGGACCACGAGTCGTCGTCGGCTAACTCCATCAGCGACCGATCGAGCCTCCCGACGAAGCCGAGGAGTCGTCGGGCCATCTCGGCTTCGGAGGCCAGTCGCTCAACGAGCCACGGCCGGGCTTCCTCGTCAGCCTCCTCGGCGGCCTCGTCTTCCAGTTCGGTTGCCAGCCGGGTGAGTCGGATCGTCCAGTCGTCGAGGCCTCCGACCACGCCGGCCCGGAGCGCCAGCCTGGTCCAGGCCCTGGCCGGGACCAGGTCGTGGTCGGGATCCCAGAGGGGGACGTCGGCCATCCAGGCCAAGAGGTCACCTCGTCGGAGGTTCCGATCGGGCAGGCCCAGGAGGCCGACCAGGAATCGTCCGACAACCGTCTCGTCGAGTCGTCGGACGCCGCTTGCGTGGAAGGTGATTCCCGCCGTAGAGAGCCGCTCCTGGACGAGGCGGGCGTCATCGGTTGAGGACGGGTGGACCAGGACGATCCGGTCCAGTGACGTCCCACCCTTTGCCGCCTCGACGATGCGGCGGATGGCGTGCCGGACCGCTTCGTCCTGTTCGGGGACCGATGCCACCAGGAGGGCCGCTCGGGAACCGGCCGGCCCGGCCTCGGGAACCTGGGCGCCGAGGGTGGCGGCCAACGCGTCGAGGCGGGGGTCCGCCGACACCGTGCCATCGGGGGCGTCGGCGTCGCCGACGATGGCGATCACCCGGGAAGCCTCGGCCAGGGCCGAGAGGAGTCGCCGCTCCGAGGCCACGTGGTCGCCCGGGAGGTGGAGGATGACGGGGGGCATCTCGACCATCCCCTCGGCGAGCAACTGGGCAGCCACGTCAGCTCGTTCGCGCTCGTCGTGGAACCGTTCCCGAAGCCGTGCGACCAGACCCCGGTGCAGGGCCACCAGGTCGGCCAGCATGTCGCCACTGGCCGCCAGGCGATCCAGTGCCCTGCGGTGGACCTCGCGGAGGTTGCGGTGGGCGGCGACCACCGAGCGTGCGACCGACTGGTGGTCGGCCACGCGGTCGAACGCACCAGGATGCTCGGTCAGGAGCCGCCGGGTGGCGGCGAGGACGACGGCGTCGCTGACCGGGCGCCGACCGGTCAACCGGGGTGAGCCGGCAGACAGCGACCGGGCCAGGTCGAGGAGGGTAACAACGTCCACCGCGGCCAGGCCTCCGGCACGGGCGGCTAGGCGTCGGCGGACCATCAGGCCGGTGGCGTGGTTGTCGACGACGATGGTCACCGGGGCCAGCGGGTCGCTGCCCTGGAGGTCCTGGACCGCTTCGGCCAGGGCGTCCGTCGCCGGTCGTCCGTACCTGGTCCGCAGGATCTCCGCTGCCATGGACGGACAATAAGTGAGCGCTGTGACATCTTGCTCGGCTCGTGACCCTGTCCCCGCTGCCGACCGGCCGATCCCGGATCGGTAGGTTCCGGCGACATGGACGACGACCTCCAGTACCCGGGCCGCTGGGCCATCGAAAGTCCCGACCGTCCGGCCATCGTGATGACCGGTTCTGGTCAGGCCATGACGTTCGCCGAACTGGACGCTGAGGCGAACCGCATCTCCCAGCTCTTCCGCAGCCTGGGCATCAAACCGGGCGACCACGTCGCCTTCTGTCTGGAGAACCGCATCGAGTTCCTAGCCGTGACCTGGGGGGCCCACTACGCCGGGCTCTACTACACGGCTATCTCGTCTCGGCTAACCGCCGACGAGATTGCCTACATCGTCAACGACTGTGGGGCCCGGGCCTTCGTGACCTCGCCCTACAAGGCCGACGCAGTGGTCGAGATCGACGCCGCCACACCTGGAGTCAAGGCCCGCTACGTACTCGGTGGCGCCATCGACGGTTATGCCTGCTTCGAGGAGGCGGTGGCTGCCCAGCCTGCCGAGCCGCTTCCCGACCGGACAGAAGGCGAGGACATGCTCTACTCCTCGGGCACCACGGGCCGGCCCAAGGGCGTCAAGCGCCCAATGTCCGACAGAGCGTTAGGTGCATCCGACTCGATCACCATGATGGCCGAAGCGCTCTTCGGGGCCACGACCGGTTCGGTGTATCTGTCACCAGCACCCCTCTACCACGCTGCTCCGCTGCGTTTTTGCCTTGGAGCTCATCGCATGGGCTGCACGATCGTGGTCATGGAGCGGTTCGATGCCGAGCGGGCCCTGGCCGCCATCCAGGACCACGACGTCACCTGGAGCCAATGGGTGCCGACCATGTTCGTCAGGATGTTGAAGCTCCCTGAAGAGGTGCGGGGACGGTACGAGTTGTCCAGCCTCGTCTCCGCGGTCCACGCCGCCGCGCCCTGTCCGGTCGAGGTGAAGCGACAGATGATCGAATGGTGGGGTCCGGTGCTGCACGAGTACTACGCCGGCACTGAAGGCAACGGCCTTACCTATACCAACTCGCAGGACTGGTTGGAGCACCCGGGCACCGTCGGAAAGGCCCTGCTGGGCGAGGTGATCATCCTCGACGATGACGGAAACGAGGTGCCGGTCGGCGAGGAGGGAGGGGTGTACTTCCGGGGCAACTCCAGTTTCGAGTACCACAACGACCCGGAGAAGACCGCCGGGGCGAAACTGGACGCCAACACCAGCACCTTGGGCGACGTGGGCCGCCTCGACGAGGACGGTTACCTCTACCTGACCGACCGCAAGGCCTACATGATCATTTCCGGTGGGGTGAACATCTACCCGCAGGAGGCCGAAAACGTCCTCACCATGCACCCGGCGGTGTTCGACGTGGCCGTGATCGGCGTCCCGAACGACGACTTCGGCGAGGAGGTCAAGGCGGTGGTCCAGCCAGTCGCCCCAGATTCCGCTGGCCCGGATCTGGCAGCCGAGCTGATTGCCTTCTGCCGCGCCCGACTCGCTGACGTGAAGTGTCCCCGGACGGTCGACTTCCGAGACGAACTACCCCGGCACCCCACCGGCAAGCTTTACAAGCGGCTCCTCAAGGACGAGTACTGGGCGGAGCGCCAGACCCGGATCTAGCCTTCGTTCCCGTGGAGACGACCACGGTTGCCGATACCGACGTGGCGGCGCCTCGAGCCCGTCTCCGCCTGAGCCAGCGGTTGGGGCCGGTCAGCCGGCCTCGGAGTGGGTGACGGGCTCCTCGCCCATCCACTCCCGGAGGGTGTTCTTGAGCTTGGTCTGCTGGATGAACAGGTCGTGTTCGGGTCCGGCCTCAGTGGCCGCCTGTGGGGCCTTCAGGTAGAAGGAAAGCCACTCCTGCACACCCGATTGGCCGGCCCGGTGGGCCAGGTCCAAGAAGAGCGCCAGGTCCAGGACGATCGGCGCGGCCAGAATCGAGTCACGGCACAGGAAGTCCACCTTGATCTGCATCGGGTAGCCCATCCACCCGAAGATGTCGATGTTGTCCCACCCCTCCTTGTTGTCGCCCCGAGGCGGGTAGTAGTTGATCCGCACGACGTGGTCGATGTTGCCGTAGAGATCCGGGTAGGAGTCGGGCTGGAGGATGGCGTCCAGCACGCCCAGCTTCGAGACCTCCTTGGTCTTGAAGTTCTCCGGATCGTCCAGGACCTCGCCGTCCCGGTTTCCCAAGATGTTGGTGGAGTACCAGCCGCGCAGGCCGAGCATCCGGGCCTTGAAACCGGGAGCCAGGAGGGTCTTCATGAGGGTCTGGCCCGTCTTGAAGTCCTTGCCGGCGATGGGCACGCCATGGCGGGCGGCCAACTCGATCATGCACGGCAGGTCCACGCTCAGGTTCGGAGCGCCGTTGGCGAACGGGACGTCGCTCATCAGGGCGGCGTACACGTAGATCTGGCTAGGTGAGATGTTTTCGTCGTCGGCCCGTAGGCCAGCCTCGAACGCCTCGACGGTTTCGTGGACGGCGCTGGACTCCTGGTAGGCCTCGGTCGAGCCGCACCAAACCATGACCAAGCGGTCGCACTCGTTCTCGGTGCGGAACCGCTCAATGTCGGCGATGAGGGCCTGGGCTTGGTCCCACTTGGCGGTCTCGGACTTGACCCGGGAGCCCTCTAGTTTTTTTACCCAGCGTTGGTCGAAGACGGCGTCCATGGCGACGATGCCCTCCAACTCGGCGGACACCGGGGCGAGGTCCTTTTCTTCCAGCACGCCGCAGGTGCGGGCTGCTTCCAGCACGTTGGCCGAGATCGGGTCCCAGCCGCCGAAGACCAGGTCGTCCAGGCCGGCCAGGGGAACGAACTCCCGTATAAGCGGGTTGCGGTCCTCGTCGCGGTTGCCGAGGCGGATATGGGCCATCTGGCTGACCGAGCCGACAGGGGCGGTGAGGCCGTTGCGGGCAGCGATCACTCCGGCGATGAAGGTGGAGGCCACGGCGCCCATTCCGGGGGTGAGGACTCCGAGGCGTCCGGTGGCGGGGGCGATGTCGAGGGGGGTGTTCATGGCCCATAGGATAAGCAGATCAGAAACAAAGACGAGTAAGATTCAGAAGAACTAAATTATCGGACAGGGTCGGCGAAGCCTCGCGGACCGGAGGCTCCCATTCATGGCCGATACACCGACGCTCCCCAACCTGACCGTTCAGCAGCTGGAGTACCTGGTGGCCGTCGCTGTAGCGCCCACCCGAGCCGCCGCGGCCGCCACGGTGGGGGTTACCCCCTCGGCCCTCACTCAGGGTCTGGCCGAGCTGGAGCGACGGGTCGGTGTCCCGTTATTTGAGCGCCACGGCCGCCTCACCCGGCTGCGACCCCAGGCCGGCGAGGTTCTGGCCCACGCCCGGAGGGTGGTGGCCGAGACCCGGGACCTGGCCCGGTGGGCTGAGGCCCGCCGGACCGGGACGGCGGGTGCCGTCCGCCTCGGGGCAATCGACGCCGTGGTCGTCCACCATCGGGCCGAGACGGTGCGCTCCCACCGGCGGGCCCATCCCGACCTGGACTTGCGCCTCACCGTGGCCCCCTCCGGATCCCTCCTTGACGCCCTGCGGGTCGGTGACCTGGACTTGGTCGTCTGTGTGGAGCCGTCCGATCCCGCCGAGGGGATCGACACCGTCCTGTGCCTGGAGGAACCCCTCCACGCCTACGCACCGGACGGCGCAGTGGGCGGACCCCCTGAGGAATGGGGGCCGTGGGTGACCTATCCCACCGGCTCCCACACCCGGGGCGTGATCGCCGCAGGCCTCACCGTCCTTGGTGCCCCCTTCGACGTCGTCGCTGAGTCCAACCAGCCCGACGTTTTGCGCGAGATGGTCCGCCTCGGCATGGGCTGGTCCGTCCTGCCCGAAGCCCAAGCTGAGGCCGGCCCCGAGCCCCTCGCCAGGGTGCGGCGCCGCCCCATCGGGGTGCGCCGCCTGGTTGTGGCTCGCCGTTCCGGTGCCCCACCCGACCCCGCAGTGGACGGTCTGGCCGACGTCTTGGTCAGCGGGTAATCCGCCCTGATGAGCCACGTCTCGCCCGGTAGCCTCCCGCGATGTAGCGCA
>Ga0207961_1000384_pt1 | contig 12653 bp, 9 predicted proteins | sample Knorr_S7_td_250__FD_185596 | JGI IMG/M metagenome (GOLD analysis project Ga0207961, IMG submission 185596) | Marine microbial communities from Southern Atlantic Ocean transect - Knorr_S7_td_250_ad_252m_LV_B (SPAdes) (version 2) | ecosystem: Environmental > Aquatic > Marine > Oceanic | place... | reverse complement strand
ATCAATGCAACTTCTCGGTAAAGAGGAAACTGGGAGTCAATCTTGGAAAGTCGTTGGTTTTATCGGTTTATTAGCTGGCTTTCTCATATTGTCTTATTACAGCGTTATTGCTGGTTGGACTCTCCATTATTTCACGCTGTCAGTAACAGGTGGTTTTGCTGAGTTAGACACTGATCAGGTAAATTTATTATTTTCTGAATTAACAAGTTCTATATCAACTCAGGCGATTTTTCATACCTTCTTTATGGTCATGACCATAATAATCATAGCAAGAGGCATAAAAAATGGATTAGAGAAGGCTGTAAAGTTCATGATGCCTGCGCTCTTATTTATCATGGTGATCTTGTTGATCTACTCAATCACCCAAGGAGATTTTGCAAAAGGGGTCGATTTTTTACTCAAGCCTGATTTTTCTAAGATTACTGCAGAAAGTATTCTTGCTGCTATGGGACAAGCATTCTTTACACTCAGTCTCGGCATGGGCTGTATCGTAATGTATGGAGCATATCTACCTAAAAATGAGTCTATAGTTAAAACTTCATTAACAATTATTTTTTGCGATACGCTAATTGCTCTATTAGCGGGATTAGTTATATTTCCTATTGTTTTTGATAATAACCTTGCTCCTACAGACGGTCCAGGTCTAATCTTTCTCACACTTCCTTTAGCATTTTCAGATATTACAGGAGGGATGCTATTTGGATCGCTATTCTTTATTTTATTGGGTTTTGCCGCTATCACTTCAGCAATCAGCTTACTTGAACCATCTGTTGCCTGGATGATTGAAACTCAAAATATTAAGCGAAGCACATCGGCGATAATAATTGGTTCAGTGATCTGGCTTCTCGGATTCTTAACAATTTTGTCATTTAATGATTTATCAGACTTTACATTTTGGAAGGGAACTATATTTGATAATTTTGACTACTTAGCAAGCAATATACTATTACCAATCAGTGGACTTCTATTTACTATCTTTGCAAGTTGGTTTATGACGAGATCAAGCAGTAGGTCAGAATTATCCGATGTTTCTCCAACAGCATATGCGATATGGAAATTCCTGGCCAGAGTAGTTGCACCAATAGGGGTCATAATTATTTTCCTTAATGCAATAAATATTGTTTAGTTTTGAGCACTTTCAAACGATCATTTCTTATACATAAGCCTGTCGACGATGTTTTTAAAACATTATCAGATGTCGAAGAATATGAGACTTTTATCCCTTATTGTATTGAATCTAAGATCATTGAGGAACAAAGTGATTATTCATTAGTTACTTTAAATATAGAGTTCTTTGGTATCGAGACATCATTCACTACCAAAAATGTAGTTAAAAAGAATAAATCCATTGAAATGAATCTAATAGAAGGTCCCTTCGAGAAATTCAAATCAAGTTGGAGATTAGAGGAGGTCGATCAAAACACAACAAATCTTAGTTTTGAGATGAATTATCAAATGACAAATAAAATTCTAGAAATGGCATTTAAAAAAAACCTGAAGATAGCTAGCGAGTCAATTGTGAGAGCTTTTAAGTCAAGATTGAGCTAACCAGTTGGTTTGGACATGACATCTTTTTCTATTCTTGCGACCCTGTCATTTTCAAAAAAGATAACTAACCAATATCTTTGAGTGCTTCCATCAGATTCTGGCCCCATTCTGGTTTTGTAATAGTAGATATAATCCCATCGATTCTCTTCATAAGGAGTACCAATAACTGGTCCACCCAATAAATACTTAATTTGACTCTTGGTCATATCAATCTGAACACGATCAATATTTTCTATATTCAATAGATTACCTTGTTGCAGATCAGGTCGGTAGACACATGCACTGATAGTAATAATGAGTACTAGAACTGATATTAGCTTAAATTTGTTAATCATTTCTATTATCCACTCCCCATAAAAGTTTAGATTTCAGATTATCAAAATAATCATAATTCTCTGGATGTAATAATGAAACCGTCTTCTCTGCTTTTTTTATTAAAAGCTCTTGCCCAGGTTTAAGCTCTGACATAGTGTCTCCGTCTATATCAATGCCAACCATATCAGTTTGATTCTCATTTAATCGAAGAATAATCTCTGATGATGATGGAAGCACCATAGGCCTGTCATTCAGCGTGTGAGGCGCTATAGGAACTAACAGGAAAGCTTCTACATCAGGTTTCATGATCGGGCCGCCACAACTTAATGAATAGGCTGTTGAGCCAGTAGGTGTTGAGATTATAAAACCATCGCCTTCGTGAGTATTAATAGGTTTATTATCGATTGAGGTTTCAATATTAATCATTCGACCTGTTTCTTTACGATTAATGACAATGTCATTAAAAGCATAACCGATACTATTTAATGAATTATTATCTCGTACAAAGACTTCAATGAGCATTCTATTTTCAATATCAAATTGCCCGGAGATAATATCCTTTATTACAGAGAGAGCTTGATTAGGCTTAATATCGGTTAGAAAGCCTAATCTACCGCGATTTATACCAGTAATCGGTATCTCGAACTCGTAGGCTAACTTAGTTGATTTGAGCATAGTTCCGTCTCCTCCAACTGAAATTATGAGATCGATATCAGTCATCTGATCTTTGGAGATAAGCTCATATTTATCAGGTTCATCTATAGTAGGATTAGGTGTTTTTGGGTCAATCAAGAAAAGTTCAAGATTTGAGCTCTCAAAGCTATCGATTATTTGCTGAATAACAGCAAAAGATTTCTCATCACTTGAGTTGAATGAGAAAACAATTTTTTTACATTCATCCATCCACTAAACCCTTGCCTGTTAAGAAATATTTGCAAATGATAACAGATTAATTAACTATTAGCTTAGATCCATTATTTCACTAAACATGTCGGCAAAAACTAAAATTAAATTACCTTCTGATAGAGCTAAGAAAATACTCTCAGCAATAATCGATAATTATATCGAAGAGGGAATTCCTATAGGTTCAAAGAAACTCGCAACTTATGATAGATTTGACTTGAGTCCTGCAACGATTAGAAACGTAATGTCAGATCTTGAGAATTTGGGATTTCTATCATCACCTCATACATCATCGGGGCGAATACCTACCCCAAAAGGATATCGATTCTTTATTGACCGCTTACTTCAATTACAACCTGTTGCCGATGATCAATTTACATCTATCCAGGAAACTGTCACTCAAACAAAGTCTAATAGTAAGGATTTAGCCACTAATGTTTCTTCAACTCTATCAGCAGTCACACAATTAGCAGGCATTGTGACCGTACCAAAGAAACAAGAAAGCACTTTAAAGGAAATAGATTTTATTCCGCTCTCAGAAAAAAGAGTTTTAGCCATTGTAGTAATTAATGATTCAGAAGTTGAGAATAAGATTCTCCAGATGAAAAGAAGCTATACGAGGGAAGAGTTACAAATTTCTTCTAACTACATAAACCACAATTACGTAGGAAAATCATTTGAATACATCAAAAACGATTTAGTCAATCAATTAAAAGAAACATCGGAACTAGCTCAATCCTTGATGAACGATATTATCAGTATTGCTGATGAAGTCTTGAAAACTCAAAAAACTGAGGAATATGTTGTCAGTGGCGAGAATAAACTGATGGATTTTGATGAACTTGCAGACATCAAAAGGCTGAAACAGCTCTTTAATGCTTTTAATGAAAAGCAACAACTTCTTCAATTATTGGATAAGAGTATCTCAACCAGTAACATACAAATTTTTATTGGTGAAGAATCCGGCTATAAAATTCTAGATAATTGCAGTCTAATTACAGCACCCTATACTAATGAGGAAGGGTCTATTGGAGTGCTGGGCGTAATTGGACCAACTAGAATTGCCTACCAAAAAGTCATTCCCATTGTTGACATAACCGCAAAATTACTTAGTCAATCATTGAAATAAAAAATTATGACCATAGGTTATGGTTAGAGGAATTGAGATGAATGACAAAAATAAAAATGTTGATAACGGTGCAAGCGATCAAATCGAGGAGTTAGATTCTGTAAACACAGATGAGGAATTGCTAGACCAAACTAGTGAAATTGATGAATTAAAAAAACTTGCAGATGAAAACTGGGAAAAGGTCCTAAGACTTCAGGCCGAGTTAGAGAATCTTAGGAAACGAACCCTAAAGGATGTAGAGAGTGCTAGTAAGGGTTCTATAGAAAGGGTCTTCCAAGAAATACTTCCGATAATGGACAGCTTTGAACTGGGAGTAAAGGTCGACACTTCAACCAAAGAAGGAGTAGAAACCTTTATTGAAGGACAAACAGCAACATTTAAGCTATTTCAATCGGTGTTAGATAAATTTTTAATCGAAACAATTAACCCCGAGAACATGAAATATGATCCTGAACTTCATGAAGTTATTAGCATGCAAGACAGTGATGATACTGAAAGCGGCTATATCATAGAAGTGATTCAAAAAGGTTATCGATTAAAGAATCGATTACTTCGTCCTGCTAGAGTCATAGTAAGCTCAGACGATAAAAGTTAATTCATTACTTGAATTTTAAAGAACTGTTCATATAACTAGCAAAACAACGCTAACGGAGTAAATAATGGCGAGAGTAATAGGAATTGATTTAGGAACGACTAATTCTTGTGTGGCTATCATGGATGGTGATCAAGCTAAGGTTATAGAAAATTCTGAAGGAGATAGAACAACTCCCTCAATAGTTGCATATTCTAAAGACGAAGACAGAAGCATGGTTGGCCAATCAGCTAAAAGACAAGCTGTAAGCAATCCTGAAAACACACTTTATGCAATCAAAAGGCTTATAGGTCGTAAATACGATGATTCTGTTGTTAAGAAGGATATCGATAAAGTCCCTTTTGAGATTAAAAAGGCTAAAAACGGAGATGCTTGGGTTGTTGCTAATGGTAAAGAGACAGCACCGCCAGCAATATCTGCTGAGGTCCTTAGAAAAATGAAAGAAACTGCTGAGAGCTATTTAGGTGAAACGGTAAATGAAGCTGTTATAACCGTGCCTGCATATTTTAACGATTCTCAAAGACAAGCCACAAAAGACGCCGGCAAGATTGCTGGACTTGAGGTTAAAAGAATCATTAACGAACCAACTGCAGCTGCTCTAGCTTATGGATTAGATAAGAAAAGAGGGGATAGAAAAATTGCAGTTTACGACCTGGGTGGTGGAACGTTCGATGTTTCTATTATCGAAATAGCTGATGTTGATGGTGAAAACCAATTTGAAGTTCTAGCTACTAACGGTGATACATTTCTTGGCGGTGAAGACTTTGACTTGAGAATTATGGACCATCTTTTAGATGAATTTAAAAAGCAAACAGGAATGGACGTTGCTAAAGATACACAAGCACTTCAGAGGCTTAAGGAAGCAGCTGAAAAAGCGAAAATTGAACTATCTAATCAAGCTCAAACAGATATTAACCTTCCTTATTTAACAGCTGACTCTTCAGGACCTAAACATTTAAATTTAACTCTAACAAGAGCAAAATTAGAGTCTTTAGTTGAAGATCTTATTGTTCAAACAATAGAACCTTGTAAGACAGCGCTAAAGGACGCAGGTCTTGCTGTAGGTGATGTAAACGATGTCATCCTAGTCGGCGGTCAAACAAGAATGCCAAAGGTCCAAGACGAGGTTAAATCGTTCTTTGGTGTTGACGCAAGAAAGGATGTAAATCCAGATGAAGCAGTAGCTATTGGTGCTGCAATTCAAGGGGGTGTTTTATCAGGAGATGTTAAAGATGTCTTGTTACTTGATGTCACTCCACTTTCTCTTGGTATAGAAACCCTTGGTGCTGTTACCACTAAGCTAATCGAAAAAAACACAACCATACCAACAAAGGCTGAGCAAATATTTTCTACCGCTGAAGATAATCAAACTGCCGTAACAATTCATGTTTTACAGGGCGAAAGAGAAAGAGCTCAAGATAATAAATCATTAGGAAGGTTTGACTTAACAGATATTCCTGCCAAGCCAAGAGGATTACCTCAAATTGAAGTAGCTTTTGATATTGATGCTAATGGCATCATCAATGTATCTGCCAAAGACAAGGAAACTGGAAAAGAACAGAAAATTGTTATCCAAGCTTCTAGCGGATTGTCAGATGAAGAAATTGATCAAATGATATCCGATGCAGAATCAAATGCTGAAGAAGATCAAAAGTACAGAGAATTAGTTGATATTAAGAACCAAGGGGATCAATTAATTCATGCTACCGAAAAATCTCTCGAGGAATTAGGAGAAAAAGTTACAGCTGAAGAGCGATCTAATGTTGAAGCTGCTATTGGAGAACTTAAAGAAGCACTCAAAGCAGACGATAAGGATACTATCGAAACTAAAGTGAAGAGCTTATCCGAAGCCTCAGTAGGCATTGCTCAGAAAGCTTTTGAAGAGGCACAAGCTGCAGCTAATACAGAATCAAAGTCTGATGATACACAATCAAAGGATGAAAATGTTGTGGATGCAGAATATGAAGAAGTAGATAAGGACAAAGAAAAAGATAAAAACTAAACCATAGTTTAGTATCAGATAATACAGGGTAGATATTTTGTCTATCCTGTATTTACACAAAAAAGGGGTGACATGAGTAAACAAGATTATTATCAAACACTTGGTTTGCAGAAAAACTCATCCGATGCAGAAATCAAAAAAGCTTATCGTAAACTTGCGATGAAATATCACCCTGATCGCAACCCTGATGATAAGACCGCTGAGATGAAGTTCAAAGAAGGAAAAGAAGCTTATGAGGTTTTATCTGATAATCAAAAAAGAGCTGCTTATGATCAATTTGGACATGCCGGTGTAAATAACCAAGCTGGTATGGGTGGAGGCTTTAACACTGGAGACGCGTTCAACGATATTTTTGGAGATATGTTTGGAGATATTTTTGGTAATGCTAGAGGACAACGAAGACAAAGCAGTGCTCAGAGAGGTTCGGATCTTAGGTATGAATTAGATCTTGATCTTGAACAAGCCGTCTTTGGTGAAACAATTAAAATAAATATCCCTTCACTGATTGGTTGTCAAACTTGTGCAGGATCTGGAGCAAAAAAAGGAACTCAAGCAACAAGATGCTCAAGATGTGATGGTAGAGGTTCGGTAAGAGTGCAACAGGGTTTTTTTACACTGCAACAAACTTGCCCTGAATGTAGAGGTGCAGGGCAAACAATTAAGGACCCTTGTGTCGATTGCTCAGGATCAGGGAGGGTTCAAAAAGAAAGGACTATATCCATTAAAATACCACCAGGAGTTGATCAAGACGACAGAATTAGACTATCAAATGAAGGTGAGGCAGGAATGAAAGGTGGGCCACCAGGAGATTTATATGTCGATGTTAATATTAGGTCTCATCAAATTTTTAAGCGTGAAGGTAGTAACTTATTTTGCGATGTTCCTATAAGTTTTACTAAAGCAGCCCTAGGCGGGACAGTAGAAGTTCCAACAATTGATGGCGCTGTAAATTTAACAATACCTAAAGAAACACAATCCGGAGAAGTCTTTAGACTAAGAGGAAAGGGCGTTCAATCGTATCGAGATAGAGTGTTAGGCGACTTATTCTGCAATATTCAAATTGAGACTCCTGTTAACTTGAATGCAGATCAAAAAAATATCTTAGAGTCATTTGAAGAATCGATCAATAAAAGCAAAAAGGAACATCGTCCAAACAAGAATAAATGGACAGAAAGTCTAAAGAACTTCTTTAATCGGCTAGGTGTTTAGTAATAATTAGTATAATTTTGCTTCTTTAGTTTATAGACTTATCTTTATAGGAATGAGTAGAGTATATAATTCTAAAACCTAAGGATTAACTGTTATGCATTTAGAGCCTTTCGATTTATTTGGTTTTCAGCATTTACTCACATTGTCAATTGCAGCAGTTGTTATTTTCTCAGTTTCTTTCTACTTTCGAAATAAAAAGAATGATACAAAATATACTGCAGGAATTGCCATAGCGGTCTTACTTCTTGTTCAAGTAATCGACGGAATCTTAAATACCTTTACTTTTAATCATGTTTGGCAGGAAGCATTCCCTCTTCATATGTGTGATCTTTCAGCTTTTGCTATTGCATATTACCTTTGGAAAAGAGAAAAGATTTTCTTCAACTGTGCTTTTTTCTGGGGCATTGGTGGAGCCACAATGGCATTATTGACTCCCGATGTTGACTTTGCTTATCCAAATCCAGTTTTCTTTCCGTTCTTTTATATACACTCATTAATATTGCTAGGTGTTTTCTTTTCAGTTATTGCACTAAAACAAAGGCCTTATTTGAATGATGTTCACAAAGTTATAGGCATTAGCCTAGTTTTAATGATTTTCATTTATCTAGCTAATTTTCTGTTGGGCGATGGCGCAAACTTCTGGTATTTAAATGATAAACCAGACAATGCTACCATCATGAATTTATTCCCTGATCCTCCATACCATATCTTAGTCACCATCCCTGTTGCTATAGCGTTGTTTTATATCATCTACCTGCCACTTTGGATTAAAGATGCAATCACTAAAAACGACTAAATATAAAAAAAAGATAATTAATACGTGACATGAGAAATAATTGAACCTAATATGTTTTGGGTTCCAAACAATTTTTAAGGAAGGACCTCTTAGGTACCTTCCTTTTTTATAAAAAAAACAAAATTAGGAATAGAAATTGACTGACGCGGTTCTCACATTAGAAGACGGGACAATATTTAACGGAAAATCAATTGGTGCAGAAGGTTCTTCTATTGGCGAGGTAGTTTTTAACACAGCAATGACTGGTTATCAGGAGATTCTTACTGATCCATCTTACTTTAAACAAATAGTCACTTTAACCTATCCACATATAGGCAATACAGGAACTAATACGGAAGATTTTGAAAGCGCGAAGACATTTGCATCAGGCCTTATCATAAGAGAGACCTCACCAGTATCGAGCAACTGGAGAAATGAGATTGATTTAGAAGAATTTTTAAAACAACAGAACATAGTTGCTATATCAGATATAGATACTAGAAAACTGACAAATCACCTTCGATCAAACGGTTCAATGAGTGGTTGTATTAGCTCAGAGAATAAGGAGATTGAAGAGTGTATAAAGTTAGCTCAATCATTCCCTGGTCTAGCAGGTATGGACTTAGCAAAGGAAGTAACCACTGAAAAGATCTATGATTTTCAGTCAGCCAAGAATCATAATGCTATTGATACTTATAAAGTTGTTGCTCTGGATTTTGGTATCAAAACCAACATTTTAAACCTGCTTCAACAATCAGGATGTAAAGTAACAGTAGTACCTGGAGATACATCATTTTCCCAAATCAGTAAAATGCAACCGGATGGAATATTTCTTTCTAACGGTCCAGGTGATCCTGAGCCCTGTGATTATGCAATCAAGACCATAAAATCTTTTCTTGAAATAAAAATTCCAATGTTTGGGATTTGCTTAGGTCATCAATTACTTGCTCTAGCCAGTGGTGGTAAAACAGAAAAAATGAAATTTGGACATCACGGTGCCAATCATCCCGTTCAAGATTTGTTAAGCGGGGAAGTTTTTATTACTAGTCAGAACCATGGTTTCACAGTGAATGAAGATTCATTGCCTGATAATGTTTCTGTATCCCATCGGTCTTTATTTGATCAAACAATTCAAGGCATTGAAATGCCAAAAGATAATGCATTTAGTTTTCAAGGGCATCCTGAAGCTTCACCTGGTCCTCATGATATCAATTCATTATTTAACAAATTTACCGACCTAATGTCTCATGCCAAAAAGAACTGATATAAATTCTGTTTTAATAATAGGCGCTGGACCAATCATTATTGGACAAGCATGTGAGTTTGATTATTCAGGAACACAGGCGTGTAAAGCACTTAAAGAAGAAGGGTACCGAGTAATTTTAGTTAACTCAAATCCAGCAACAATTATGACTGATCCAGATAGTGCTGATTCAATCTACATTGAGCCAATTAATTGGCAGACAATCGAAAAGATTATTGCTGAAGAGAAACCAGATGCTCTATTACCAACAATGGGGGGTCAAACAGGCTTGAACACAGCACTTGATCTTGCCTCTAGAGGTATTCTGAAAAAACATAATGTCGAACTAATAGGCGCTACAAAAGAAGCAATAGACAAGGCTGAAGATAGAGAACTATTTAAACAAGCCATGCAAGAAATTAATATTGATGTTGCTAGATCTGGATTAGCCAATAATTTAGATGAAGCTTTATCAGTAGCTAACTCGATTAAATACCCATTGATTATACGTCCATCATTTACTTTAGGTGGAAGCGGAGGCGGAGTAGCCAATAATAAAGACGAATTTATTACTATCATAAAAAGAGGTTTAGAGTTATCACCAACATCAGAAGTTTTAATAGAAGAATCTTTACTGGGATGGAAAGAATATGAAATGGAGGTTGTCAGAGATAATAAAGATAACGCCATAATTATCTGTTCTATTGAAAATGTTGATCCAATGGGAGTTCACACCGGTGATTCAATCACTGTTGCTCCAGCTCAGACTCTTACAGATAAAGAATTTCAGATCATGCGAAATTACTCCATAGCAATTCTTAGAAAAATAGGAGTTGACACAGGAGGCTCAAATGTTCAGTTCGCGGTAAATCCTGACAATGGAAGAATGATTGTGATAGAAATGAATCCAAGAGTCTCTAGATCTTCTGCTTTAGCGTCAAAGGCAACTGGTTTCCCTATTGCTAAAATAGCGGCAAAATTAGCTGTAGGCTATACTCTGGATGAATTGAAAAATGATATTACGGGCGGTGCTACACCAGCTTCATTTGAACCAACCATTGACTATGTGGTAACAAAAATACCTAAATTTACTTTTGAGAAATTTCCAAAAGCAGACTCTACTTTAACCACCCAAATGAAATCTGTTGGAGAAGCTATGGCCATAGGTAGAAATTTCCAAGAATCATTACAAAAGGCAATCAGAAGCCTAGAGTCAAATCATTACGGCTTAACGGAAATGGAAGTTGAGGAAGATTTTAAAACTAAAGTCTCACAACCAAGTCCAGATAGATTGTTTTATGTAGCACAGGCATTTAGAGAAGGATTCACAATAGAAGATGTCTTTAATCTCACTAAAATAGATCCCTGGTTTCTCAGTTATATCAAAGATCTAATAAATACTGAAAAACAGATATCAATGACTAAAGTAAGTAATTTTAACCATGATTTTCTAAGAGATATAAAAAAGAAGGGATTCTCCGATAAGCGTATATCGAAGCTAACCAACTCTAGTGAACAGAAAATTAGACAAAAAAGAAAAGAATACAATATCAATCCGGTTTTCAAAAGAGTGGACACATGTGCCGCAGAATTTGAAACATCTACTGCTTACCTCTATTCAAGCTATGATGAAGAATGCGAATCAAAACCCACTGATGAAAAGAAGATAATAATCCTTGGCGGCGGTCCTAATAGAATAGGTCAGGGTATTGAGTTTGATTATTGCTGTGTACATGCAGCAATGGCTATTTCTGAAGCTGGTTATGAATCCATTATGATTAACTGTAACCCAGAAACAGTTTCTACAGATTATGACACTTCAGATCGACTCTACTTTGAACCTCTCACATTTGAAGATGTTATGGCTATTGTAGATGTCGAACAACCAGATGGGATAATAATACAGTTTGGCGGTCAAACACCTCTAAAGCTAGCTAAAGAGTTAAAAGCAGCAGGCGCACCTATAATTGGCACTCAACCTGAAGCTATTGATACTGCTGAAGATAGAGAACTATTCAAAGAATTAGTGAATGAATTAAATCTCTTGCAACCATACAACGAAGTAGCAACCAATCTTGGTGAAGCCTTAAAGAATGCAAAAAAAGTAAAGTATCCACTAGTAGTTAGGCCATCTTATGTCTTAGGCGGACGTGCCATGGAGATTGTATATAACGATAATGAGTTAGAGACCTATATGAGTGAAGCAGTCAAAGTATCAAACGAGTCACCAGTTTTATTAGATCACTTTCTAAACAAAGCGATTGAAGTTGATGTTGACGCTGTCTCGGATGGAAAACAAGTCATAATTGGCGGGATAATGGAACATATAGAACAAGCTGGGGTTCATTCTGGAGATTCGTCATGCTCCATTCCTGCTTATTCTCTTTCAGATGAGATACAAGAAGAGATTATCAGACAAATGATTCAATTCACTAAACAGCTTAATGTAGTCGGATTAGTAAACGCACAGTTCGCTATCAGAAAGGAAAATATTTTCGTACTTGAAGTTAACCCTAGAGCATCACGGACAGTTCCTTTTGTTTCCAAAGCTACTGGAAACCAACTAGCCAAAATTGCAGCAAAAGTAATGATTGGGATACCTTTGAGTGAGCAAAATATTAAATCATCATACAAACCAAACTTTTTTTCAGTTAAAGGACCAGTATTTCCTTTTAATAAGTTTCCAGATACTGACCCAATTCTAGGTCCTGAAATGAAATCCACTGGAGAGGTAATGGGAACCGGCGAATCCTTTGGTGAAGCATACATAAAATCTCAGTATGGGGCAGGTATATCTATACCAGATAAGGGAAATGTTTTTATTTCAGTTAGAGAGCCTGATAAATCAGATAAGTTAATTAAAATTGCAAACTTTTTAACAAATAATAATTTTGAAATAGTCGCGACAAAGGGCACTGCTGATTATCTAAGAGAAAA
>Ga0207961_1000370_pt1 | contig 12949 bp, 12 predicted proteins | sample Knorr_S7_td_250__FD_185596 | JGI IMG/M metagenome (GOLD analysis project Ga0207961, IMG submission 185596) | Marine microbial communities from Southern Atlantic Ocean transect - Knorr_S7_td_250_ad_252m_LV_B (SPAdes) (version 2) | ecosystem: Environmental > Aquatic > Marine > Oceanic | place... | reverse complement strand
AATGGAAATGAAATTCATTTTGAAATTAAAAAGGTAAAATAAACCAAGACATAGTAGAACTAGATACTTAAATTAAATAACAAAGTGATCCTAGTATAACCAATGACTGGTCAAAGGATTGATGGTATTGAGGTGTCAAACGCCGTTAAAGAAATTTTGTCACGTGCAGTTACCCAGCTTAAATCAGAGGGCTTGGTACCATGCTTGGCTACAGTTCTCATAGGTGATGACCCCGCATCGGCTACATATGTAAAAAACAAACATAATGCATGCGAAAAAATTGGAATCAAAACAAAAGATCATAAATTATCTTCTGAGACAACTCAGGATGAACTTAACCAAATAATAGATAACCTAAATCAAGATAAAGATGTTGATGGTATACTTGTGCAACTGCCACTACCCAAACACCTTAACGAATTTACAACTGTTTCTAGAATATTACCACTAAAGGACGTTGATGGTTTGACACCACAAAATGTTGGTCTTTTAGCAATTGGAAAATCTATCCTAAAACCATGTACTCCCTCTGGAATAATGGAGATGTTTTATTATTACAAAATTGAACTTGAAGGAAAAAATGTAGTATTGATTAATCGTAGCAACTTGGTTGGAAAACCACTCTATCATTTATTATTACAAAACAATGCAACTGTTACAATATGTCACTCAAAAACTAAAAACCTGAAAGAAATCTGCCAAACTGCGGACATTGTTATTACTGGTGTGGGTGATCGAACAAAGTTTACACTAACTTCAGATATGATTAAGAAGGACTCAATTGTGATAGATGTTGCAATATCAAGTCAAGATGGAAAATTGGTTGGTGACGCAGATTTTGATGATGTTATACAAAAAGCATCATTTGTTACACCTGTTCCTGGTGGAGTAGGACCAATGACGGTTGCAATGCTACTAAAAAACACGGTTACTGCCGCATCATTAAACAAAGAAATTGTCAGTTGATATAGAAAAGGCTGCACTGCGCAAACATTTTCTTGAGAAACGAGATGCCATATCTGCAGATTTACGAGAAATTTCCAGCACAAAAATCTATAATCATCTTAAGCAAAGTGAGCCCTACAAACATTCGCAAAACATATCTTGCTATTTTCCTATTGGAAGTGAGGTTAACACACATTCAATCATGTTGGACATATTGTCTAATGGGAAAAATTTACTACTTCCCACAGTTGTAGATAATGATTTAGAATTTCGTATAGTTACAGACATCAAAAAATTAGAAAAAGGACATTTTGACATAATGGAGCCTAGGGACGATTGTAAAAAATCCGAAGAAATAGACTGCGTGATAGTTCCAACAGTTGCAATTTCAAAATCAGGAACAAGATTAGGATATGGACGTGGATATTATGACAAGTTTCTCTCTAAAGCAAGTGCAATGAAAATATCATTGACATATTCCACACAGATTGTAGGATCAATTCCAAGTGATAGTCATGATGTCAACATGGATTGGATAATAACAGAAGAAGGAATTATTAAATCATCATAGATACGACAGACCTTTTTTACCAATGTCATGTCTATAATATTTACTAGGCCAAGAAATCTTTTCAGCAGCTTTGTATGTATTTGAAATTGCATCCTGCAATGAATCACCCAAAGATGTTACACTTAGTACTCTTCCACCATTGGTTACAATTTTACCTGAAATATCTTTTGTTCCAGCATGAAATACGAACGAATTCTTTGGAATATCAGACAAACCAACAATCTCCTCATTTTTTGAGTATGATTCTGGATAACCATTTGAAGCTAGTACAACACAAACGGCACTTTGTTTTTTCCATGACATAGAAGGCAACGACGAAAGATTTCCATCTGCCACTGCAGTTAGATACTCAAACAAGTCTGAATTCATTCGTATTACCATTGGCTGACATTCCGGATCACCCATACGTGCATTAAACTCTAAAACATAAGGTTCTCCATCTTGAATCATTACACCAGCATATAAGAAACCCTTGAATACAATTCCTTCTTTTTTTAGCGAATCAACAGTTTTACGTATAATTTTCGTTTGAATTTTTTCTGCCAATATATCATCTATTGCACCGGTTGGGGAATATGCTCCCATGCCACCAGTGTTAGAACCTTTGTCATCATCATGAATTCGTTTATGATCTTGGCTTGTAGCTAATGGTATAACAGTTTCACCATCTGACAATGCAATATATGATGCTTCAATTCCATCAATACGTTCTTCTACAATAATTCGTTTTCCAGCTTCACCAAATGATTTTTCCACTAAAATTTTATCAGCAGCTGACAACGCTTCATCCGTAGTATCACATACGATGACACCCTTACCAGCTGCAAGACCGTCGGCTTTTATGACCAATGGAAATGACACTGACTCAATATACTCTTTCGCTAAATTTGGTTCATCAAAGATCTTAAATTTGGCAGTTGGGATTTCATTTCTATTCATAAAATTTTTTGCCCAGATTTTACTTGATTCTAATTTCGCGGCATTTTGTGTTGGACCAAATATTTTCAAGTTTTTCTCCATGAATGTGTCAACAATACCCAATGCCAACGGAACTTCAGGACCAACCACCGTAAAACAGTCATTTTTGGACGCAAAATCTGCTAATTCTTCGATTTGCTCAACATTTATTGGAATATTATTTTTTGTACCACCGTTTCCAGGTGCATAAAACACGTCATCAACATGCTCACTTTGTGAAAGCTTCCAACCAAGTGAATGTTCTCTAGCGCCAGAACCAACTACTAAGATATTAGTCAATAATCGGATATGGTTACGCAAGTATATAATCCAAGGTTTGAAAGCCTGCCTCAAAATGAATTGTTTGTATCTTTGACAATAATATTATGTCAATAAAAAATATCAAAATGAGTATTGAACTAAACCGATAGACTGTAATTATGATGATTTCGTATTATCACAGGTACAACAATGGGAATTCCTGAAAAGATAAAAGCTATTCAAGATGAAATGGCGAGAACGCAAATTAACAAAGCAACAGAACATCATATAGGTCTGCTTAAGGCAAAAATTGCAAAACTAAAGCGAGAACAAGAGTTCACTGCAAAAAAAGAGTCTGGTAAAAAAGACGGTTTTAACGTGAGAAGAACTGGAGATGCCACTGTAGTTTTCATTGGGCTACCAAGCGTGGGAAAATCAACATTACTTAACAGACTTACAGGCTCACACTCTACAATTGGTGCATTTCAGTTTACCACACTCACAGTTGTACCAGGTGTAATGAAACATAGAGGTGCTGTAATTCAGCTATTGGATCTACCAGGAATTATCAAAGGTGCTTCATCAGGAAAAGGTTTAGGCAAACGTGTGTTATCTGTAGCAAGAAATGCAGATCTGGTTTTATTGATTTTAGACGTCTTTAACCCATACCATGAAAAAGTGTTGATTACAGAACTGGATAATATTGGAATTAGACTCAACCAAGAACCTCCCAATATTGTAATAGAAAAATCATCATCGGGTGGAATATCTATTGCCAAACAAGTAAAGATGACGAAGATATCAGAAAAACTGTTAAAACAAGTTCTTAATGTTTATGGAATAGTTAGTGCGGGAGTGGTGATAAGGGAAGATATATCATCTGAACAATTGGTGGATTTTCTAATTGGAAACAGAACATATACACAATCATTAGCAGTTTTGAATAAGATCGATTTGGTTAATCGTAGTTTCTTAAACAAATTTTCAAAGAAAGTGAAAACAGAATATGTTTCCGTATCTGCCGAGTCTGAAATAAATATTGAACTTTTGAAAGAAAAAATATACGAAAAACTGAACTTTATTAGAATATACATGAAGCCAAAGGGTGGTGAGATCGATTACAAAGAACCATTGATAATAAGAGATAGTAGTAAAATTGAAGATGTTTGTAATAAATTACATCGAAAAATGAAAAAAGAGTTTCGTTATGCCTTGGTATGGGGTAAAAGTGTAAAATACGCTGGGCAAAGAGTTGGAATAGATCATATTTTACAAGACGAAGATGTTTTGACTATCATAAAAAGAAAAGGAATATGATAAAACATTTCTAATTATTTCCTAAAAAGTAAAAAAAATCGTTGATAAATTGTAATCAGTTTGTATATTTTTTTTTAGTATAATGATAGAAAAGCGACAAAAAATTGCACAAAACAATGGCAACTAAAAGAAAAGGCGCAGCCAAGAGAAAAGGCGGAGCTAAAAGAAAAGGCGCAGCCAAGAGAAAAGGCGGAGCCAAAAAGAAAGGCGGAGCCAAAAAGAAAGGCGGAGCCAAGAGAAAAGGCGGAGCCAAAAAGAAAGGCGGAGCCAAGAGAAAAGCACCAGCCAAGAGAAAAGGCGGAGCTAAAAGAAAAGGCGGAGCCAAGAGAAAAGGCGGCGCAAAAAGAAAACGCTAGTCACTTTTCCATAATTAAGCAGTCGTCATAAGCGACGATTGTTTTTACTTTTTTCTATAAATTTTTCTAACAAAATATAATGTTCATTATTTTAAATCAAGAAACTAGTACGTAGTTTTGATTTATTTTAGTTAGTATAGATAACTTGAAAGTTTAATTTGTTCTTCCGTAGTTATAATATTTTTTGATGCAAGTAATTCTAACAATTCTTTGATTAATGTTTTAGTATCCTCTGATATTCCTCCGGTAGGTCCTTTTTCTCCAGGGGGTCCAGGTGGGCCCTTTGGTCCTGGTTGTCCCATCGGTCCTTTGTCACCAACAGTACCAGCATCACCAGGTGTTCCAGAAGGACCAGTTAATCCACGTTCTCCTTGCTGTCCTTGAATTCCTTGTGGACCCAACGGACCAGGTTCACCAGCTTTGCCTATAGGACCACGTTCACCTTGTAATCCCATCGGACCTGGGATTCCACGCTCACCTTGTTGACCAGGAATACCAGTAAGTCCCTTATCACCAGCTTCACCTTGTGGACCTTGAGGTCCTTTATCACCAACTGGACCATGTGTACCAGTTATTCCTTTTTCTCCAGGAGGTCCCTGAATACCTTTATCACCAGTTGGTCCTGGTGGACCAGTTGGACCCGTAGGTCCTTTATCACCAGTTGGACCAGTAATTCCTTTGTCACCTTTATCACCCTTGTCACCACTACGACCCTTCTCACCTTTAGGTCCCTGAATACCTTTATCACCAATTAGTCCTGCAGGACCAGTTGGGCCAGTAGTTCCTTTATCACCAGCTGGACCAGTAATTCCTCTATCACCTTTATCACCCTTGTCACCAGTTGACCCCTTAGAACCAGTTGGTCCCTTGTCACCAGACTCTCCTTTCGTACCTTGAGGTCCCTTATCACCGGCAGGGCCCATAGGACCCGGTTGTCCTTTGACAGGAATATAGCGTTTTTCAAAATAACCACGATCCTGTTGTGGTTTTTGTTTACTTGCAACACTCTCTTTTGGCTTTTGTTTCTTTATACCATCAGAAGTTTTAGTAGAAGTACTGTCATCTTTAGCAGCATTTGCTAAATTAAACTCGAATGATGTATGTATATCTGAAAATTGGTCAGCAATTATAATCCATACTGACTTTAAATCAAATACTTTATCTGGAATGGCATTAGACCCGTCACCCAAAACTTCAGAAAAATTTCCATTTGTGACTCTTAAATGATAATCGTCTTTCCATAAAGAATCAAACGTTTTATTTTTGATATCATCCTTGGAAGGCTTAGCTGCTAATATAGAAATTTCAACCTCAAATGTGCCTGCTGAGGGACCAAATGGTGATACACCTGAAATTTTAATGTTTTTTGGCAATAATGTCAGTGTCTATATCGAGTATTTGTATATATTCTGTACTATAAAATATACCCACTAAGTAACAAATTCGGATATCATGAAATAGTATTTATCTAGAGATATCATCATTTCTAACAATATGAAAAAACGGTCATCTAATGATACTGATAAGATACCCGAGTTTTTTTTAGACAAGGACAAGATAGAAAAAACTGAAGATACGTTAGAGGAAAAGGAGGAACCCGAGACCAAATCAGTAAAAAAGAATTTTTTTAAGAAAAGATCAAATTCAGATAAAAAATCATTTAACACAAAATTAGCAAAACAAGAAACTAGTCTAACAGATTCTGATTTCAATCGTAAAAAACTGTTCAGTAAAGGAATTAACCAAATGGCTGATGAGAAACTTGAAGAAGCATCTCGAACATTTGAAATGATTTTAAGAATTGATCCTAATGATGTTCACGCACTGCTAAAGTTAGGATATGCTAGATTCCATTTAGAGGATTATACAGAATCTATGAGAGCATATGATAAAGTTCTAGATATAGATGTCACAAATGCTGACGCTTGGAATCTTAAGAGTTTAGTGTATTATGAACGAAAGAGTTATGGAAAAGCACTAGACTGTGCAGAAAAATCAATTGATTCTGATCCCACATTTGGTATGGCTTGGTATAATAGAGCATGTTATTTATCATTACTCAACGAAGTTCCAGAATCACTTGATGCACTTATTCGTTCAATTGAGATTGATGTAAAAAGCGCAAAGCGTGCAGTAAAAGATAAAGATTTCATGAATGTAAGATTAGAGGAGGGCTTCAAACGTATCATAGAAGTTGTTGTTATTGAATCATTAAGGCAAGGTTATCATACAATTGGTGCAATAGTATGGACCACATTTTTGGATAAAGTTGATGTGCTAAAATGTTTAGATAGATTAATGACAAAAGGTCTGGTTGTTAAGCACGAACAAAGAAAGGTTTGGAGTACCATTGATACATATGATCTTGTTGAGGAGTTAACAAGTAAGATAAGTGTAACAAGAAGAGGTTTACTAGGAATTCCTAAAACATCATTACCAGCACCAGTAAAAAATCTGAAAGTGTTAGCAGAAGCCATACAGTTGATAAAAACATCAATTGAAGATGAAGAGTTAGAAAAATCAATTGAGTATTGTAACTTCTTTATAGATCCAGAAAAATGTGGTCAAGAAATGATAAATGATTTCTTAGAAGAACATAGAGAATTAAGATTATTTAAAATAAGATTAAAGGATAAAGGCTTAGATTTCTTGCAGGATAATAAGAAAAAAATGCTATTAATGCTTGATGATATGGAAGTTTCTGTTACTAAGAAATTACGTAGTGAATTACCACAAAAATAATTTTCGATTATTCTGCAGAAAGATCCCAATAACTTGCATTTTCCTGCTTATCAGTCTGCTTTTCGAGACTTTTCCACTCCTTAAAGGAACGAACGTACAATTTCACATTTGGAATACCAATTGATTTTAAAGCAAAAAATGCCAGACCTGATAATGTACCGACACTACCACAGTATGTTATTATCTCAGCATTTTCTGAAACTCCTCTATTTTTCAGGAAATTTCTCATACTTTCTTTAGTTCTTAGAATTTTTCCATCAGTTCCCAATGTTCTATATGGTATGTTAATAGCACCTGGTATATGTTGCTCCAAAAAATTTAGCCTTTCTCTGTTGTCTATCAATACAACATTATTTTTTTCCTTTGCTTTTTCTAAATATTCAGCAGTAGCTATAATATCTGGTTTTAGATTTAGTGAATGTTTTACAGGTTTGATATTTGGTTTTTTAGTGTCTGTTTCTAAACCAAGTTCCTTCCATTTGGAATATGTTACATCTAACAATGCAACATCACTATGACCTATGTATTGGAGAGTCCATGCAACTCTAGAAGCTAAAGCACCAAAAGTGTCATCATAAATAATAACTGTCGTGTTATCCGTGATTCCCATTTTCTCAATAAGTTTTACAACATTTTCCGGAGAATCATCAGATAAAAGAGTTGCAAGTGGTAAGTTTATTGCATTAGTAATATGACCTTGATTATATTCTTCTTCTCGTCTAACATCAACCAATCTTACGGAACTATCGTTAATTTTTGAACGAACTGTATCTGAATTAATAGTTGATTGTATTATTTCATTACTCAAGCAGCACATTCACCTTTTCCAGTAATTGTATGATAACTTGTATCACTACCGTAGTCTAAATAAAAGTCAGGTTCTTCATCTTTTGTTGGAGGAACAACTAATGGTGAAAGAATTTTCTTTACATCTACTACAGATTTTATTTCAGACGATTCATTACCAAGCACAATTCTATCAATCCATTTTGAAAGAGTATCATTTTGCTGCTTGTTTTTCTTAAAGAGTTCAATTATTTTTAATAAAACAGGAATTGTCCGTTTTACAGGAACTTTCATACAGAAAACTCCAAGCATTGCTTTTTCATCAGAACGTCCGCCAAGACTCATATTATAATAAGGATACATGTCTTTACCCACTCGAGCACCTCCTCCAGAGAAACCAACTGTAGCGATCTCATGCTGTCCACAAGAATTAGGACATCCACTAATCTTTATGGTTGCATTTCTTAAATCATCATCTTCATCTAATTTTAGCTCCAAAAATTTTCGCTGAATTTCTTTTGCTAATCTATGTGAATTGGTCAATGCAAGATTACAAGATGACGTACCTGAACAGCCAACAGGCGAAACCATTGTTAGAGAACCTGAGTTTGCCAAGCCTACCTCAAGTAATCTAGAGTAAAGTTTTGGCAGATCACTTTCATGTACGTATCGTAGTACAATGTCTTGAGAGAACCCATTTCTTGCAAAACCTTCAGCAGAAAAATCTCTAGTAATTTGAGCTATTGCACGAATTTGGTTTGCAGTCATGTCACCAGCCTCTAGTGTTATGAAAACAGAAGCATATCCTTCTTGTTTTTGCTTATATGTTGTAGATTTTAACCATCGTGCATATCCATCAGGTGTTGATCCAGATTCATCCGAAACAGAAATCGGTCTTTTAATTTCATTTGGTGATTGTTTGGTATTCAATCTTACAATTACTGATTGTGTGGTTCTGACAATTGCTCTTTGTTTTAGAACTAGACCCTGGAATTTTTCCCATCCCATTTCATGAACTAGATAGCGCATTCTGTTTCTTGCCATATTCTTTCTATCTCCCATTCTATCAAAAATTTGTAGAACGGCGATAGATGTATACAAAAGATCTTCATCAGATGTAAAATCTTCAAGCTGATGACCTACATACGATTTATTTCCTAGACCACCACCAAGAAATATTTTAAAACCACGTTGATTTTTACCATCAATCTCTCTCATCTGTGGAATCAATCCAACATCAACTATCCTTGTCATTCCATGCTCCTCACAGCAAGAAAAATTAAATTTGAATTTACGTGGAAGTGACTGATTTAGTGGATTTCTTAGAAGGAACTTTGCAGTTGCAATTGCATATGGTGTTGCATCAAATGCTTCATTATTACAAACTCCTGATAATGGACTGCACATGACGTTTCTAACTGTGTTACCACATGCTTCACGAGATGTAAGTCCAACATCTGCAAGTCCATGCATTATTTCTGAAACATCTTCTAATACAACCCAGTGTAGTTGTATATTTTCTCTAGTTGATACATGAGCACTACCAATAGAATACATTTCACTTAACTGAGCAATTTTTTCTAATTGGTAAGGATAAATCTGGCCAGCAGGAATTTTAATTCTGACCATTGCATAATCATCCGTCATTCTTGTGCCATATGCACCATGTTGTAGACGAAATCGTCTAAAACTATCATGATCAATTTTACCTTGTCGGTAAAGCTTTACCATACGAGCAAAGTTATCAGATTCTTCTCTTCGCGACCAATCAACATTTGACTTTTTAGAAGTCGATTTTGATGGTCTTAGCTGTTGTGCCATCTTTAGATTTGTTATTAAACTACGGATATAAATTTTTGATAATAGGAATTTTAGTCAATATAATGAATAATTTAGGTAATAGTTGCCTACTAGTCTCCATTAGTGTTGCCTAATTTTCCAACAAGAAAAATTATATGCGCTCATTATATTGTATTTTTGTGCAAGAATCAGTTAATGAACAGCGACCACAAAAAATTTTCGCTGACGCAAAAGAAGTTGAAATAACACGTGCTATTGCTGATGAATTCTTCTCTGTTTTACAGGACAGAGCTGAATCTGATGTTATAATTATTGGTGCAGGACCAGCTGGATTAACAGCTGCGCGTGAATTATCATTGATGGGATACAAAATTTTAGTCATTGAGCAGAATAATTATCTTGGAGGAGGTTACTGGCTGGGTGGTTATATGATGAATCCAGTTACAGTTAGGGCTCCTGCACAGAAAATTTGGGATGAACTTGGAATTCCTTACAAAAAAGTTGGTGATGGCTTATACTTGACTCCTGGTCCACATGCAGTATCAAAGTTAATTGCTGCAACATGTGATGCTGGAGTAAAATTTTTGAATCTTACAAAATTTGATGATTTAGTTTTAAGACATGGAAGAGTTGCAGGTATCGTCGTAAATTGGATGCCGGTATCAGCATTGCCAAGAAATATCACATGTGTTGATCCAATTGCATTAGAGGCAAAAATGATCATAGATGCATCTGGGCATGATTCAGTTGCGGTAAAAAGATTACTTGATAGAAAAATGGTTGATTGGAAAGGCATGAATCCAATGTGGGTTGAAAACGGTGAAGAGCATGTTGTAGAAAAAACTGGAGAAGTTTATCCTGGTCTTATTGCAGCAGGAATGTCAGTTACCGAAACCCATGGTCTAGCAAGAATGGGTCCAACATTTGGGTCTATGCTATATTCTGGTAAAAGAGCTGCTGAGGTTGCAGATCAGAAAATCAAGGAATTTGATAACAAAATACCAAATAAATCTGATTGAACTTTTCCAAAATTATATTATATGATGAACCAGCAGTTCCAGAACTAGAGATTAACAGATTACAAAAATTCCTTGCAGATACATTTCATGTGGACGTTATACTAAAAAATAATCTTTTCAATGATATTAATGACGACATTATAAAAAAAATTGCCTCGTGTAGAGTTTTTGATCTTAAATCTCCATTTAAAAAATACAAACCTAATAATGACCAGATAAATTTTGAGAAAAACTATTGCAAGAATACAAAATTCATGGAAGAAACACCCACACCAGAAACCGTAGAAAATCTAAATGATCTTGTAATTTATGATGGATTTGAAATTAAAAATATTCTTGAAAGTATCATACCAAAAGATGAAATGATAAATGACTATATTCACATAATTTTCACTAACAAACTGACATGTACATATGACTATGGTGACTTTAGATATCACGGCAGAGCAGTCATATGTTCTAACCCTTCAATCATATCAACATCTGGTATGGTAGAAGCACCTGCAAAATCACGTGAATATTATTTTGATATAATGAAAGCCAAATCACAGGCACTTGATTTAAAATCAATTAAAAAAAAGCATCAGAACGCCTTCCTTGATTATCATGATAAAAGAACATCAAAAATAATAGAAGGTTACTTACTTCAGGCTATTTTTTATTATATTACTGGTGAACCATTTTGTGAAAATCTTGATTGTAGATTAAACAATGCTCACTGGCAAAAGGATCTGTTATATTCACAATTAGAATTTGGCAAACTTTGTGGGAAACACCATTCAATACTTGAAAAACTACATCTTTAAACTACCACTGACTTTCAATAAAGTATGCATGATGTGATAATTATTGGTGCAGGGCCAGCTGGATACACTGCTGGAATCTATTGTGCAAGGGCAAGACATGATACATTATTGATTTCTGGCATATTGCCTGGTGGTCAGTTAATGAATACTACTGATGTTGAAAATTACCCTGGATTTTCTGATGGAATTATGGGTCCGGATCTAATGACTGTCATGAGAAAGCAAACAGAGAAAATGGGAACGAAGATTATTGATGATGAGGTAACTTCTGTAGATTTTAAAAATAACCCACTAAAAGTGAAGACTGCATCAGAGGAATTTGAAGCAAGAGCAGTAATTGTATGTACTGGTGCAAACCCAAGAAAAATTGGATTGGATGGAGAACAGACATTTGCTGGGAAGGGAGTTTCATATTGTGCAACTTGTGACGGGGCATTCTTCAGAGATCAAGAATTGATTGTTGTTGGTGGTGGAGATTCAGCCATGGAAGAGGCAATTTTCCTTACAAAGTTTGCTTCAGCAGTACATATTGTACACAGAAAAGGAGAATTCAGAGCAAGTAAAATTATGCAGGAGAGAGCGTTATCAAACGAGAAAATTAAAATTCATTTTAATTCTACAGTAAAAGAAATTCATGGTGACCAAAAATTTCAGCAAGTGGTTCTAAATAATACAAAAACTAATGAAGATAAGATCCTTGAAGCTGGTGGATTGTTTATAGCAATTGGTCATGAGCCAAATAGTACAATATTTCAAGATCAAATAGAATTAGATGAGAACGGCTACATAATTATAAAAAATAATACTGAAACTAGTGTGACTGGTGTTTTTTGTGCTGGTGATGTACATGATCATAGGTATAGACAGGCAGTCACTGCTGCTGGATTTGGATGCATGGCCGCTATTGATGTTGATAAATATCTGAGCGAGTCTGATACTTGAACTATCTATAGTATATAGAAAACTTTACTTAAATACAAATTTTGTAATAATGGGCTATGTTTAAGGTACGTTGCTCATATTGTGCTGGATGTTTTTGCAATGAAAGCTGTAAATGTAAATGTCATAACAAAAACTGGATAAAAAAATAAAAACGGGTATAGGACTTATCCCGTTAGTATAACATGATTTGATGTGTTAAAATCATGGCAGATCTGATTTTATTCATCAATCATACTAAATGTAAATCAAATAAAAGGCGCACTAAGAAGTTAGTAGTATGAATGACACTATCTTTTTTTAGTTAAATATGATCTAGAGATTATTTTGCTTTAGGTTTTGCTTTTGCTTTAGGTTTTGCCTTTGCTTTAGGTTTTGCTTTTGCTTTAGGTTTTGCTTTTGCTTTAGGTTTTGCTTTTGCTTTAGGTTTTGCTTTTGCTTTAGGTTTTG
>Ga0207961_1000368_pt1 | contig 12977 bp, 11 predicted proteins | sample Knorr_S7_td_250__FD_185596 | JGI IMG/M metagenome (GOLD analysis project Ga0207961, IMG submission 185596) | Marine microbial communities from Southern Atlantic Ocean transect - Knorr_S7_td_250_ad_252m_LV_B (SPAdes) (version 2) | ecosystem: Environmental > Aquatic > Marine > Oceanic | place... | reverse complement strand
ATCCCTACTGAATGCACAAAAGCCGCATTGCTTTATACAGACATTTGTGAAATTGATGTTTCTGTTTACAACATATGTTACAATATTTCCCACTCTTCTTTTTCTAAGTTCGTCAGCTACGGAACAAACAAGTTCAAGTTCAATTCCTTTTGCGGAAAATAGCATTACAGAATCTTTTATGTCTATTTCCTTTTCTGATAATGCGTTGTTTAGTATTCCAGCAATGATTGGGTCAGCATGTTTAAGTTTTGAATCAAAATTTGTGGTTTGCAGTGTCATCTCCAAAACTCCCCCTTTACATAACTCTCATTATCAGAAATTGTTTTCATTTGTTCTTTTAATTGATTGTTAACCAAGCCAACGAATTCTGGATACACTGGAAAGCGGGCCTTCAACTCAAAACCATCCTCGCTACATTTTTTTTCCAAAGTGTTAATCTGTGGCCAAGAAAATTCTGGATTAACATAGTCTAAAGTCAAGGGAGATATACCTCCCCAGTCGTTAATTCCAGCGGAAAGAAAATCTTTGTAATTGTTTGGAGACAAGTTTGGTGGAATTTGAATATTCATTTCCGGTAAAATTATTCGTGTCATAGCAACTACTCTCTTAAAATATTGTTGAGGGGTGGATGGATGAGATTTCATTCGTGTGTCTGGCTTTGGCTCAAAGTTTTGCAAAATCACTTCCTGTATATTTCCAAATTGTTTTTGAATCATTTTTATTGTAAAAAGCGAATCAATTATCTCAAAATCATTCTCGCCTATTCCTACTAAGATTCCCGTAGTCATGGGAATTTTCAACTGACCAGTATTTTTTAGAATCTGAATCCTAGCCTTGGGGTCTTTGCTAGGTGCCTCATGGTGTGGCAGTCCCTCTTCTGAAAGTCTTTGGCTTGAATTTTCTAGCATGAGTCCCATGCTAACGTTAGTCTTTTTCAGTTCACTCATCTCAGCTCTGTTAAGATTACCAGCATTGGTATGCGGAAACAACCCTTCTTTCAATATCAATTCAGAACAGTGAGCCAAGTATTCACCAGTGGTTGAAAAACCGTTTTTTCTAAGCCACTTTGCTGCTTCATCGTATTTTTGTTCTGGGCTCTCGCCAGTGACAAGTAATGCCTCTACACACTTGTATTTTTTTGCCAGTTTTGCAAGTTTTTTAACATCATCCAAATTCATCATTGAAAGTTTGGATTCTCCAATTTCTGCCTTGTATGTGCAATAAGAGCACGTATCCCTGCAAAGATTTACGATGTTAAAAAACGCTTTTTTTGAAAAGGAAACAATTCTTCCTTTGTTCTGGTCTCGCAGAGTTCTAGCTGCCTTGAAAACTTTTTCCGAATTAGATTCAGAATGTAAGAAAATCTCATACGCATCTTGTTTTGTAATTTCCCTCCCATCAAGAATTCTATTTAGGGTGTCAAAATCAAATTCTAGCTCACTCAATAAGAAAATGTTTGAATCATTAGTATTTATTTTTGATTTTTACTGTTGATCTGGCCTTTCACCTAATGTTAAAGTTAGATGTATCAGATCTCCGTCTCTCATAACTCCCAAAATCATTTCATCGCCAACAGATTTTTCACGCTGTAAGTGAACCAGAAGATCGTTAATTTTTCTTACTTCCTTACCGTCTACTGAAATTATAATATCACCATCAATTGGGTATTCCTTGTCATCAATTTTTAGAGTTTTTGAGACTCCTTTTAGTCCAGCATCATCTGCCGGGTGACCTTCAATGACCGTCACTACGAGAAATCCTTTTGTGTTTCCAAGTTTCCGTGCTTCTGCAATCTCAGGATCAATATCAACGCCTGTGATACCCATCCATGGATGGCGGTATTTTCCCTCTTCTATCAAAACGGGCACTATTTTTTTTATTGTGTTCGAAGGAACTGCAAATCCAACACCTGTAAATTCTCCAGTTGATGATCGTATCGCACTGTTAATTCCAATTACCTCACCTTTCATATTTAATAACGGACCACCAGAGTTTCCTGGATTTATTGCAGCATCAGTTTGAATTACATCAGGAATTGAAAATCCAGGATCTGGTGAATACAACAATCTGCCTAACTGGCTTACTATTCCTGATGTCATTGAACCTGAAAGTCCAAACGGATTTCCAATTGCTGCTACTTGTTCACCCACTAGAAGAACTGATGAATCACCAATATCTAATGGGTGAAGCAAACGCGGTTTTTCATTTACTTTGATGACTGCTATATCTGTAAACTTGTCTGCGCCTATAATCTCGGCATTGTATTGATTACCGTCCAAGAATGTTACCGTAACTTTAGTTGCATTTTCTATAACATGTGCATTTGTAATAGTATGACCAAGAATGTCATAAACAAATCCAGAGCCTACCGGTTTTGTGTTACCTACTGGATTTACTGCATCAGTCTCAATTTTTACTACCCCCTGTTCAGTTTTTTTGAATAATTCTACAAGAGTAAGATTCTTTTTTGTTGAAAATGTATTTTCATCTCCCAAGCTTGTGGCATCATGCCCATTTGAAATAATCAGTTCGGGGGATGTCATCTCTTGTGTAGGTACAAAAACAAATGCAAAAAGTAAGATAATTGATGCAGCTCCAACTATGCCTCCTATAACAAATCCAGATTTTGCCAAGTGCTAATAGACTCTAGTTTTTTGTTTATTAACTATGCTACACGTTAATTGATTTTTGCATTTGACCTTTCATATGATATGTTCTTCCTCTCCATGACAATGCAGTTTTACTTTTTGCTTGAATTAAACCAGCCAAAAAACCACAAACCACTATAAAGCCCCCAACAGGAGCAAACAATGCATATTTTATTTTGAGATCTAACCCCTTTGTTGCATCCAACATTCCCCCGGCATACACAAGCGTAGAGGCTGCACATGAAATTACAAAAAGTATCAAGAATGAGTTGGCACTATTGAAAAAAATAATCGAGTAACCCAGTATTGGAAACGCCATAAATAACAAAAACAAAACTCCAAAAAAACTTGCTACTGCAATCCTTGCATTTTGCAGATATAGCGGGACCATGAGTCTTTTCAGTGCGTTCCATAATGTACTAGCATCTCTAGCCCATACGGCGTCAACTAGGTGTTCACCCCTAACCATTCGCATTTTGAATCCAGATTCCTTGACCCTTTTTCCAAGTGCGCCATCTTCAACAAGTTCACCTTTTACGCCTTCGTGTGTTCCCACCGAGTCATAGGTAGGCTTTGTGATTATGTAGAAGCTGCCAAAGAAATAACCAGTATTTTTTGACGTATCGTTTACACGCAATGCAGAAAATCTGGTGTGCAAAAATGTGGAAATCATAGGTAGTGTAATTTTGGTTATACGATCCAAACATAACATCCTTGGAATAACCGTTAGGGCATCAAGTTCTAATGACAATAAATGCGATACAGCAAGTGTTATGACGGAACTTGTATGCGTAGTATCTGCATCAGTAAATAACAATAAATCTCCTGAAGCTTTCTTGTATCCCTCAGCACACGCCCAGTTTTTTCCCATCCATCCTTCTGGTTTTGGTTTGGCATCTACAGGAATCACTTTGGGATATTTTTTTGCATATTTTTTTATTATATCTCCAGTCGAGTCTTCTGACGAATCGTTGATAGCTATAATCTCATAGTTAGTGTAATCCTGGTTTACGAGAGAGATAAGGCACTTGTCAATGAATTTTTCCTCATTTCGTGCGGGTAAAATTATTGAAACTTTCGGTTTCTGATGTTCTTTTTTTTCAAACTTGTCCAAAAATGGCGAGTCTTGAAACGTTCTAAGCATAGATTTTATTAAAACAATCCACGTGAGCGACACTCCAACTAAAATTGCTGCAAGTATGTAGTTGAAAATATCTATTACAATGTCCATAAATTAATAACTCTCAGCTTCTCGTTTAATAGATTCAAGTGCCTGCTCTGTACCTCCACGTACATGTTTGCTAACCATACCCATGAACATACCTGCCAACCCCGACATTTTGATATCCCATTTAGCATTAAGTGAGCAACCATCTTTCTTAGGCATTAGGTTTATTGTTTTGGAACCCTTTATGATACCCTTGGTAAATTTAGCATGAATTTTTTCTTTTGGCTGTATTGTGATCGTTTGCATACATCTGGAATCCCTAAACGCAATAATTATTTCTCTAGTAACTACATTACCATCCCTGGAAATGATCTTTGTTTCTTTTGTGCCCTTCCAAAATTTTGGCTCGTTATCAAGATCTGATACAATATCCCACACTTTGTCTATTGGAGTGTTGATATCAACTGACACATCTATTATTGTCACACTGCTCTGATTTTTTTAATAAATATTAGTCTTCATTTCGGAATGAATTTTAAACAGATACACATAGGAAATTTATGTCCATTGATTATGACGACTTTGGTAAGTTAGATCTACGTGTTGCGAAAATATTGACCGTAGAAAAGATTCCAGGTAAGTCAAGAATAGTTAAGGGAGAAATTGATCTTGGTGAAGAAAAACGAAATGTCATAATAGGCGGTGCAGAGTTTTATGAAACTGATGATCTAGTTGGGAAGATTGTGATAGTTGTCACTAATTTGGTTCCAAAAAAAATAGCTGGAATAGAATCAAATGCTATGTTGTTAGCTGCTGACATGAACGGCAAACCATTTTGGCTAACTGTTGATGATGAGGTAGCGCTAGGAACCAAAATAAAATAATATTTTAAATTTTTTACTACTCGTAAATCATCAATTTTTTTTCTTCTAGTAATGTATGCAGGTTATTAACAGACCTGTAGACATCCTTTTCCTGTTTAGCTCCCGTACAAACTAGTTTTCCAGATGAGAACAAAAGTATTACAGTTTTTGGATCAAGCATTCTGTGTATGAGACCAGGAAATTGTTCTGGTTCATACATGCTTCGTGGAAGTGTTCTTGCTGCCTGCTCCAAATGAATTCTTCCACCTAAGTTAATTGATGCAACAATATTTTGAATAACCACAACAGCATCATTTTTTACCTTTACACCTCCCTTGCGAAGTTTTTGGACAACAGTTTTTACAGCTTTTCGTGACATTTCCTCAGATTTTGCACCAGTGCACACCATCTTGCCTGAGGTAAAAATAAGGGTAGCAGTTTTGGGCGACAATAATCTAAAAACCAGACCTGGAAATTGGTCAGGGTGGTATTCAACATCAGAAAACTTGCGTGTTATCTCATTAAGATCCATCTTTTGCTCTACAGATGCAGAAGCTACTACATTTTCAATGCTAACGATAGGTTTTGTTTTAGGCATATTCGTTGATTTTACTCCTTATCTATAATAAAAACACTCACTAATTGTTTACTTGGCGGTAGATAATTTTTGCCATTGCGAATAGTTTAATTTGATAGATTGACTGTTTTGGTTTGTTGGATTTTAGCAGCCTTGATATAATTGACGAGTTTTTTGGCACCGGCGATAGTTCAAACCCACTTATGACATTAATTTGGATTCTTCCAATAATTCTTTTTGTCTTTTATGGCCAGCGAATCCAATTGATAATTACTTCAGGTGACATCAAAAAAAAACTTGCAAAACTAGATGAGATGAGAAATGATTCTAGAGACGAACTTCTTGGTTACATTAAAAAAAATCTTACATCAACGGGCAATCCAACCCAAAAATTCGATAGATTCTTGGATTATTTTACTATCATGCCAGTTGACATTGATCCAAACGGCATAGTTCCCAAGATTCATCACCTTGTACGCTCAAGGGAAGACACTACCAGAAAGCAGATTAGATCTTTATTTTCTGAAATTGATACAATGGAGCTTAGCAAGGTACAAAACATTTTGGAGATAGTTGCTACCCTACAGCTTTTCCACAAGGTTGTAAGGCACCTGTTTTTAACGGCAAAAAAACAAAACAATTACCCAATGATTCTGCCGTTACAGATGATATTGCCCTTTATCATGGAGCAGGCTGAAGCCCTCAAGGATGCGGTTCCCGCATTTAAACAGGGGCAGCCTATTGGTGACGGCATAGGTCCTCTTGTGGTGGGCGAAATGATGCTTAACACGAAAAAACAGAAAGCTGAATTTGAAACTGTGTATAGCGAGTCTGAATTTGAGGGCAGAAAATTAATTCTGCTGAAGGCTGAGGGACCATATGCTACTGTTGGTCGTCCAGGCGAAGCCACTGAATCACTAGTTGGGAAATACAAACCTGATATTATAGTGATGATTGACGCCGCGTTAAAATTTGAGGGCGAAGATTCAGGAACCGTGGCACAAGGATTTGGTGCCGCTATTGGCGGAGTTGGAACTGATAGATTTAAGATCGAAGAGGTTGCAACAAAATTAAACATCCCTGTTTTTTCAATTGTCGTTAAACAATCAGTGAATGATGCAATTACACTCATGAAAAAAGAAATTGCAACACAGGCAGAGAATGTAAAAAGCCAAGTGCAGGAAATGATCACTGACAATACAAAATCTGGTCAAACAGCACTTGTTATAGGTGTGGGAAATACTTTGGGGGTATCACAATAGTGTCAAACAAAAACAAAACTGTTGTATCATATACTTTAGAACAGTGTGACTCATGCAGCGAACAGTCAAGACGAAAATTTTCCGAGGGGGATTATGTTTTCAAGGAAATATCAAAATGTTCATCATGTGAAGGACAGATAAGGATCAAAAAAATTTTTGGGGAAACTATTGGCCCATAGTAGTTATTGTGACACCATTTTGAGTTGGAATAAATGTATGCTCTGCCTGAGCAACTGTTTTGCCATTAGCCTCAACAAGAATTGCATAAGCATGAACCACTTTCTTTTTAACCAGAATTTCCAATAGCCTTCTGGCCTCCTTTTCTTCCCATTCTTTTAGTAGCCACCTTAATGCAAATGGTAGCATGTTAAAGTTGTTCCAAATGTAATCCGTCATTCTGTCAGCTTCCTCATCCTTGGTTTTTTTTCTTGAGACTAGACCAAAGATGTTTTTGGTTTTTCCATTGCGAACAAACCCAAGAGCGTTTTTAGTTGTAACAAACGGTTCGCATGCAAAGGCCTCGTTCTCTGAAAACGAGAACGAGCCAATAGTCCACATGTTTGGGACCGTTTTGCCCGCATGGATTGTATACTGGTCAAGTGAATGTCCGCTTAGATTGGCAATTGGTTTAAAACCCATATCTTGAATGGTTTTTTGAATTGTCCTTCCAACATCCTTTGACTTTACTCCTGATTTGATCATCGACATTGCATTTTGCAAGGCGTCTTCCGCCGTTTGTACCATCTGGTCGTATTGCGGATCATAATTCACAGTAACCGCAGTATCCGCAATGTAGCCATTAATCTGTGCCCCAAGATCTATTTTTACCAAATCAGTATCTGAAACAGTTTTGGGGTCGTTGGGCTCCGCGGTATAATGTGCTGCTATTTCATTCAAGCTTGTATTTACAGGAAATGCACACTTTGCACCCCTCTTGATGATTTCAGATTCTACATAATCACAAATCTCTGCGAGGGTAGAGCCAATCCAATCTGTCTTTCTAACATTCTCTCTTACCTCACCAGCAATACTACCCGCCTTCAGATAATCTTCAAGCTGCAATATGCTAACTAATTTTAGATGCTATTAATATCATACATACCTCATGCTTAAAATTGGGAATCATAATTCTGTCGACACAGGGAACGTAGTCTAGCTTGGTATGATTCGGGCTTTGGGTGCCTGAGGTCGCAGGTTCGAATCCTGCCGTTCCCATCTATATTTTTCAAACCCAAGTTGATTGCAGTAAAGGTATTAACCAAACTCATCAAATTTTGATTGATGGACATTCAAGTTGTAATGATGAAACAAGACGATCCTAGGAAGTGTAGTGCTGCAAAATTGGTAAAATTTGGGCTGGCAAAATCTGTCAAGCGGACAACTTCTCGTACACTTGTTTTAGATCCATTTTCAAAAAAAACATTATTGAAATCAGACAAAAAGCTTGTCAGTTCTGTTACGGGGATAGATTGTTCATGGAACCTTGCTACTACCGCCTTTAAGAAAACATTTTCTGGCATCCCGAGAAAACTTCCGCCACTGTTGGCGGGAAATCCAGTTAACTATTCGAAACTAAATAAACTGACAACCGTAGAGGCACTGGCTGCTGCTGCGTACATCTTGGGAAACTCTGACATGGCAAATACACTACTTGACAAATTCAAATGGGGACACACATTTTTTGCACTGAATAAAAACATCTTAGAGGACTATTCCAAAGCAGAGTCAGAGTCTGACATAGCTGAAATTTGCCAGGAATATAGGCTCTTTGTGTAAGCGTCAGTTTACTCATGACGTATAGGCAGTAAAATTTCCTTCAGATCAAGCTCGTAATCTACAAGTGCTACAGATTTATTCAAGTATAATCCAGCGGGACGATATGAGCACTGAAGCCAAGTCATCCGGACTTGTTCGAAGCCTTTCCCTTTCACAGGCAGTAATGATTGGAGTTGCCTCAATGATAGGAGGAGCTATATTCGTACTGGTTGGACCAGGTATAGACGCGGCAGGTCCCGCATTGATAATTGCATTTCTGCTTAACGGTGTCATTACACTATTTACTGCATTAACTTATGCCGAACTTGGTTCTGCACTGCCAGCAACAGGTGGAGGATACAAATGGGTAAGAGAGGGGCTTCCACGACCAAACTCATATCTAAGCGGTTGGATGGCTTGGTTTGCGCACACCATTGCGGGAAGCCTGTACGCTGTTGCATTTGGAACATTTCTTGGGCATCTGCTAAAATCTGCAGAAATAATTGATGATGCGTTTGGTTTTCCACTTGAAAAGCTGTTTGCAGTTATTGCAATTGCAATATTCACATTTATCAATGTAAGAGGCTCTTCGCATACGGGAAAAGTTGGCAGTGCAATTACTTTTACTCAGTTATTGATCATTGGAGTACTGATAATAGCTGCGCTTGTGGCAATGTCATTCGTAAATCCTAACTGGCCGCAAAACTTTCGAGACTTTTTGCCTAATGGCACTATGGGTCTGGTGCTTGCAATGGGTCTGACATTCATCGCCTTTGAGGGCTATGAAATTATTGCACAGGCTGGGGATGAGATTAAAAGACCAAAGAAGAACATTCCCAAGGCAATTTTCATATCTTTGGGAATAGTAGTTTCCGTTTACGTTGTTTTTGCTTTTGTCTTTATTGGTGGCTTGGATCCTTCACAGATAGGACTACCTGCGTGGGAGTTTATTGGAGGATTTGGTGAGCTTGGAATTATTGAGGCTGCTGAATATTATCTTCCATTTGGGGCTCTGATTGTGTTGGCAGGTGGATTTGTATCAACACTTGCCGCATTAAACGCAACAACGTTTGCCGCAAGCCGTGTCTCCTTTGCGATGGGAAGAAATCATGACCTACCACCCGTGTTTAATCGTCTGCACAAAAAATATCGTACGCCATTTGTTTCGACCATATTCTCTAGTATCGTAATGATAGTTTTGGCACTGTCTTTTGACCTAACAATGATTGCACTTGCTGCAAGCGTGATGTTTTTGTTCTTATTTGCGCAAGTTAATGCGGCCTGCATTACTATACGAAGACTTGCCAAAGAAAAAAAATTGGTTTATGGATTTAAGACTCCATTTTTCCCTCTAGTTCCAGTTGTAGGTTTTGCACTTGTTTCCATTCTCGCGGTTTACTTGTTGTTCTCTCACCCGCTTAGTTGGGTAATTGCTATTGTATGGATAGGAATTGGTTTTCTGATTTACAAGTTTTACACATCAAAGAAAGAGATTCAGCACCACGCACCACTAGTCTTCAATCAATCACCTGAGGAAAGAAAGGAGTATAGAATTTTGGTTGTCTTTGATAAACGAACAGCTTCTAAACTCACTAAACTCGCTACTGCAATGGCTGCTCAAAAGGACGGCGAAATATCTTTTCTTAATGTAATATCTGTCCCGAAACAAACTCCATTAGCTTTTGCAAATAAATCAGGAGAAACTGGAATCGGTGTGTTTGATGAATTTAAAAAATCAATTTCTCATTCAATACGACATAGATATCTTGTTAGACTTTCACATGATCCAACGGAAGCAATTTTAGCGACAGCTGAGGAACAAGAAATTGACACAATCATAGTTAATTTTTCCTTTTTGCGTGACAACCGTCGATTACTGTCGTTATCTACATGTGACATTATTGGTGTGACACCACGAAGAGACTTTGAAAAAGATATTTCCAATATTATTATTTCATATGACAAAGGGCGCCACTCAAACCTTGGACTTGAGATTGCAGGGTCCATGGCAAAAGAATACAACAGTAAAATCAGAATTGTTCGTGGTATAACACAATCTCCTGATGCAGAGGTTCAAATTGTTAACAAGATTAACGAAATCATGTTTGATCTTGACATCAAAAAGATGCAATTTGAAAAAGTATATCCTAAAACAGAAAACATGTTGGTTTCGTCGGAACTTTTGAAAAACTTTAACAAAAATAAAACAGGTGTCCTGATTTTAGGTGCGGGCAACCAGGCAGATACAGCATTTAGTCCCAAAGCATTGGAATTGGCACGCAAATCAAAAAAGACAGTACTCATAGTACGAAATCATCTATTCTCAGAGTTTCATACAAGGTCATTTTGGAGTATGCTAGTCCATATAATGAAAGAGAACAAGCAGCTTTATCGTATCTATATGGAGATTTTAGCCTTGAAATTCATTATTACGGCCACGAAGAAGCTTGGAAGATACGACGAAGATTATTTTGAATCAAAATCTTAGGAAATACTGAAATTATCTAATTTTCTATTCATCTTAGGTGTGAGCTAGTGGACGAGACGCTGCCACGGCAGAGGAAACTCCTCCCTTCATACAGGAAATGTGATCTGGAGATAGATAGTCAGAGATGGCTGGCAACAGAACAGAAAAAAATCCCATCTGGAGTACGATGATGGTACTCCCTGAGGTTTCCAGTGACGGAATGAAAATCTGTCCCACATGAAGCAAGGCCAAACAGAACCGTATGTTCCTGTAACAGGTTCAGGTAGGCTGCAAAGCGTAATATCGTTTAAAACAGAAGGAGGGTTACGGCTAGCACTCACTTATTTTTCTGGTTTCCAGCCCTTTGGCATGGAACCTTTTGTGCTTGTTGATTCGGTCTCGGACTTTTCTTCAACTTGTGGTTTGTCATCATCATAATAGCTTCTGTGTTGATTGTAATCTTCCAAACCCTTTACTTGTGCTTCACCTCTAACTGTCTGATATCCACCGGAAGATGCACTTGTTGCAACACCTGTAAGCTGAGTAGGATCAATACCAGTCTGTTGTAAATTCTTACCTTCTTTTTTCAGTTTTCTTTGGCTCATCAACATGATTGCTGCACCGCCTGCTGCTGCTGCCCCAGCCATGCCGTATAGAACCATTGCTGGAAATTCTTCAGAGGATGTTGTTGCATAACCTTCAGGTGCGGTTGGTGTGACACCAAAAACTTCAGAGTTTCCTAAAACATCTCTGTTGGCAAAACCAAGTATGTCAATACTTGCGTTATCTGATGCCTCAAAAGTTTCTAGCGTGTATGCTTTATCTATTGTAAACATAGCCTCAGTTGTTTTCTCTGTTTGAATTCCTTCCCTAAGACTACTTTCTCCCATTGTATATTTAGAAATTACACTACCTGTTTGAAATCCATGCTGAGCAGCATCAACACCAATCCCAGTTGGATCAAACAAAAAGTGCCAGTTTCCAATTGGCTGGTCCCTAATCCCGTTAGCATTCATTAATTCCCTGTTAAGAAGTTCACCAGCCTCACTAGCTTTTAACTGCATAGAGATACTTGGTGTGTGTTTGTCAAATAGTGAGATTGGCAAGTTAATTTCCATCAGACCATGATCTTTCGTATAGATTTCCACAGGACCAGAAGCACCAAAACCTCTCCAGTCTATGTCTATGAGCGCTGAGTTAGTACCTGTATATTCTCTCATCACAAAATTTTCAATTTCAGGGTGTAGAACAATCTTATAGTCTATTGACATTTTGTTGTCTCTTCCTGTCATTACTGCCACATAGTCCAATGATAGATCAGTGACTTTTGCAATGCTATTGTTTGAAACAATGCTTGAGTTAAGCTTGTTAATAAGATCCTGCATTCCCATAGCTGATGAATCAACAGAAAACACCATTGTAACGTTTTTACCGGCTAGTATATTTGCAAGATTACCACCATCTGAATAATCGACCCAAATAGTACGTTGATATGTCATCTTAGTGAGTGCAATTCCCGTTGAATCTTCCAACGTAGTTTCAAGTTGAGCTGACCCAAACGTAGGTGCAATGCCGCTCAGTCCAATTATAGCGCCAACAAATAACGTAATAATCAATAATTTCATAAAAATTGACTTTGTTTGATAAATAATAAACTTATCCTAGAGTATTTGCAAAAATAAACGAACAAGTAATATTGGTAATGGTTATTTTACTAAATCGTTCTTGGAGAAAAATTGATAACTATACTTGCTGGCGGTACCGGGTCTGTAAAACTTGTACGTGGATTAGCTTCCCAAAGAACTGATGTTAATGTGGTTTGTAATGTAGGTGATAATTATTGGCTTTACGGCATGTATGTGTGTCCTGATATTGATACAATTACTTATGGATTAGCAGAGCTGTTAGATGTAGATAGAGGTTGGGGTATTAAGAAAGATACATTTGGTTTTTTGCGTCAGATGGAAATTTTTGGCGAAGAGACGTGGTTTAGAATTGGTGACAGAGACACTGCTACGCACCTGATCAGAACTAATATGCTAAAAAATGGTTCAAGCTTGACTAACATAACAAAATGGATGTGTGAAAAATTTGCACTTGAAACTAAAATTATTCCAGTGACTGACAGCTCGGTTGAAACTAGAATAACTACCCGTGAAGGTGAAATGCACCTTCAGGAATATTGGGTAAAATACAGAGGGCTAGATCCAATAGAAGGAATTCAGTATGTCGGTGCT
>Ga0207961_1000363_pt1 | contig 13095 bp, 9 predicted proteins | sample Knorr_S7_td_250__FD_185596 | JGI IMG/M metagenome (GOLD analysis project Ga0207961, IMG submission 185596) | Marine microbial communities from Southern Atlantic Ocean transect - Knorr_S7_td_250_ad_252m_LV_B (SPAdes) (version 2) | ecosystem: Environmental > Aquatic > Marine > Oceanic | place... | reverse complement strand
AAATTTTGAGAAAGGAAATAAAATAACAGGAGCTGGATTTCCTGTGTACATAGACAAGGGAGCAAAACTTCAAAGAGCTATAATAAATTTCTGTATTGATCAAGCAATTGAAAAAGGATACCAAGAAGTTCAACCACCTATTCTTGTAAATGAAACTTCAGCATTTGGTACTGGACAGCTCCCTGACAAAGAAGGCCAAATGTACAAAGTAGAAAATGAAAATTTGTATATAATTCCAACAGCTGAAGTTCCAATAACAAATTTACATAGCAACGAAATACTAAATAATTCATTATTACCTATAAAAAATGTTGCTTATACACCATGTTTTAGAAAAGAAGCTGGATCGTGGGGTTCTCATGTTAGAGGTTTAAATAGATTACATCAATTTGATAAAGTAGAAATTGTTCAAATTCAAAACAAAGACAATTCTAATAAAACACTTGATGAAATGTGTGATCATGTAGAACATCTTATCAAACTTCTTGAGTTACCATATAGAAAAATTCTTTTATGTGCTGGGGACTTGGGTTTTAGCGCTAGTATAACCTATGATTTTGAAGTATATGCTCCAGGTCAAAAAAAATGGTTGGAATGTAGTTCCGTTAGTAATTTTAAAACATACCAAACAAACAGAATGAATATTAAGATAAGAACTAATAAAGAAAAGAATCTTGCCCATACCCTAAATGGATCTGCACTTGCTCTTCCAAGAATAGTAGCTGCAATACTTGAAAACAATCAAGAAAATGATGAAATAAAAATACCCGATATTTTACAGCCCTATACTGGCTTCAATAAAATTACACGATGATAATTAGAAAAGGAATTAAAAAAGATATTCCTCAAGTTCTAGAGTTTGATAAATTATAATGCAAGAACAAAATAAAAAAAATATTTGCATCATTGGCAGTGGATTTGCTGGTTTATCAGCCGCAACACATCTTGTAGAAAAAGGTAACAATGTATATATATTAGAAAAAAATTCTACAAACGGAGGAAGAGCAAGAAAATTTAGTTCAAAGGGATTTACTTTTGATATGGGTCCTTCATGGTACTGGATGCCAGATGTTATTGAAACATATTTTAAAACTTTTGAAAAAGAAATAGATGACTATTTTGATTTAATAAGAATAAACCCTTCTTATAAAATATTTTTTTCTAGTAATAAAAAAATTAATATTCCTGCCAACTATGAAAAACTCAAAGAACTTTTTGAAAAACTTGAAGAGGGAAGTTCTGAAAAACTCGATATTTTTCTTTCACAAGCTAAATATAAATATGAAATGGGAATAAATAGTCTTGTTCATAAACCCAGTAAATCAATTACTGAATTTTTTAATTATGATATATTAAAAGGAATTTTTAAAATGGATATTTTCAATTCTATGCATAGCCATATTAGAAAATATTTCCAACACGAATTCTTAATTAAACTTCTAGAATTTCCAATTTTATTTCTAGGTGCAACATCAAAAACATCACCCGCATTATACAGCCTCATGAATTATGCAGATATAAAACTTGGAACCTGGTACCCAAAAGGAGGCTTCCACAAACTAGTCGAAGCAATGGTATCTTTAGCAAAAGAAAAAGGAGTTAAAATATATAATAATGAAGAAGTAGTTGAATTTAATTATAAAAACAATGCCATATCTCATGTAATAACAACAAAAAAAACATACGATGCAGACTATGTCATCTGCGGTGCAGACTATCATCACATAGATCAAAATATTTTAATAAAAAAATATAGAAATTATTCGCCATCATACTGGGGGAAAAAAACTATGGCACCTTCTGCATTAATATTTTATATAGGAATTAACAAAAAATTAAAAAACATAAAACATCATTGTCTCTTTTTTGACAAAGACTTCAATAATCATTCAAATGAAATATACAATACACCAAGATGGCCTTCTGACCCATTATTTTATGCTTCTTTTAGCTCAAAAACTGATCCTGAAACTGCACCAAAAAATCATGAAAATATGGTTTTATTAATTCCCATAGCTCCAGGATTAGAAGACAATAAACTGATAAGAAATAAATATTTTGAATTAATCATTTCAAGGTTTGAAAAAATTACTAGACAATCAATTAGAAATAATATTATATATAATAGAAGCTATGCCATTAGAGACTTTAAAAAAGATTATAACTCTTTTAAGGGAAACGCGTACGGACTAGCAAACACATTATTTCAGACAGCAATTTTTAAACCTTCTATTAGAAACAAAAAGTTAAAAAATTTATTCTTTTGTGGACAGTTGACAGTTCCGGGGCCTGGAGTTCCACCAGCAATAATATCTGGAGGTATTGTTGCTAAAGAGGTTAAAAAAGAAATAAAGAGCTAATAATCTAGCTCATAATTTGTAAGTTTTATATCATCCATTCCATCTTGATCATAAGGATTTTCAATTTGCTCTTGTACATTAAAAAGAGAAATTAAAATAAATGAGATGATAATATTTAAACCATAAACAATAAAAGCATAATCATTATCAATCATTGGAACAGGAAGTGAGTTAATTATTTCTCCCGAACCTGAAGAGGGAGTATCTACATTTTTTATTAAAGTCGGAGCATAATAAAAAGGAAAAATATAAATAAACAATTCACAATATGCCCTAATACTTTGTGGAGTTCTATGAACCTTTATAGAAATGGAATTTTCTATTCCCATAATCACATCTCGCATCAACCTATAAATTCTAAGAGAAAGACTTCTTCCAAGCGCATCTCTATGCTCCATTATAAAATTCTGTATCAATCCTATAGATTGATTCAACTTAACTTTATCATTTGACTTAGCATATAGAAAACTTATAAGTTCACTCTTAACACTATTTACTCCAGAATATATTTTTTCTTTTTCTTCATCAACTATATTTTTTGAAGCTGAAAAACAATATTTAATTGAAGCAAGCGCACCTTTAGCCCTTCCTAAATGTTCTAAGGCTTTTTCTCTTCTTTGAAATGCACTTCCCAAAGTAAATACTAATGGAAAAACAACGGCAACAGATATTAACGTTAAATCCAAATCAAAAACTAAATTGTAGTAATAAGCAATCTTGGTTGCAATAAAAGAAATAATTACAGAAATTAGTGTTCTGTAATTTAATGCGCTAGTATATTTTCTTAAAGACATAACAAATGAATATGAAAATTAATAAAGTAACTCTCAAAAGTATATTTTTATTTATAATATCTCTAATGTTATTACCAAGAATATCTTTTTCTCAAAATAAAGAATTGTTTTCAAAAAATTTAAATCTATCTGCAGAAATGCCTATTAATTTTAAAGAATTATACAGAAACACAAATGATTCTACTTTCATAAAAACACAAATGGTATATACATCCAACGATGGAGAACATGATAGCATAACAATTAAAGTAAGAGTAAGAGGAAATTTTAGAAAAAGGATATGCTACTTCAAGCCAATGAAAATAAAAATTTCAAAAAAACATGCAAACAATACCATTTTTGAAAACTTCAGAACTCTTAAACTTGTGGTTCCCTGTCACAATCAAAGCAATAAAGATGAACTCATATATAAAGAATGGATGGCATATAAATTGTACGAAAATTTTTCATCTGTACATCTAAAAACACAACCTCTTACTTTAAAAATAATTGAGATAAAAGGAGATAAAAAAATTGAACATAATATGTTTTCTTTCTTAGTTGAAGACAATTCAAAAGTTGCAAAAAGAATAAACGCAAAAAAATATCCTGATAGAAGAGTAAGCCCTTTTGCTGTTACAGATTCTTCTGCTATAAACTTTGCTCTTTTTTCTTATATGATTGGTAATACTGACTGGTCAATGGCATACCAACACAATGTCGAAATGCTGTATTTAAATACTAGATTAATTGCAGTACCATACGATTTTGATCACAGTGGTCTTGTAAATGCATCCTATGCAAAACCGAATCCAATTTTAAATACTTCTAGTGTGACTGAGAGAGTTTATCGTGGACTGTGTAATAGAGATGCAAATATGTTTCAGTCAATTAGATTAAGATACATAAACCAATATGACAATATTCAATCAACCATTAATACTTTTAAAGAAAAAATTTCTGAAAAAGAATTTAATAGAGTGAAAACTTATATCGAAGAATTTTATGATATTCTAAGATCTGATATATTATTTAAAAAACATATACTTGATAAGTGTAGAGGTTAACAACAATTATTACTATGAATGATGCCATAGAATTATACAATAAAACCTCACTAGATTGTAGTAAAATAATAACGAAAAACTACAGTACTTCTTTTTCATTAGGCATTAAAAGCCTTAGCTCTAGCATACACAAACCCATTTATGCAATTTATGGATTCGTGAGATTTGCAGATGAAATAGTAGATACATTCCATGACCATGATAAAGAAACTATCTTTTCTGTTTTTAAAAAAGACACCGAAGAAGCTATCAAAAATAAATTTAGCACTAATCCCATTCTACACTCATTCCAAATGGTAGTACATGAATTTGAAATCGACAAAAATTTGATCGATGCTTTTTTAAAAAGTATGCATATGGACATCACAAAAACTACTTACTCAGAAAGTGAATACAAAGAATACATATATGGATCAGCAGAAGTTATAGGATTAATGTGTTTAAAAGTATTTTGCAATAATAAAAAACAATACGACGAACTAAAGAACTATGCAATTAGTTTAGGATCTGCATTTCAAAAAATAAATTTTTTAAGGGACATAAAAAGTGATTATGATGAAAGAGGAAGAATATATTTTCCTGGAATAGACTTCAATAATTTTAATGAATCAGACAAAAAATCCATTGAAGAAAACATAAACATTGATTTTAATAATGCCCTAACTGGAATAAAAAAATTACCAAAAAAAGCAAAAAGAGGTGTTTTTTTAGCGTATACCTATTACAAAGAACTATTCTCAAAAATTAAAAATATTAGAGCATCAAAATTAAAAAACTCAAGAATAAGGATCAGTAACTTTTATAAATTTATTTTCTATCTTTCTTCACGATTTAAACTCATTATAGGCATCGTATAAATGACACTCTATTTTAAATTATTACTTTTTACCATAGCGTTCCCACTTCTAGCATCATGGGACAAAAGATTCAATTATTTTTCAAAAATAAAAGCACTATTCCCCGCATTCTTAATAACTGGGACTTTCTTCCTTATTTGGGATATTATATTTACAAAAAAAGGGATATGGGGATTTAGTACTACTCATGCCAGCAACTTGAGAATATTAGATATGCCCATTGAAGAATGGCTATTCTTTTTTATTATTCCATACTCATGCCTGTTTATTTATGAGAGCGTAAAATATTTTTTTAGATTAAAAAAATATAATTCTCTTTCCCAAAAAATCCTTTTTGTTTTAGGAATTCTTCTACTTATCAGTGGAATATATTTTAACGATAGAGCCTACACTTTTTGGAATTTTATATTTTGTGGCTCATTTCTAATAATTAGTTCGTATAAAAAAAGAGATTATCATGCCAATTTTTTTGTTGCATACATCTTTAGCCTAATCCCATTTTGTATTGTAAATGGAATACTTACTGATGGGGATTTTGATTATCTATACTCTACAAACCCTGTTGTGTGGTATAATAATTTTGAAAATCTTTCTATTAGAATAATTACAATTCCTATAGAAGATTTTTTCTATTGTATGCTGCTTCTATTAATGAATATTACATTTTATGAAAAATTTAGGTCTAAGTTAAGTATAGATTAGATATCTCATTTAAATTTGCACATATGTTAAAACTCGATGTTACTATAGATACTAAATCAGGATTTTGTTTTGGGGTGGAGTATGCTATCGAAATAGCAGAAGACATTTTAAGAGAAGATGGAGAGTTATACTGCCTTGGAGATATCGTCCATAATGACATGGAAGTTAATAGGCTCCAAGAAATGGGATTAAAAATAATTGAGCATAAAGATTTAAAGAAATTGACCGGTGTCAAAGTTCTTATCAGAGCACACGGAGAACCTCCTTCAACCTATGAGATTGCAGTCAATAATAATATTACTCTAATCGACGCATCTTGTCCAGTTGTTCTAAAACTTCAAAATAGAATTAAAAAATCCCACGACAAAAAAGAAAAAATTTACATTTATGGAGAACATGGGCACCCAGAAGTTAAAGGTCTTATTGGTCAGACAAAAAAAGAGGCTGTTATTTTTCAAAACATCAATGAACTAGATTTTAGTAAGTTACCCTCAAACATTACACTCTATACTCAGACAACAAAGAGTAAAGATAAATTTTATGAAATTATTGAAAAACTAAAAAAAGAAGGTATAGAAGTGCTCATTCATGACACGCTTTGTAGACAAGTAAGCAACAGAGACACACAACTACAGGAATTTTCAACAAATTTTGATAAAGTTCTTTTTGTATCTGGAACAAAATCGTCAAATGGCAGTGTGCTATATAATGTGTGTAAATCTCATAACAAAGAATCTTACTTTGTTTCATCTTCAAATGAAATTCAGAAAGAGTGGTTTAATAAAAATGAAAAAGTTGGTGTTTGTGGTGCTACCTCCACACCAATGTGGCTTATGAAAGAAGTTAAAGAAAAATTATTAGAATATTAAATTATGCTTATAAACACACTTATCGTTATTGGAACATTTATTTTTATGGAAGGCGTCGCCTGGTTTACTCACAAGTACATCATGCATGGCTTTTTATGGAGATGGCACCATTCCCATCACACTAAACATAACCATACATTTGAGCTTAATGACCTCTTTGCTGTGATGTTTTCAATCCCTTCTATTCTACTAATCTATTTGGGTTACACATATGATTCTATGGCTATTTTAAAATTTTTTGGAATAGGAATTTTTCTTTATGGTGTTGCCTATGTTATTTTTCATGACGTTATTGTTCACAGAAGAATTAAAATAAAATACAAGGCCAAAACTGCTTACATGAAAAGAATTATAAATGCACATTATGTGCATCATAAAATTCATACTAAAGAAGGAGCACGTGCATTTGGATTTTTATTTGCTCCAAAAAAATATAATATAAAAAATGACTAATCAATTAACCTAGGAGGTCCAGAAGGAATCCTTGGATTATATACCTTATCTCCTTTATTATCAAGAAAATCTTTCTTCACGGATTCTAAAAGCTTTGGATTCTCATAGAGATCAACCATCGTCATAGCTAGAGCTTTTGATGCATAAACTAATCCCTTATGTCCTATTGACATTCCTGTACAAGCAACTACTGCCCACGAATGCCACGGTCCCCCTTTGGCAGCGGCTGTAGCACTTAGACTTATAACCGGCACAACCTGGCTAACGTCTCCAACATCAGTAGATCCCCCTTGAGCAGGAACAGTTTCTCGTAAAGGATTAATTTTTCCATCAATTCCTTTTTCGGGTTTTCCAGCCTCTTTAAGTATAGTATTTGCGTATTTTATCTCCTCATCAGTATATGATATATCACCGAGAGACTCTAAATTTTTCTGCAAAATTCCTGCTCCCGTTCTATTTGGTTGAATCTCATAAATTCCAGAAATTAAATCGATTTCGTGTGTAACATTTGCCATCATAGCAGCAGCCTCGGCTATGGTTTTAGCTCTATCGTATAAAACATCAACATTATCCCTATCATTCTCTCTAATCCTTGTCCATATCTGAGCATATTCAGGAACCACGTTCACCACATCACCAGCCTTTTCTATATCATAATGAATTCTTGCTGTTGGCCTAATATGTTCTCTATAATAATTTAGCCCTGTAGTAAATAGTTCCATAGCATCCACTGCACTATTTCCATTCCACGGATCAGCAGAAGCATGTGAAGCATTCCCGTAAAATTTTACTCTAAAATCAACGAGTGCTTTACTGCTTTGTGTACTTGCCTCTGTGTTATCTCCAGGGTGCCAGTCCATACAGACGTCAAGATCATCGAATAATCCAGCTCTGACCATCCACACTTTTGCAAAGATGGTCTCTTCGGCAGGAGTACCAAAAAATATAACCGTTCCAGAAATTTCTCCCTTTTCAATTAACTCCTTAATAGCAATTGCTGCGCCAAGACTTGCAGTGCCAAAAAGGTTATGACCACATCCATGTCCTGCCCCACCTTTTATCCTTGTCTCTTTAGTTGGCTGACGTTTCTGAGATATGCCAGCGTTTGCATCATACTCTCCCATTATTCCAATGTATGGCCTCCCTGATCCATAGGTAGCTGTAAAAGCGGTTGGGATATCAGCCACTCCCCTCTCTACTGTAAACCCATTTTCTTCAGCGTAATCAGATAGGTACTTTGAAGATTTAAATTCCTGTAAAGATGTCTCTGCTGCTTCCCAAATCTTATCACTTATCTCTATGAGTCTATCTTTTTGTCTTTCTATAGAACCTACAATTTCTTTCTTATTTTTTGAAAGTTTATCCTTTGAAAATGCCCCAGGAATAAATATAAAAGCTAGTATTAGAACTTTAATTAGCTTAACAAATAATGTAATTTTTAGTAGAGATTTTTTTTTCATAGCCTCAATGTTATTTAGTTTATAAAATTAAATATAAGAAAATTATAGATTACTTGAATCAGTTGCCGCTATTACATAGAATCCTTTGTGCACAGTTACTCCTGAAAAAGTAATATTATCATCAGTCACACTTCCTCCTGTTGCTACTGAAGTAAAATTACCACTTGTTCCAATGCGATGTAATAGTTTGTAGTTGGTTGCAGCTCCTATTGTTGGACTATTACCAGTTGCTTCACTAATATCTATAATAATACTTGCAGATACGGTCCCACTTTTATCAACTTGCCATATTCTTTCGGATCTGATTACTGTACCACTTGGAAGATCTGAAGTAGAAGTATTTGATGTGTTGTTATTTCCAAATACAGCAAAGTTTTCTTCAGATAATGTTGAACTTACAGTCATTGTTAGTCCATTAGAAGCATCTGAAGATGAAGTGGTACTTGCAGACCATATTGCTTCAACATTCGTTTCATAGCTACTATTTAAATCTGATATTGGAACATAAGAAGATACCAATTCTACTTCACCAACATTATATAGTGATGCATTATTACCATTTGCACTTTGATCACTCAAAGTAGTTCCAGAAATACTAGAGCTTGACATTTGAAAATAAACTTTTAAATTATCACTTGTAGAATTACTGTAATTATCATGACTTGTGTCAAGTGTTTTATGCATCCAAGCCTGAATTTGACTTTGTGTCAAATCTGTATTCCATACTCTTACTTCATCAATAAAATAATCTCCTGGTCTATCTGTATTTCTATTTCTTCCAATTTCAATTTGGTTCCATGTATTTTCTACCCAACTATCAGTTGATACTAAATTGCCGTTATAGTATAATTTAGTCTGTGAGCCATCTGCTGTTACTGCCAAATGATTCCATGTCGTAGTTATGGAATTATTTCCAAATTTTGCATTTCCAACATTAGCAAGAAACCTATACCTTCCTGACCCATCAGAATCTAATTGAAATCCATCTGAAGAACTTGAATAACAATTAAAAAATCCTCTCCATGTTCCAGGATTACTTGATCCAGATTTTACCCAAATAGAAACAGTATATGATGACATGTTTGTGTTCCAACCAATTTCTCCATAAAACGAGTTAGTGCAATTGCTAGTACAAGTATCATCATTATCAAAATCAAGGACATAAGTAGATCCATCTGAACTTGATTTTTTATCATAAACGCCTTGAAAAGAAGGAATCATTTGAGAATAAGATATCTGAGAAAATAAAATTAGAAATAAAACTTTATATATGACAGACACGCCAAACGAATTAAAAATTCTAATAAAAAAAACCAAATTATAATAAATTTATGAACCTGTATCTCCAGCTAATATATATGCTTCAGAACCTATATTTACTAGTGTAATAATAGCATTTTTTCCTGCAGTTTTACTTTCACTACTCCTATTGAAGAGTGAGACGTTTGCAGCAGCAGCAATTGTAACTTGTCCATCTCCTTTTTGAACAAGAAGGCAATTAAAACCATCTCCAAGGCTCGTTGGTATTGTTACAGTAATAGCACTTGCATTATTTAGGGTGACAACCTTTCCATTATCAGCTGCAACAAGGGTGTATGTTGTCCCAGTCTGATCATTTAAATTAGCATCAAATCCAGAAATGGTTCCCGTACCACTGAGACTTCCTCCAATTGAAACAGTACCATCAGTAGAGTTTGTAATAGTTTCATCATTTTCTAAATTAATAGCCGCAGCATGAAGAGTAGCTCCAGCATCCTCAGAGGCATATACTGTTGTAACAGCGTCATCTCCTAGTGTAACTGTATTATCTCCCTGTCCAATTGCTTCAGCTCCTATAACAGTCTGATTTACTGCTGTTGCACCTGATGCAGAAGCATTATGTCCTATAACGGTGTTATATGTTCCAGAGGTAATTTCATTTCCTGAATACCACCCAAGGGAGGTATTATAACTTCCAGTAGTAGCGTACAAACTATTTCTACCTACTCCAGTATTTTCATTCCCTGTTGAGTTGGTAAACATACTATTAACCCCAACAGCGGTATTATCATCACCCGTAGTGTTAGTCTCTAAACTTCTAGCACCAACACCAGTGTTAAAACTTCCTCCCGTAGCAGTTTTCAACATACTTTGATATCCTAGTGCTGTATTATATGTTGATGAAGTGTTTGCCTCTAGAGCTTTAAAGCCAGTCGCTGTATTAAAACTTCCCGTAGTGTTTGCTGATAGCGTATTATATCCCACAGCGACATTATCACCACCAGAAGTATTTGCGTCTAGGGAGTAGTTTCCGATTGCAATATTAAAATCTCCATTAGCTTCAATTGCTCCTCCAAGGGCATCATAGCCAATAGCTAAATTATCACTTTCTGCATCTGCAGCATCATAAGCCTGATAACCAATAGCAATGTTTCTTGTTCCCGAAGTGTTTGCAAGAGCAGAATTATATCCAAACGCCACATTATTATTTGCCGTATTATTCTGGAGAGAAGCTTGACCAAAAGCAGTATTGTTGTTACCAGAAACATTATCCCTTAATGAACTATTTCCTACGGCGGTGTTATAATTTCCAGTGGTATTACTTTTTAAACTTTTATTTCCCATCGCATTGTTATAATCTCCGTTAGTAAGAGAATTCAAAGACTCATAACCAACAGCGGTGTTTGATTCTCCACCAATTAAATCTTTCATTGAAAGACCTCCAACAGATGTGTTTTTACTTCCAGTAATTGTATTTGCGGACTGAGAATAATATCCTACAGCAGTGTTGTTAGATCCCGTAGTGTTTTTGTTTAGAGCATAGCTTCCACTTGCTACATTATTACTTCCCGTGGTGTTTGCTTCCAGAGCTGATGCTCCAAATGCTGTGTTATAACCACCCGTGGTGTTCTCTTCTAGAGCCTCGTATCCACTTGCTGTGTTAAAACCTCCCGTGGTGTTTGAGTATAGAGCATTCCGTCCACTTGCTGTGTTATTATTTCCCGTGGTGTTAGTGTATAGAGCTAAGTATCCACTTGCCGTGTTATAACTTCCAGTGGTGTTGTCGTAAAGAGTATAGTATCCACTTGCCGTGTTATAACTTCCAGTGGTGTTTTTATATAGAGCGCCGACTCCACTTGCTGTGTTATGAATTCCCGTGGTGTTTGCTTCTAGAGCTGATACTCCAAATGCTGTGTTACTACTTCCCGTGGTGTTATCTTCTAGAGCCTGATATCCACTTGCTGTATTACTAGTTCCCGTCGTGTTTGCTTTTAGAGCCTCGTATCCATATGCTGAGTTATTAACTCCCGTGGTGTTTGAGTTTAGAGCACTATATCCACTTGCTGTATTTCTAGATCCCGTGGTGTTTGCCGTTAATGCATTATACCCAATAGCAGTGTTATGATCTCCTGAAGTATTTGCGTCTAGGGAATAATTTCCAACAGCAACGTTGTATTCTCCTCCAGCAATGGCTCCTCCAAGCGCATCATAACCGATGGCCAGGTTATTACTTTCTGTGTCTGCATTATCATATGCCTTAGATCCAATAGCAATATTTTTAGTTCCCGACCTATTACTTTTCATACTTTCATACCCTACTGAAATATTATAATCTCCTGAAGTTATTTTTTGCGAATAATTTCCAATGGCAACATTATACTCTCCTGCAGCACCCTCTCCTCTCATCGCTTCATAACCGATAGCAAGGTTATCATCTTCTGCGTCATGAAGTTTAAGGGCATCAAATCCAATAGCAATATTTCTAGTTCCCCCGACGTTATAATATAGAGCATTCTGCCCCACAGCTACATTATGGTCACCCGACGCGGTTTTGTATAGAGCCGCATATCCCACAGCTGTGTTAGAATTTGCACTCCCATTAGTTGCGGAAGCTAGACTATAATTTCCAATTGCTGTATTCCACTGTCCATTTTTAGCATAACGCATAGATTGGTAGCCAACAGCGACATTATTACCCGCAGTATTATTAGATAGAGCAAAGATACCAATACCAATATTATAACTTCCTCCCGTATTATCCGTTAAAGCATGATTACCAATTGCTATATTATCATCTCCAGTTGTTATAGCATCAAGGGCTGTAGTTCCTATTGCTATATTATACCAAGCTGAAGTGGTATTAGAAGAAGGATCATGTCCTACGTAAATAGATGGTGAGGCATCATTTTCTACTACAATTTCAAAATCAGTATCTTCAACAGTTACATCTGAGAGATCATCAAGTTTGGTAGCAGACTGAATGTATGAAGTAAAATCCGAGGCTGGAATCAACTTCATCGTGCCATCGTCATTTAGGATTACACCATCCGTATCGGCGACTGTTATTGAACTGCCTACTGCAGTCCCTCCATCTAACATAGTTAATTCTGTAGATGTGACATCTGATACGGCAACTTTTCCGCTGCCATCAGTAACCAGTGCCCTGCTCGCAGTAATCGTTTCAGTATCTATTGTCGTAGCAGATCCAGTAATGCTTCCACTCTTTGCATCTAGCTGCGTCTGAACATTTGAAGTAACTCCATCTAAATACCCAAGCTCCGTTGATGTGACATC
>Ga0207961_1000354_pt1 | contig 13245 bp, 21 predicted proteins | sample Knorr_S7_td_250__FD_185596 | JGI IMG/M metagenome (GOLD analysis project Ga0207961, IMG submission 185596) | Marine microbial communities from Southern Atlantic Ocean transect - Knorr_S7_td_250_ad_252m_LV_B (SPAdes) (version 2) | ecosystem: Environmental > Aquatic > Marine > Oceanic | place... | reverse complement strand
AATCCAATCATTGGACCAGCTATAAACCACATTGTTACTCCACTACCATCAGGGGTTACTAGTGCGCCAAAAATTACAATGACAATAATTGCATATCGTATGTTTTTTCGCCAAAATTTTGCGTCAGTTATACCAGCCTGACTAACAGCATACATGACCACTGGTAACTGAAATGATAATCCAAATGCTAATAAAAATTGTAATACAAATGTGACAAAATCCATTATATTCAAAAATGTAACAAGACCTGATGAGGCACCGTATTTGTACAAAAATTCTAACATGAATGGTATTACAACAAAATATGCGAATAAACAACCCGAAACAAAAAGACCCATGATAGGAGCAGTAATTGTCCTTCCAACGTTTATCTCATTTTCTTTTAATGCAGGTTTTAGAAAGCTTACAATTTCTCTAATAATTACTGGCGTACCAGCAACAAGACCAACTAGTGCAGCAATATAGATTTGCGCAAAAAATGCTTGACCTGGTGCAGTTTGTATTAATTGTACACCTTCTGGTACCAAATTAATCTCGAAATAGTTAGTAAGTTGCGCAGCAATATTATCAAGAGGTTCTGGTGTAGGGTAATAGAGTATAACTTCATTGTATGATATAGGTTCGAGATGAAATGTCATCAGAAATACAGCTATGATTCCAACTACAATGACTACTCGTAAAACTCGTATTCTAAGCTCGTTTAAGTGTTCATAAATTCCATCTAGTTCTGACATCTAAATTCTTACTATGTTTTTCATTAATAATTATTTACCAGGAATAGGAAGAAGTTTAGAATCTGGATAACCCCATTCCTTCAGTTCATCCTGAGTCGCACCATCCAATTCCATAGATATGACAGACTTTGTATGAAATTTTTCATTTAATGCATTAGCTAGATCTGCAATTTCCTTTCCTGTATAGATTTCTTTAGAACCCTCCAAGAAAATCCTTTCACCTTTTTCAATTTTTTCACCACCAAAACGTTTTTGAAGAAATTTTGTAATTTCTGGTAGATCATTTCGTTCTATATTATTATAGTAATAGACTATTCCTTTTTTTGAGTTGTAGTCATATGGTGTACCATTTCGATAGAGAAATACACCAATAAATTTAGCCTCTTCTTCTGGTTCCTTTATACATTTAATTTCCCAGTTTAAAATTTTATCAGGGTCATGAGTAAGATTTTCAACCTCATCAGATGTTAATTTCCAATATCTAGAACGACTCATTTTAAACGATTATCATCATTACTGATACAAATACGTTCGCGTTAAACATATTATCGTTTAATTATGAAAATGAATATGCCTACATATTGGGTTCATGTAACAATTGAAAATAAATCCGGCATAAGTGATCCTGAAGGTGAGACGATTTTAAATGACCTTGTTTTACAAGGCAAATTCTCTTCAGTATCAAAAATCCGTTCTGCTAAATTATTAAAATTTCAAATAAATGAAAAAAACAAAAAATTGGCTGAAAAAAAAATAGAACAACTTTGTGACGAATTAAGGATTTTTAATCCAATGGTAAGTAAATTATCAATTAGTATTATGACTGATTGATCTATTTTTTAATGTCTTTTATCGTACCGTCAATCATTAGCTTTTCACGTAAGTAACTTGCCAGATCTGTTTGTGTGATAACTCCTACAAGTTTTTCATCATCAAGAATCAGTAGCCTTCTAATATTGTTATTCAGCATTTTTTGAATTGCATCTTCAATTTTTGTGGTGGGGTTAACCCATCTAAATTTATACGACATTATATCTGAAATTTTTACATCGGATGAGTTTTGATTGTTAATACATAGTTTTTGAACGAAGTCACGCTCACTTACAACACCAACAGGTTTTCCATTTTCAATTATCACAAGAAAACTGATATCATTTTCTTTCATTTGATTTGCAGCATGATTTGCAGTTTCATTTATGTCGATTGTGATAACATTTTTTTCCATGATATCTCTAACTTGACCCATGCTCAATTACTAATTTTTTAATTAAAAACTGTTTTGTGTTGATTTAATAACACGAAACTATAAGGGAATATGTGAAGGTAGGCATAGTAGTTTTTCCAGGGAGTAATTGCGATCGTGACATCTTTCATGTACTAACTGATGTTTTTGATCTAGAAGCAGAGTATTTTTGGCATGAAAAACACTTACCATCAAAAATTGACGCCGTTATTCTACCAGGTGGATTTTCATACGGTGATAGGCTGAGAGCCGGTGTTATCGCTGCTCACAGTCCAATTATTTCTGATGTGAAAAATATGGCAAAAAAAGGTGTACCTGTTCTTGGTATATGTAATGGTTTTCAAATACTTGTTGAATCTGGTCTTTTGCCAGGAGTTTTACTAAAAAATACAACAATGAATTTTATGTGCAAATGGATTAATCTTATAGTACAAAATAATAATACACCATTTACAAATAAACTAAAACAAGGACAAAAAATTTCAATCCCTATAGCTAATGGTGAGGGGAGATATTTTGCAGATAAAAAAACACTTCAAAAATTGCAAGAAAAAAATCAAATAGTTTTTACATATGAAGAATCTCTTAATGGTTCATCATTGAATATTGCTGGAATATGTAATGAATCTGGTAATGTAGTTGGGATGATGCCTCATCCAGAACGTGCAGCTGAATCAGAAATAAATCCAACAGATAACAAACCTTCATCACTAATCTTTGAATCATTGCTAAAAACAGCTGGTATTGAAAAATGAGTTTGAGTGTTCAAGAATCAAAACATATAGCCAAAAAAATTGGTAGAGAGTTGAGTACTACTGAACGACAGATAATTGCTGCAGAATGGTCAGAACATTGTTCATACAAGTCATCCAAAAAACATCTGAGAATATTGCCTACTACTGGAAGAAATGTAATTAATGAAAAAGGATATGATTCTGGCGTTTTGGATGTTGGAGATGGTTATGTTGTGACTGTGCATATTGAAAGTCATAATCATCCATCAGCTGTTGAACCATATGGAGGAGCTGCAACAGGTGTAGGCGGTGTTATTCGTGATATTTTATCAGCTGGAACGCGTCCAATTGCAATCTTTGATGGATTACGTTTTGGCGATATTGAAAATGACACTCATGCACGTTGGCTTTTTAAAAACGCAGTTTCTGGTATTGCTGATTATGGAAACTGTTTGGGTATACCAACTATAGGTGGTGAAGTTGAATTTGATGAATGTTATAAAAATTATGCATTAGTTGATGTTGCGGCAATTGGATTCGGGAAAAAAGATAAACTCATAAAAAATCATGCGAATGTGGGTGATTTAGTAGTTTTAATAGGTGGTCCTACTGGCCGTGATGGAATAGGAGGTTCACAATTTGCTTCTGATTTATTAGAAGGTGAAGATCGTTCAGCAGTGCAAATTCCTGATCCGTTTATTGAGAAATTAATTATAGAAACAATACTTGAGGCAAGAAATGAAAAATGCATAAACGCAATGAAAGATTTAGGTGGTGGTGGATTATCATGTGCAATTTCTGAAACAGCTGAAAGTTTGGGCATTGGAATAGAGTTAGATGTTGACAATATTCATACAAGAGAAGATGGTTTATCACCTGATGAAATAATGATTTCTGAATCACAAGAAAGAATGTTAATAATTACAGAGAAGAAAAAATTACCAAAATTAAATGAGATCTGTAATAAATTTAGAGTGAGTTGTTCACCAATTGGTTATGTCAAAAGTGATAAGATGATGCATGTAAGAAAAGGTGAAAATACATTTGCATTACTACCTGCAGATTTTGTTGCTAATGCACCATTACTTGATCGAAAGAAAATAATGCCAAAGTATTTGAGACATTTAAAAAAAGAAAATAAAAATAAAAAAATACTTGATTATTCAAAAACAATTTTAAAATTATTATCTAGTCCAAATATTGCAAGCAAACATTGGGTTTTTCACCAATATGATCATGAAGTTGGAATTAGAACTGTCGTGAAACCAGGGTTTGATGCATCCGTTCTTAGATTAGATAATGGGAAATTTCTTTCAGTAAAAATTGATGGAAACCCAAAACACTGTTATCTTAATCCCAGACAGGGTGCTATTGGCTGTTTTGAAGAAGCATGTAGAAATGTTGTTTGTACTGGAGCAAATCCAATCGGAATGGTTGATCATCTTCAATTTGGTAATCCTGAGGATCCAGAAATATTTTGGACTTTTATGGAATCACTTGAAGGCTTATCTGATTTTGCAAAATTTTTAAGAGTTCCATGTGTTGGTGGTAAAGTTAGTTTCTATAACGAAACTCCTAGTGGACCAATAAAACCAACTCCACTCATAGGTGTTTTAGGAATTATAGATAAACCTCCATTGGTACCAGTGCCTCCAAGCAATGGTGATTATTTATTAATTATTGGTAAAACAAAAGATGAGCTTGGTGGTTCCGAATATTTTGAATACATCCATAAATTTATTGGCGGGAACTGTCCAACTGTTGATTTTAAGATCTCTAAACTCAATATGATTACAGTGTTATCATTGATAAAAAATAATTTAATTAAATGTGCACATGATTGCTCAAAAGGAGGATTTGCCATAGCATTATCAGAATTGTCAATTAATGGCAATATTGGATGTAGTATTAACATTGAAAAAATACCAACTATTAAAAATCTTAGCCATGAAAAAATATTGTTTTCAGAAAGTCATTCTCGTTATTTGTTGGTAGTTGATGGGAAAAATATAACTCGCGTTAAACAATATCTTTCCAAGCAAAAAATACTCTTTGGTGTTCTTGGTAAATTTTCTGGCGAACAAATTAGTGTTACACATAAATCAAATAATCTAGTGAAGAGTAATGTTGATGTCATGCGAAAAAGATATTTCAATGGGTTGGAGGATTTGTTGAAACATGGTTAAAGAAAATTGTGGAGTTGTAGGGATTCATAGTTTGGATGGTGTTAATGTTATTCCAATGCTTATTGATTCGTTGCGTGCACTTCAACATAGAGGTCAAGAGGCATGGGGAATTGCTGTACCAAATAAATCACCATTAAAAAAAATAGGTTTGGTTTCTTCTTCAGCATCAGAATTCAAGAAAATTTCTATGGAATATTCATCTGCTTCTGCAATTGGACATGTTAGATATTCTACAATTGGGAAAAGTAACATCGATAATGCACAACCACTCAAGGTTCGTGATTTATGTGTTGCACATAATGGAACAATCTCAAACGTAGAAGAACTATCTAATGTTGTTGGTGGTTGTTCATTTACACCACAGAATACGAGTGATACAATGATTGCAGCACAAAGATTAGTTTCACTGATAAAAGAAAAAGGACAGATGTCCAAAGCATTATCAATTCTAAAGAATGAGATGATTGGCTCATATTGCTTTACCTTTTTGTCTGATGATACATCTGTTTATGCAGCACGTGATCCATGTGGTTTTCGACCACTTGTTTTAGGTGAAAAAAATGATGGAAGAGTACATATTGTTGCTTCAGAATCCTCAGCTTTTTCAGCGATAGGCGCTGAGTTAATACGTGATGTTTCTCCTGGGGAATTAATCAAATTTTCTAAAAATGGTATAGAATCTCAATCATTTTCAGAGGATAAAACTCACGCACATTGTTCATTCGAGTTTACATATTTTGCGCATCCAACAAGTAAAATGGAAGGCTCTAACATCTATGTAGCGAGAAAAAGAATTGGTAAATATCTTGCTAGGAAATTTCCTATAAAAGATGCTGATTTAGTTATCCCTGTACCTGATTCTGCTAGGCCAGCAGCACTTGGGTTTGCACAGGAACTTGGTGTTCCTTTTGATGAAGGATTACTAAAAGATCGTTATAGTAAGAAGGGACCACTTAGAAGTTTTATTGAGCCGCATCAAACTGACCGTATAGAAATCAACAGGTGGATTATTCCAATTCGAGAGATTATTGAGAATAAACATGTTGTTGTTGTTGACGATAGTTTAGTTAGAGGAACAAGTTCAAAAGCAATAATAAAAGCATTAAGAAAAGCAGGAGCGAGTAAAATTACTATGCTTATTACATATCCACCAATCAGGTTTCCTTGTTATGCAGGTATTGATTTTCCATCTCAAGATGAATTGGCAACTTATATCGATGATAAAAAATATTCAGAAGAAGAAATTATTGAAAATGTTCGGCGTGATATAGGCGCAGATTTTCTAGGATATAACGATCCTGAGAATCTTGCAAATGCTATTGGTATTCAAAAGGATTCATTATGTTTTACATGTACATCAGGTGATTATACTTCATTAGGAATTACTCCTGTTTTTAAAACACGTAAAGAAATGAAGGGTGAAGTATAATGAGTATTGCATATGTTTTGGTACAATGTGAGATTGGATATGAGATGAAAATATTAAAAGAATTACTTAGTTTGCACTTTGTAAAAGAATCTAAAGGAACTTTTGGGTTTTATGATATTCTAGTCAAAATTGAAGATCAATCAGAAAAAAAAATTGAATATGATATTACCAAGCATATTAGACAAATAAACAATGTCATAACCACTACCACTCTTTCTGTCATTCCTGAACAGGATTGATATATTATACATTAATTACTAGTTATTTCAACTCGAATCACATCGTTGCTCATTATAGAATTTATCAGTTTATCGTGATTATTTTTTTTACTACTATATTAATAATAGTATATTTAATTTAATAGTATTAATCTAATAGATATAATATACCTATTAAATTATTAATAGCAAATTAATAAAATTAATGTCAATAGATAAAAAAATCTGATTTAACATAATTTTAGCTCTTATTGTAATTATTACATATGGCAGTATTGTTGAAAAAAAATATTAGTGTTAATAGAATTATTACTATTGGAATAGAACACGCAAAAGCTGTAGATGATCCTTTACGTGTGAAAATTTTACAAATATTATATAATAAGCAATTAGATGCATACCGAATTACTCAACATTTGAAAAAATTTGGTCATAAAAAGGCATTAACAACAATTAGACATCATCTTGATATTCTTAAAACCGCTGGTCTCATAGAAATTGTAAAAATTGAGGAGTCGAGAGGAGCTATCATAAAATATTATGGGACCTCTGCAAAATTTTTAGAATTTGACTTACCAGGAGATTTTAACTCTAGATATGCTTCTATAATAAAATCAACATCATTAAAACTTGAAAAACTTTGTTCAACAATATCCAAAAAAATCCCAAAAAAACAAAATGATCCAGATTTTCATGATTATCTTGTAATGGAAATTGTATCTAGGGCTACTACTGCTGTTTTAGAAAAAAAATAATATTTTATTCTACTTCTATAATCATTTTTCCTATAATTTTTGGGTTTTGAAGTACATGAATCATCTCTCTTGGTATATCACTTGATGCTTTATCACAATTGATTGCCAATGTTCTAGTACAGGTAAATGCACTTTTACGTAAAACTATATCTTTTGGATGCTTAAGGGTTAGTTTTTTTGATCCATTTCCATGAACCGAAAATGAATATTTATCAGCTTTAATTGTAAAAGTAATTTTTGCATCGTCTGACATTACATTTTTTTTTAAGTTTTCAGGTAGATCCCTACACGCCAAATTTGCATCAATTCCTATGATACAATCACCATTTATTGTTAAATCTTGATCTTTAGTGATTTCAAGTGTTTTTTCATGAAGTGAAACTATGTTTTTATGACCCCTAAAAGGGATTTCAATTTTCATATTAATCATAAACTGTAGATTAAATATTAGAATTTGCTTAAACAACACATGGATTCAAAAGTTGAAAAATTATTTCAAGGGAAAAATCTTATTTTTATTGCTACTATTAACACTGATGGTTCACCACAACTGACACCAGTTTGGGGTAATTACACTGACAATCATATTTTGATAAATACTGCTGAAGGTAGAATAAAACATAGAAATGTCAAAAATGATCCCCGTGTGGCTGTTTCAGTTGTAGAACATGATAATCCATTGAATATGACAACAATCAAGGGCAAAGTTATTGAAATAATCCCAGATTATGATTATTTACATGCCAATGAATTAACCAAGCAGTATATGGGAATAAGTGAATATCCGTTTAAAAGAGAAAATGAAAAACGAATCATCTTTAAGATAAAACCAGAAAAAATTTTTGTAATGCCTGAGATTAGATGACCATACGTAATTTAGTATATTTCTAAATTCGAATTTAGAAACACACTAAACCTTCATGGTAAGGTATAGATTTCGATTATCATGTTCAATACCTATGCAGAACCTACGTGAAAGTGTTGAGCGATGGTTAATTCACGAGAATTACACCTTTGAAGAATTAAAATCAAATCAAGATAAGTTCAAGTTTGTTATAAAAAATGTAGATGCACTTGGTAACAATTTGGAGATTTTCGAACCTAATCAACAATTGAATATCCTGGTTATCGGGATAAAAATCCCTTTAAAAAACAATCAAATGATGAGATTTTTGAAATTAAACAAGATAGAAAAAGAAAACTTTGAGCAAAAAATAACCGATTTTTGTTATTCGATCAAAGCAGTTAACAAGTTTTTTGATGAAGATGGTAAAAAAAAGGTGGGGGTTTATGTTGTATTAGACAAAAAAGAACAACTAATACAGTCATTTTTTATGGAAACATTGATCAAAATTGTGGAGATGAGTGATAAAACTAGTCGATTTTTACACAAGTCATTTTAAACTAAAATTTTTGTATTCATGCCTAGAAGCTAAATCCCCCTTACCAGATCATCAAATTATGACTAGAGTGATTTTTTCATAATTGACCAAAATAAGGGGGGGTTGAACGTTTATTCCTGCATATACGATCCAAGCATAAAACCACCCTGCTTGGCCATCAACAAACCGATCATCTTTTTGAGTCAGGTTTAGAAGCTAAACCCCCTTTTTTGGTTAAAAATTATGATCGGAGAAAAAAAATGTGTCAATAAAATACTGTAATTGGGCAAAAATACGTGACTTCTACTACATAAGACATAATATCATGGCGAAAAATTAATGGCAACATCTAAAGCCAAACGTAGTGCCGCTGCTAAGAAAGCTGCACGTACGAGGAAAAGAAATGCTGCTGCTAAAAAAGCTGCTGCTTCAAAAGCTGCAGCAAAACGTAAGCGTAGCGCTGCTGCTAAGAAAGCTGCAGCAAAACGTAAGCGTAGTTTAGCAGCAAAGAAAGCTGCACGTTCTAGAAAGAGAGGCGGAGCCAAGAGAAAAGGCGGAGCCAAGAAGAAAGGCGGAGCCAAGAGAAAAGGCGGAGCCAAGAGAAAAGGCGGAGCCAAGAAGAAAGGCGGCGGCAAGAAAAAAGGCGGAGCAAAAAAACGTAAAAGGTAATTTTGCTATCTGATAAAGATAACCGCTATTTCTATTTTTTTAAATATTTGGGAGAAAAATATGCATATATTTCTAAATTCGAATTTAGAAATATTCATACATTTATGTCATAGGCCTGATCAAAAACAACTGTAGCAAAGAATCCTTCTAGAATAACACCAATAACTAACATAATAATTCCTAAATAAAGACATTTTTTTGCTTTTGGCATATCATCTTTTCTCAAAGCAAAATAAGCACATATACCTCCAATTATACCAGCTAGTAGCGGAGCTAAATACCACCAATTACTACGTTTTTTCTCTGGATACAATTCACTCAAGTGAGTTTTTCATACTAATTACTATTTGCAAGTTTCTTTCTAGTTTGGTTAATTTCAATCTCAACAGTTTCTAATGGTTCATCTACAACATTACGTTTAATTGAAAACATCTTTGGTTTTTCAAAATTATTTGTGCAATCCGGGCATGCATAAACTAAAACTCGATGCTCATTTGGCGCCTTTGGATTTGATAATCGTGGATAATATACTAATCTAGCACCACAATCAACACAATATCTATTTGCACGCCTCGTTCTGACCATCATAAATCTCCTGCAACATACTTTTGTGCGATCTGTTATTAGATCTAAATTGTCTATTAACATCAACAATTTTGTCTATCTAATGCAGATTTAGTATATTTCTAAATTCGAATTTAGAAATATAAAAGACGCCGCCCGTCAGACTTGAACTGACGACCAACGGATTAACAGTCCGACGCTCTACCACGCTGAGCTAGGGCGGCATGGTTTTTACCTTTTGAAGAAGCGATTTAATCTTTACGACTCGTATAAAAAATGGAAAATTGGGAAAAATTTAGACAGTTTTCAGTTTATTTACAATCATTAACAGTTTGGTTTAGATAACACCTGATATTAGAAATTTCATCAAAATGTCAAATAGTTATAAAAATTCCTCAACAAACATTTCCAAAGAGAAGACAAAGCAAGAAAATCTTGGAAAAGCTATGTCTGTTGTAGGTATTTCTATTTTAATCGTCATTACTTTATTAAAGATAATTTAGAGATTTAGTTATTAAACTTGGAAAAAAATTCCATTATTTCATCATTAAATTTTTCTACCACTTCAACAATTTCTAAGTGTTCATCAGGTGTAGGTTCTCTTTTATGAAATATCTGGAATGCACTTAATGCAGAACCAATCATTTCTCCAACAAAAAATCCACATAAAAAATCTCCAGTATTTTTGCATTTCCATACATCACCTATTCTAGGAGATGCACCAGCATTTTTGTAAAGCTCTAATGTTTTTTCTACTAGTTCAAGTGTTTGTTTTTTAAATTCTTCATCAAGTACCATATTAATCGTAATTTACTAATACCGATTTTTATTTTTCAATACCAACAGCTTTAGAATATTTGTATATTCCATCAAGAAAAACACGATGATCTTTATTTTTTACTCTTGAATTTAATTCAATTTCTGCAGCAGTTTGTGTTACATCTGTAAGTACATGACCAGTTATTATAACATCATCACCCTTTGGAGTTACTTTTGTATCATTCCATATATTAGAAACTCTGTATGCTCTTTCACCTTGGAAATTTTCTATCAATACTTTTTTTCCTTCTACTTTAACGGTAATTGGAAAATGAGAATAAACAATTTTCATTTTTATTGTATAACCATTTACAACACCGTCACAAAGAGTTTGAATTAATGATCTAGATGTATTAAGTATCGCATAATATTTTTTTCTTTCACCAAGCGCCTTTAACATTATTTTATCATCGTTTATTTGTATATCAACAGGAATTTTTTTAAAATTTTTATGTGTTTTACCTAATGGTCCTTCCACATGTAGCATATGACCAGCTAATCTAACTTTTACATTTTCAGGGATTACGATCCCAACTTCCATTTTTTCTGTTTGTTTAGTAGACATATCCAATCAAAAATCCTCCTATACCTTTGTTAGCAGCCTCATGATGTGACATAACACCTTGATTTGTTGTAATAATTAACATACCTCTATCGTACGAAGGGAGAAATTTTTGCTCCCATTCATTATATTCATTTTTTTTAACTTTGAATCTTGGAGTCACTGCACCACATTTTGTAATTTTTGCTAAAAGCTGTATTTTGAATTTTCCACCTCTTTTATCATCAATTTCTTCAAATTCACCAATGTATCCTTCATCCTTTAATGTTTTAAGTACCTGTGACGCAATTTTCGATGTTGGTAAAATCACACATTGTTCTTTTCTTCGATCTTCAGTATTGTATAATGTTGTAAATAAATTTGCTAAAATATTAATCGCTGGCATATCATTCACCTAATTATTTTTCCTAAATCCCAATGAAGTAGCAACTTCTCTAAAACAACGTCTACATATAGATAAATCATATTTTTGAATAACAGCTGTATAATCTCCGCATCGTTTACACCAACGTGAACCTCTTCCAAATCTATGTTGTTTTCTTCCAGTTGACTCGTAGGATCTATCTTTTACCATTATATTATTGCCACCTCAAAATTTTCTTTCATAAAATCAATTGCATTTTGTTTTGAAATCTTATGATTTTTACCAACACTGCTTTTGTGTTTACTTCTCAACCTTACACTATACCCAGGTCTAGTAAGTGATACAGATACTTCCAAACCTAAAATACCAATCTTAGGGTTATATTTTACACCTGGTATGTCAATATGTTCAGTAATTCCAAATGAAAAGTTTCCTTCATTATCAAAAGATCTTTTCTTGATTTGATTATCCTTAGCCTCTAGTAATTTTTTTAATAGTGTTATTGCATTTTCTTTTCGAACGGTTACAGCAACACCAATAGGTTCACCTTTTCTCACTCCCCAATCTCTTTGAGATTTTTTTGCATTTCGTGGATTTGGTTTTTCTCCAGTAATTTCTTGTAATGCCGCCTTAGCTATTTCAATAGGATCACCTGATTTTCCTACACCCATATTCAATACTACTTTGTTTAACGAAATTTTTTGCATTGTGTTTATTGTTTGTTGAGACATATTATCACCTAACTTTTATCACCGGTTTTTCTTTTCCAATAACCATTACTATATCAGCAGGAATTTCAATTTTTTTATCATTTATAACAAGGTCAATTATTTTTGGTAAACTAAATGTACCCTCTTTAACTTTATCAACATGTCCCATCTGTCCTGCATTAATTCCTCTTGTTACTATTACCATACATCCACTTTCTAATTTTAACAGTTCCAAAATTTTCTGTTCAGGTATTTGTAATAAACACGAGTCACCAACATTTACTTTAGTATTGGTGATCAACGTTCTACCATCATGGAAACCTAATTGTATTTTTCCTGATTTAATAGTTGTTTTACTTGTTACTTTTACTATTTTTTTAGATTTTTCATTAGCGTCAATTATAATTGGAGTTAATACTTGTTTATTTTGTGGCACTAATCTGTAGATATCTGAACTACCTTCAAATTCCACAACATCCATTAATCCAATAGAATGGTGTAAAGATTTTCGTGTAACACCGTCTACATTTACTTGACCATTATAGATAGTAGCTTTTGCTTCCTTTAAGGTCGAAACTTTTTTTATTGTATCACGTAATAATACAGCGGTAGGAATAGATCTATCTTTTTTGTGAGGTCCAGGTCTAACAGTAATTACAAATCTTTTGTTTTTTCTTTCTATACCCCAAAATGAAGGTGCCATTTGTCTTTTTAATTTTTTACTAGCAGCAATACCACCCATTATTTTTCATCCTCCTTTTTATCACTAGATTTTGTTTTAGCCTTAGCCTCTGTAGGTTTAGCCTTAGCCTCTGTAGGTTTAGCCTTAGCCTCTGTAGGTTTAGCCTTAGCCTCTGTAGGTTTAGCCTTAGCCTC
>Ga0207961_1000339_pt1 | contig 13480 bp, 16 predicted proteins | sample Knorr_S7_td_250__FD_185596 | JGI IMG/M metagenome (GOLD analysis project Ga0207961, IMG submission 185596) | Marine microbial communities from Southern Atlantic Ocean transect - Knorr_S7_td_250_ad_252m_LV_B (SPAdes) (version 2) | ecosystem: Environmental > Aquatic > Marine > Oceanic | place... | reverse complement strand
GAGGATAAAATAATGATTCAGATCACAATTATCAAAATTACAGGTTATGGTCCTTGGACTCTTACATTAGGAAGTGATCGGGAACATGAAATACAAATGCTCCAAGCATCACTTTATCTTCAAATACAAAAATTATTTTCTGAAAAAAATGGTCTAGTTTTTTCAAATAGAGCTGATGAATTTTTTGCAATTACAAATAGTATTACACTTGAAGATCATATAGAAATCCAGAAAAAACTAGAATCAGCTTTTGATTTGAAGTTATCAATGTCAATAGGTTACGGTGACTCTCCATTTGATGCTAATCTTAGTGCACACGATGGGAAAAAATCTAAAATCAAACTAAATGAGGAACACAATATTTTTGGTTTCATAGATGGTAAAGTAGGGTCAAAAGTTACAATCATGCACCTGGACGTTGATAATCTGACTTCAAAAGGAAAAACGGAATCACCATACGAAATTTCATCATTAATGTTCAAACTTTATGCAAAAATGTCTGAGTTTTTCTTATCCAAGAAAGCACTCTCATTTTTTATGGGTGGGGATAATTTCATGGTTGTTGCAAATTCAAACTATAAGGAAAGTGCAGAAGAATTTATTGATATAATTAAACATGAATTTGGAATTGAACTAAATTGTGGAATAGGAACAGGGAAAACTGCTAGAAATGCGGTAAAGCTTGCAACAAAGTCACTTGATACAATTAGGGAGATCCGTGATTCGGGAAAAGAAAAACCAGAAATCTACGAGCTTAAATGATATTAAAAAATATCAGCATACTTTATGGAAATAATTTAAAATTTATAGAACAAACAAATGTACTCATCACTAATAATACATTTCAAAAAATTCATTCTAAAATTAAACCTGCTAAACACAAAGTTGTAGACTGTGATGGACTTTTACTAATTCCAGGTTTAATTAATTCGCATACGCATATTGGTGATTCAATTGCAAAAGACATTTCTCTAGATAAGGATCCTGATTCCAAAATCAATCCTATTTTTGGAATTAAACAAAAAATTCTCAGAGAAACTGAACCAAAAAAACTGATTCACTTTATGAGAAAAACTATGAAATCTATGCTAAAAAAAGGAATAACAACATTTGTTGATTTTAGGGAGGGAGGATTAGAAGGTATTTTGCTTCTTCAAAAAGCTCTAGCTGATTTACCAATTCGTGCAATAATATTGGGCAGAATAGAATATTATCAATCAAAAAGTCAGATCAAAAGAAACGCACCAATTCCACTATCATATCAAGGCCAGATAGAGCAATTAGTAAAAAATTGTAATGGAATAGGAATCAGTGGTTCAAATGAAAATAGTGATTCGTCCCTGAAGCAGTTTTCTAAAACAAAAAAGATTCGTGCAATTCACTGTGCAGAAACAAAACAAAGCTATTTTATTTCTAAACAACTCAGAAAAAAAACTGAACCAGAGCGTTGTATTTTACTAAAACCGGATTTTCTAATCCATATGACATATGCTACAAAAAATGATCTGAAATTTGTGTCTAAAAAAATAAAAGGTATAGTTGTTTGTCCACGTGCAAATGCATCATTAGCGGAAGGGATCCCGAATGTAGATCAAATGCTTAAAGCTAAATGTAATGTAACAATAGGAACTGATAATGTAATGATTAATTCGCCTGATATGTTTAGAGAGATGGATTTTTTATGGAAAGTAACTATGGGAATTCAGAAAAAACGTATTGACCCAAAAAAAATTCTGAAAATGGCAACTGTTAATGCTGGAAAATTACTTGACAAAAAAATAGGCTGTATAAAAGAAGGCTACTTGGCGGATGGCGTTTTTATTAAGAAGGATAACTTGGATCTTGATCCTTTGCAAAATCCACATGCATCCATTGTCCATCGTGCCAGCGAAAATTCGATCAAGGCGGTAATGATTGAAGGTGAAATAATACATGGAAAGCTATAGACCACGAATAATATTGAGTGCTGCCATAACTTTAGATGGTAAATTAGCAACACGAACTGGTGATTCAAAACTTTCCTCAAAAAAAGACAAAATTAGAGTTCACAAACTTAGAAGTAAAGTTGATGCTATTCTTATTGGTAAAAAAACTGTTGAAATTGATGATCCATTGTTGTCTGTGCGAGGAATTAAGAAGAAAAATCCAATTCGTGTTATTCTTGATTCAAGTGGAACTATAAGCATTAATTCTAGAATTTTAAGGACTTGTTCAAAAATACCAACAATCATTGCGGTATCAAAAAAGGCAGGCAACAAAGATTTGGAAAGGCTAAAAAAATTTCCTGTTACAGTGATAGTTTGTGGAAATCATACAGTAGACATAAAAAAATTACTTAGAATTCTAAAGGAGAAAAAGATAAAAAATCTTCTAATTGAAGGCGGTGGTATTACAAACTGGTCATTTCTAGCAGAAAATTTAATCGATGAGGCAATAATCACAATTTCCCCCTATTTACTAGGAGGTAGTGACGCACCTACATTGATCGACGGTAATGGATTTTCGACAATAGCAAAATCAACAAAATTGAAACTAAAAAATGTCACAAAAATGAAAAATGAAATTGTATTGCACTATAAAATTAACTGATTAAGTCCTTTCCAATCTCGTCAATCTTCTTTGTGAATCCCTTTTTTTGGGTTTCATTTTTCTTAAGGTTTAGTACATCTCCACATGAAGGACACTTGAAAAATTGATCAAGCGCATTTTCAAATGTCACCCTGTCACAATCATTATTTCCACAGTGATAGAACTGAGATGAATTTTCGTAATCTAATCTCTCCTGCAATCTTCCTTTTATCTTCTTTTTCTGATTCTGGATAAAGTTTTCAACTTCTTCTCTTCTAGAACGCCATCGATATACAAACCACCCCTTTCTTTCATCTTTTACCCTAATTCCTGTAATCAGTGACTTTCCAAAAAGGTCATAGAGAACTTTTCTGACCATATTAATTCTCAAACCAGTAGAGCTTGCAATTTCCTCATCTGTTGCATCCTTTGATTTTAGAAGTGATCTAGCTACTTTGAGATATTCATCACCACCAATCATAAATGAAATTTTCACAAACGGATCTTCATATTTGTCAATCAACAATGTTCACACACATATTCTGCTATTAATCCGTTGTTTTATTCATCCTCACATTTTTTCCTTGTTCTTGAGGAATTATCACTCTTTCAGGATCTGCAAATTTAAGCTCAAATTGTTTTCCCCGTTGAATACGGTCTAATAATACGCCCAGAGCGCTAACTTCTGAGTGTGGTTGGTTACCCACTGCTATGTTATAATCAGCCATAGCAAAGACATCTTTTGGAACTTTCTCGGCCCCAACTACTATCAAGATTTTTTCTTCATTTCTAATTTTGGCTTCTACATCATTAATATTCTGACCATACATTGTTAGATGAACAATTTTTGCTGATTCCTTTTTCCTATCCCTAATAATTTTTTTCCAATCTGTAATAGTTTCAATCTCAAATGGACCTCCCCAAGTTTTGTTAATTTTAGAAATTGTATTAATTATGTCAGGATTTATCTCATTCATATAGATTTTTTTAGCTCCAAATGACCTTGCGACAAGCGCAACATGAGTTGTAACTCTGTCATCTCTTACTACTCTTTGACCAATTCTTAAAACTTCAATTTCCATACATTTTTTCACCAGCATTATTAATTTTTTGTGACATATTATTTTGAAAAATTTTAGCAATTAATTTTTTGAGCTCTTTCATATTTTTTCCTGTAACTGCAGAAATGGCTATCCATTTTTTATCTTCTCTAAGCCCAAGTTTATCTACTATTTCTAAAATATAATCTTCATCTAATAATTCTGATTTATTCAAAACAAAAATCATTTTATCTAGCTCCACACCAATTTCATTAAGAGTTTTGAAGGAGCTTTTAAATTTTTTTTGTAATTCGTACAAAGTGTCACTAGCATCAATCATGACTAGTACAATATCAGCATACAACAGCTCTTCTAATGTTGAGTTGAAAGCTTCTATCATATATGCAGGAAGTTTACTGATAAATCCAACAGTGTCTGAAATTAGTACTGCTTCTTGATTTATCGAGACTCTTCGTGTGGTTGTTGAAAGAGTAGTAAAGAGCTCATTACTTGAATCTTGTTTTTCATCTGTTAGAAAATTAAACAGAGTAGTTTTTCCAGCTGAGGTATATCCCGCTAACGAAATTATTTTAAAACCAAGACGCTTCCTTCCCTGTCTATGAAGTTCACGTTGTTTTCCTGCTTTTACTAACTTTGATTTAGTGTTAACTATTCTTCTTCTGATATCGTTATAGTAAACATCGACCTCAAACATACCAAGTCCCATGAATCCAGGTTGTTCACCCATTCTTGCAAGCCTGACCTTTTCTTTGGCTCTTGACATTTCATATCGTAATTGTGCTAAATTTACCTGAAGCTTGGACTCTGCACTACTAGATCTTTTCTCAAATATTTTTAAAATTAATGCCTCCCTGTCTAGTATTTCCATTTTTAATTCTGAGGCCAAATTATAATTCTGACTTGGTTTTAACACCTCATCAAAAACTATTGCATCTGGTTTTGCCGAAACTATAGTATCTTTGAGCTCTTGGATTTTGCCAGTACTAATACCATATTTTGGTGCCTGTAGGAAATCTTGTTTAATGCTGTGTAACACATTATAGCCCGCCGAGTCGCAAAGAGCCAGAGCTTCCCTAACTACATCATCTTCATTGTATGTTATTAAAATAGCAGAATTCATCAAAAATTCTATTTTTTTGGTTTTTTGATAGCCTTTTCAATATTCATGTTTAACACAATTTCACCTATATCACTTGCATATTCAGCAATTCTTCGTACATTTTCAACAATCCTTCTGATCCTATAATTTTCTAACTCATTCCTGTTCATTTTCAGATTATCAGATACTCTTTTTTCATATTTTTGAATATCAATTGATTTTTTTATTGCCATTTCTGCTTGCTCATAGTCTTTTTTGAACAGAGCCAAACATGCATCATCAATTACCGAAATTGCAAAATCACTCATTTCCCGTATCCTATCAAAAATCTTGCCCTTAATGGGAGTTTTATAATCCAATACATCCCGTGATATTCTAACAGCATGATCCGCCAACCTCTCAATGTTTTTTATTATCACTCTGTAACCAAGACAATCACGAGAATTTTCAAATCCCATTTCCTTTAACATATGCTCATTTTCAATTGCAATAGCAAGTTGTCTTGTTATATAAAATCCAAACCTGTCAACATCATCATCACTATTGATTACTTCTTTTGCAAGATCCTCATTTCCTTCCTTAATTGCAAGCAAGGCATCGTCTTGCATAGATTTTGCTAATAACATCATCCTCTTGAAAGCACCATCTACTGAGAGTTCTACCAAATTAATTAGAACTTGAATTGTTATACCATCAGAAGAATCTGCAGTTATTTCCGAACCCATTAACATTTTCTTAACAGCATCTCTAATTCCAATTCTTTGTGACGGTGTAATTCTTCCTGTTTTTGGTTTTATGTTGATCGTTTTAAAATGTAGAAAATATAGTGCAACAAGCTTTCTTACAACGGATGACTTGTCATCATGCTCGTCAATTTCTATTGTAGCTACATCAGATTCATCTTTTCTTCTAATACTATATGGTATTATCTTCAGACCAGAAATTCCTTGGCGCCCAACTGAAACTTGGTCTCCCTGTTTTAGACCCAGGTCATTAACCCATTTTTTTGGAAGAGAAACAATGTAAGTGGATTTGCCCGTAAACTGAATCTTCCTAGTTTCTTCGTCACTTGACACAACTATATTCCTAATTCGCTTCTATATAGATTATCTTATTTCTATGTAAAATTTAAATTAATATTTAGATGCGAGTAATATTGATTGAATGGATCCTGTTGTTAAGTTAAGACATAACATTGATGCCTTATTTGGCCAAGGAGTCTCAAAACATCTTCCTAAAAACATAGAAATTTCATTTTCAAAGAAAACAGGAAGAATTCGTGAGGTATATCATGACCAAAAACTTCTTTGTACTCTAAGGATTGATGGCGGTCTAGCCATTACGCCTTTTTTTGCACAGATTCTTATGAAAAGTAAGAAATTCAAGGAAAATTGCCTTGAGGTTGATCAAGAATCAAAGCCATTTGTAGAAGATGGAAGGTCTGTTTTTTGTGGTCATATTGCTTGGCATGGGAAAAATATTAGGATTCAGAGTGAAGTTCCAATTCTATACAAGAATAGGGTTATTGCAGTAGGAAAAGCAATACTATCTTCAAAGATGATGAATGGGCAAACAAGGGGAGTTGCAGTAAAAGTCAGAGATAGTTTAAAAAGTCAGCCAAAGGGATAGATCAGCATGATGCGTGGAGGAAATCGCCAAATGCGAAGAATGATGGATAAAATGGGTCTTGACATGGAAGAGATTCCAAATGTCCAAGAAGTCATCATTAAGACAGATAAAAAGGAGATCATCATCCCAAAACCATCTGTCACCGAGATGAAGTCAAAGGAAAATTCAATTTTTCAGGTAATTGCAGAAAGCTTTGAGGAAAAAGAACTTGAAGTGCCTATATTTTCTGAAGATGATATAATGCTTGTTTGCCAGCAGGCAAATTGTGATGAAGAAAAAGCAAAAAATGCCCTAGCTGAGACCAAAGGTGACATAGCCCAGGCAATACTCATGCTAACCAACAGTTGAATCACACTCTAAATCTCTATTATGTAGCAAATTTTTGAATTTTGAAAAAACACACTATTTATATGTTTTTTAATTCTTTTTCTTGAAAATGCTTCATAAGATTATATAAATCAATAAAATTTTTTCAAGTTTTTTCTAGAATTTTCAAAAAATTTATGTGTACATGCTTAAATATCTACTATTTCTATAATATATGTAGTAAAAATGACATGTAAAGGAATTTGCACACGATACAAAGCACAAAAGCCAGTAGGTACTGGAAGATATGCTTCAGGTCAACGAAGATGCCAGATTTGTGAGATCTTCATTAAATGGGAAGGTTTGTGGTGTCCATGCTGTGGATATCGACTTAGAACCAAACCACGAAACTTGAAATATAAAGCAAAATTGCGTGCACGAGTAGAGGCAGACGCCAAAGTAGAGGCAAAGGAAGCAAAATCTAAAGTAGAAAAATCGATAGCAATAAAGGCTTAAGAAACTTCGTAGGCTTATTGGTTACCGAGTCCTGTTATAGACGGCTATCTTGCGATATAGATAATCGAAAATTTATGGTTCAAGTATTACGTTTTGATAACGGTAGTTTTGTTTCTATCACTGAAGGTCAAGAAAAGATTGGTGGGATGTTGGCATCAATAGCTACAGAACCAGTGCCATCCACCACTACGATTATTCCACCAAAATCAGAATCTATTTTTTTAAAAATGATGTCCGACTACCTATCTTCAATTACAAAAGGGATCAATATTGTTTCTGCATTTATTCCACAAGAACTAGATACTAAGACCACTAAAATACTAATGACCAAGATCAAGGAGATTATAGAAAAATGACAGTTGATATGAGAAGTTTTCTACAGGAAATTAAAAAAACCAATGATATATTCACAGTAAAGAAGAGGGTTTCTACAAAATATGAGATCGCTGCAGTAACTGAAAAGCTTGATGGTTCAAAGGCTGCCTTGTTTGAAAATATCAAGGGAAACAAATTCAAGTTAGTTTCAAACTTGGTGGGAAGTAGAGATAGGTTTGCACAGGCAATTGGCTCCAAAAAATCTGACATTAATCAAAAAATTGTCAAGGCAATTTCTTCTGCAAAAAAACCAAAAATTTCTGCATCAGCAAAGTTTTTTGAAAACAGTACCAATGACATCTCCATTCTTCCAATTGTAACTCACTTTCAAAATGAGTCAGGTCCTTTCATCACATCATCTATACTATATGCAAAAAATCAGGAAAAGAAATTCCAAAACTCTTCTATTCACAGACTAATGCCAATCGGAAAAAACCAATTCTCAATTAGAATGGTTGAGGGCAGAGATCTTCACAGAACGTTCATGTTTGCAAAAAACCATGGAGAGGATCTACCAATTGCAATTACTATTGGTGTTCATCCTGCAGTTACAATTGCGTGTGCATTCCAGGCAAAATGGGGGAAAAACGAACTTGAAATAGCTAACTCACTTTTAAACAACAAACTTACTTTGACAAAATGTCCCGGCACTGGACTGCTTGTGCCATCAACTGCAGAAATTGTCATGGAAGGAAAAATTTTGAGAGACAAGACCCACAAGGAGTGGATGGTTGAAATGCTTCGAACATATGATATGCCAAGACCAGCGCCAGTAATCCAAATTGAAAAACTGTATTTTAGAAATAATCCAATTTATCATGATATTTTGTCTGGTTACACTGAGGCAAGATTACTCATGGCAATGCCTATTGAGGCTAAACTCAATGGGGTAATCAAAAAAAGATTCCCGCAGACAAAACAGGTGATCCTGACAAGCGGTGGAGCCAATTGGCTTCATGCTGTAGTTCAAATCTCAAAAACCAGGTCAACCAATGTTAAAAAAATAATTAACGAAACATTCGCAAGTCATAGATCATTGAAGATGGTGACTGTAGTAGATGATGATATTGATCCTACCGATGCCGTATCTGTAGAATTTGCAATGGCTACAAGGTTTCAGGCTGACAAGGATCTAGTAATAATAAAAAATGTGAGGGGTTCTAGCCTTGATCCCTCTAGTGATCAAAAGAAATTACGAACAGCAAAAATGGGAATAGATGCCACAATACCCGCCTCAAAGAGGCCGGATGGCTTCAAGTTAGGCAAAATTCCAAAAGCTAAAACAAGTCTGAAAGACTATTTGAAGAAATGAATGCTGGGTATTTCATTGTAATCGTCCTAGTGTCTGGATTTGTCGCAGGAACAATACATGGAGCGGTAAATTTGGCAATTGTAGAACCGTATCTTGATAAGGCAATTGGCATTGAAAACCAAGCTCTCTTTGAGTCTGGAGAGGCTGAAGACACTCCTCAGTTTTGGGTTGAGTACAACGCATACCGTGATTGGCAAAAAAGCGGTCAGCTATTAGCTGGGGGAATTCTTGGAATGTCAATAGGAGCGTTGTTTGGAATTGTGTTTGCTTATTCAAGAAACTCTCTGCCGAAAGGACATACTGTAAAGAAAACATTTGTTCTTGCTGCAATCATGTGGCTTACTATTTTCTTAATACCATTTTTGAAATATCCAGCAAACCCTCCAACGGTTGGAGAAGCGGACACGGTTATTCTTAGACAAACTCTATATCTTTTGTTTATAGCAATATCTGGATTTTCAGCTGTTGGTTTTTCCAGATTGTACAAGAAGCTTGAAAACAAAAAATATCTGGCATTTGTTGGTTATGCAGTTTTTATCACAGCTGTATTTTTCATAATGCCACCAAGCCCTGATGAAGTTACTGCTCCGATGGACTTGGTCAACGGTTTCAGAACAATGTCTGTTATGGCCGTGACAATATTCTGGATTGCTGAAGCCATAATACTTGGATTGTTGTGGCAAAAATACAAGACAAAATTGCAGGAATCATAATTCTAAATTATTAGAATATGATTTTGAAATCTACAGCCTGTTTTAATAGCGTATGGTCAATGATTTAGTATGGCAGATGGTAAATCACCATACGTTCTAGTCAGTGTCTTCAAAGAAGATGCAAACCAGCAAGATGTAGAGCAGACCACAAGTAAAATTGCTACAATGATTGATGAATGGAATATACAGGGAAATATGATTTGGAGTGGTTCATTTAATGATGGAAAGGCTTCAATGTCCGTTATTGAGGGGAGCAAAACAGAAGCTGAATCATTTTTTACCAAATACGATAGCACATGCAAATCGTTTCTTTCATCATACATGTATCAATGGGATGCAATGCCGATATTGTCACTTTTAGGACGTAAACAGACCGTCACAGCACAAGATGTTGCTGCACAATAACCACAGAAATTTTTCTATTTTTTAATATCAAAAACGTGAGAGAGTAGCGTTATTATAAAAAAAGAAAAGAAATACCGCTAGTAATATCTTCGTTACCAACGTAAACGGTCTGCCAGATCAAGCACAATACTACATATCACTAACGGCATCTCTACATCATGCTTAATCATAAATTAATAATTAAGAGTGGCGTTGAATCTAACACCATGTTATCATAGTTCATTCTACATTCTTAGAATAAGAAATTAGAATTGCTAGATGGTTTAAATAACTTAGCTAGTCCTAAGAAAATACGTTGATCAAATCCAAAATCATGACTAGAAAAACTGCTATACTTTTTGCACTAGTCGCTGGAGTTGTTGCCTTCCCATTAGCAGCTTCAGCACAAAGTGACGCTGTTCCATCTTGGATTAAAAATACAGCAGGTTGGTGGGCAGAAGATCAGATTTCCGAAACAGAATTTGTCAACTCGATGGAATATCTGATTGATTCTGGAATTATCAATGTGTCATCCGAACAAAACTTTGGCATCACTGAACTCACGATTGGTTTCATACCATCTGAAAAAGCAGATGAACTATCACCAAAGGCTGAATCACTAGCAAGATTTTTGGAATCTGAGTTTAACGGACAAGTGGATGTCAAAATTGTTGTGCCAACAAATTATGAAATAATCATTGAAGGGTTAAAGTTCGGACATATTGACGCCGCATTCATGGATACTGGCCCTGGATGGATTGCTCATGATAGGGCAAACTCTGAAGTAGTCATGGCCGAAGTAAAGAAAGGCAAAGTGGGTTACTATGCTACAGTTTGGCAGCGAGCCGATTCAAACTATTCATCAATTGATGATGCAATTGGAAACAAGGTAGCCTTTACTAGCATTACCGGTTCATCAGGATTCATTAGACCAGTTGGTACACTAGTTGACCACGGTTTAATCACAGTAGAAGGAGACGACATTGTTGCATTAAAGAAAGCATTGGATGATGCCTTTGAATATCACACCTTTGGCGGAGGATACAAAGCAGCACTTGAATTGCTCTTAAATGGCTCAGTTGAAATGGCATTTGGCTCTGACATCGCGCCAGAAAAATACTTGACTCCAGAACAGCAATCTCAACTCAAAAAAGTTGATACGCTTGGTCTAGTACCATCTCATGTCTTTGTTGTATCAAACGATCTATCAGATTATACGAAACAACATTTGGTGGACTCGATGGTGAAACTAAACCATCAGGATAACAATCAAATCCTAAAAGACATCTATGGTGCTGATGCATTATTGCCAACAACCGCTGAAATGCACATTGGCAACTTTGGACAATATCTAGACCTATTACCTGGAATTGAACAGGCAACTTTTGATAAGAAGAATTACGATACTTCGAAATAATTAACTAATATGCAAGAACAAAAGGGGTCATCATCCCCATCAATATCAACACTTTCAATCGTTCAGATGAATGACATTTCGGCATCATATGATTCAAAGAGTTATGTCCTAAAAGATATCAGAATGTCAATTCATCGAGGTTCAAACTATGCTATAGTTGGGCAATCTGGTTCAGGAAAATCTACTCTACTGAGATTGATAAATGGTATGATGAATCCAAGCAAGGGCAAAATTATGGTTGACTATCAAACACCCAGTACCTCTGACAAAAAATTCAAGTCATTAATGCATAAAATTGGATACATACCTCAAAACTTGGGCTTGATAAAAAATTCTACGGTACTTGAAAATGTCCTTATTGGCGCTCTTCCACGCGTCAGCGGATTTAATTCCTTTTTTAAGAAATTTTCTGATGTTGAGATTGACAATGCTAAAAAAATTATAAAACAAGTGGGTCTTGAGGGGAAAGCTGAAAGAAAGGTCTACATGTTGAGTGGGGGAGAAAAGAGGAGAGTCGCAATAGCAAGAGCTCTTGTCCAAAAACCCGAGATAATACTTGCTGATGAAATTGTTTCTGAATTGGATCATGTTACTGCACGGGAGATTATGGATGTTTTAGCAGAAGCACAGGCAACTATGAATCTCACTGCAATAATGGTTCATCATGATCTTCAGCTTGCACTAGAGTATGCTGACAGAGTTGCAGTAATCAAGGAAGGTGAAAAAATTCTTGAGATAGGAGTTGAAGGGGACAAAATTGTGGACTTCCAATCTGGAAATTATACGCAAAGAGAAATTTTGGAGATGTTTAGTGGTGAACCAGAAGAATAATCTGATCATTGGGCTAATCATTGCAGGGGTCGTAGTCATGTCTGCGAATGTAGATGCGGATCCCAGAGACTTTGTTGAGGGACTACCAAACATTGGGATTATGCTACAAGAGATTACTGAAGTAGATTCCTCACTTTTTGTAACTGCACTCTGGGCAATGTTGGAAACAATCCAGATGGCGTTCATCGGAACTGTTGTAGGTGTTGCAATTGCACTTCCACTTAGTTTACTAGCGGCTAGAAATCTAAACAGAAAGTTTGTTTACGTACCAATCCGCGCCTTGTTAGCTGCCACTCGTACCTTCCCCTCAATACTTTGGGCAATCTTATTTGTAATCATCGTTGGTCTAGGTCCTTTTGCAGGGGTGCTTGCAATCATAATGTACACAGTTGGATTTATCGCAAAATTGCAGTACGAGGCAATTGAGGCCGTTGACGCTGACCCAATGGACGCAGTAGGTGCAATTGGAGTTTCCAAGTTACAGCTGATCAGATTTGTTGTGCTGCCAGAATCTGCATCACATTTGCTTAGCCAGATTTTATACATATTTGACTATAACATTAGGCAGACAAGCATTCTTGGTCTTGTAGGTGCAGGTGGAATTGGATTTTACATAATTAATTACATCAAATTCTTTGAATACGGAAAGGCTGCAGTTTTCATGTTGGTTGTTCTTGTAACAGTTTTGATAATTGACTGGGTTAGTGTACGGATAAGAGATAAGTACATTGTCAAGTCACAAAGAGGAATGCAGGTTAAGGTTTAGACATAAAATATGGAAAAAATATCTTGTCCAGCTTGCAGAAAGGATTTTGACCAACACGATAAGCGACAGACCAATTTATGCTTGGAGAAATTTATCAACATAGCAACTAATCCTGTTGTTTACAGTTCTACAAAAAAGATAATTTGTCCAACATGTGAAAAAGATATGCTTGATCATAATCAGCGCCAAGCAATGGAATGCGTAAACAAGTTTATTAAACTAGTAAGAGACAACTCTGATTAAAGGACCTTAATGACTATCAGGCAAACTTACTGCTTGGTAGTCTAAGAAAGTTCTTTGACTAAATTAAAGAACAGAATCTACCATTAACGCAATGAAAAGCACTGCCAAATATGGGCTTGAAAACTTGAATAAAACCCATGAAGCTTTTTCGCTTGGTTTTGCAACTACCCAGAAACTAAGAAGTACCATTAAAACTCCTGATGCAATTGCAGTGTACAGATAGACTTCATGCATTAATGGCTCTCCATTATCATGAGTCA
>Ga0207961_1000338_pt1 | contig 13480 bp, 11 predicted proteins | sample Knorr_S7_td_250__FD_185596 | JGI IMG/M metagenome (GOLD analysis project Ga0207961, IMG submission 185596) | Marine microbial communities from Southern Atlantic Ocean transect - Knorr_S7_td_250_ad_252m_LV_B (SPAdes) (version 2) | ecosystem: Environmental > Aquatic > Marine > Oceanic | place... | reverse complement strand
AGGAACAGAGACTGATTGCTGCAGAAACAGCAATAAAATTCTATCGTGTAACTTAATATCGTTAAGGTATTAATGAGATCCAGTTAAGAATGATTGTGATTTAGACATCTACAATGATCGGAGCTAGAATGATTCGGTTTCCCAGTGAAAAATTTTAACAAAGGATTTGAGATATGACTAAAGAAGATAATTTAGATCTAGTGCACAAAATGTATGCAGCATTAAATTCACAGGATCTTGATAAACATGATGAATATTGGGCCGAGGACATGATCTGGCATGGTCCCCCAGGATTTGGAGATATTTTTGGCCGAGAAGCATTTAAATATGAAGTATTGGAACCATTCTACAAAACCTTTCCCGATTATAATGTTGAAAATGAAATTGAGGTGGCTGATGAAAATTGGGTTGCTGCCACAGGGATTCTCACTGGAACTCATCAGGGAGAGTGGTTAGGGATTCCGGCTACAGGGAAACCAGTAACAATGCGCTTCTCAGATTTTTGGATGGTCAGAGATGGGAAGTTAGTAGAGAATTGGGTTATGGTTGATAATTTAGCAGTTTTGCATCAAATAGGCGCATGTTCTTTGGATTGGATATTTGTTGATGAAATTAAAAGATCTGAAGAAAACAAAAAAACATTTAAATCAGTCATAAACAAAGATGGTTCAGCTGCTAAAAACTTAGATTTGGTCAAAAAAATGTGTGACGCTTTAGTTGCACCAGAGCATGACTTAGAAGCACAAAAAGAATTTTGGAAGGAAGATATGATCTGGCATGGCCCTCCAGGATTTGGAGAAATTCATTCTATCGAAGGATTTCTTCGCGAAGAACTATCTGTATTTTATGAAGCCTTTCCAGATTTCAATGGTGATTTTGAAATTTTTTTTGCTAATGAAAACTGGGTTGCTGCTACAGGATTCGTTACCGGAACACATAAAGGAGACTGGCTGGGCATACCAGCTACAGGAAAACCTATGAAAATGCGCTATTCAGATATTTGGCTTATCAGGGATGGAAAGCTTTCAGAGAATTGGGTAATGTTAGACCATTTGGGAGTTTTAAAACAAATAGGAATTGATCCATATAGTAACAATTTATAATAAAAAAGAAGTTACTACTTTACAACGCTATGATGATTGCAAATTATTCCATTTCTTAATAAGCTGAATTTCATAAGGATGTAATGCATTTAACTATGCATGGATAAGTTATCTCTCTATTCTTTAGAAAAATCTTAGTGATGTTGCTTAAAATAAATTTTGTATCTTTTAGTTAGCTACATACTTAATATGAGTACAAGAAAGGAGGTTAAATGATATAAAACTTACTAAACTCAATTAATAATTTAACTAATCAAAATTTTAAAGGAGATAATATGACAAATAATCTTAAAACACTAATTTTGTTAATGACATCTATGTTTTTGTTTGCAGTATCCGGTATAGCTGGAACTAAGGCATGCAATATTGACCCTCCTAAATCAGCTGTAGAAGTTAATGTTATCGGATGGTCTTTCGAAATCATGGATTTCTATGCTGATGAAATGAAGAAATGTGGTGAAGTTAAAAACATAGATGTAAATGTTCAACTTCAGGACTTTCAAGCAACTAAAGAGGCGTTTCGGCTTGCAAATGCAGGTGGTGGAGATTCCCCATTTGACATAATGCATGTAGCCAATACTGGTATCACAGAATTTGGTTTAATTGGTTGGTTCCTACCTCTTAACGATCTTATAGATAAGTACCGCGATGAGTATAATCTGGACGACATATCCGCTACAGGCTGGGAAGGTGCTACTATTGATGGCAAGATTTACGGGATTCCTGCCACCGCAAACACTTTGCATCTAGCTTACCGATCTGATCTATTCAAGAAGTATGGCTTGAAGGTCCCAAAGAGCTACGATGAAGTTATTGAGGTATGTAAAGTCCTGCAGAAAGAGCCTAGTATTGATGTGCCTTTTACTCTTGATTTGTCGGCTGGATGGGCCTGGGAAATTGAGTTTCTTGCATTCATAAGATCATATGGATCTGATTATCTTAATGCTGACAAGACTCCTTCATTTAATAATTCAAATGGTGTTGCTGCTGCAACTAAGATGAAAGAGGTTGTTGATGCCTGCATGGGCCCTCCAGGGCTTGCAATTGGTTATGAAGCCGCAGAAATAGCAATGAATACTGGTGCACAGGCTATGGTTCATATATGGGCATCAAATACTGTGAGTATGTTTGATCCTAAACAGTCTGATTTCGCTGATGTGATCAAGTTCGCGCCAGCGGCTGCCCCAAAACCAGGTAGTAAACTTGGCGGGAGTGCTTGGCATGACTTCTATACTATCCCAGCTAGGACCACAAAAGACCATGATCTTCTATTCCGCATTTTAATGGAATCTCTTGATCACGACAGTCAATTTGGAGCTGCAGATATGGGGATCGTAACCAGGACCTCGATCAAAAAGGGACTACCAAATCTACCCGCAGCAAAAGAAACAATTGCCAACGGAATAGGAATCTATGAGCCAAACCAAGCCGTACAGTTGGCACAGGCAGCTCTAGGCAATTGGATGCCATTTATTGGTACGGGAGAAATGACCCCCAAAGCGGCACTGGACGCTGCTGCAAAGGAATATATTAAGGAAGCGAAAGCACAGGGTTTTTTAAATTGATAAAGTAAAAATACCCAAAAATATTCCAAGCAAATTATAAGGCCGTTTCTTAACTTCAAGTATGAGGCGGCCTACCAACCTGCAAATTAATCAATGAAGTTTAAGTCATTTTTAAAATTCACTGCGCCAAGTAATATCGTGATGATAACTCTCATGATAATTCCTCTTGGTTTGGCTGTTTATATAGGATTTAACAGAGTAAGTTACAGCACTTTCAATAAACCTGTTTTTGTCGGTTTTTTGAATTATATGGAGGTTTTACTTGACCCTTCATTCTGGGAAGCAGTTTTTTGGAATCTCCTGATAATTCTTGTCGTTGTTCCAGCACATATCGTTATAGCTTTCATTGCTGCATTAATTCTAGATCAAGTAACGGGTCGAATTCGTGGCATTTACCTCGCAGCAATGTTGTTACCCATGATTGTTGTGCCAGTTATTGGAACGGTAGTTTTCAGACAGTTGTTTGATCCATCCGGGCTAATAGCTTGGTTTTTTCGGGTTGTTCTAGGTGAAAGGTTTCTCTTTAATGAAACCTCTATGAAAATATTAATCCTGATTCACTCAACTTGGATATCCACACCATTTGCACTTGTAATTTTCTTTGCCGGTCTACAAATGCTTCGACGTGATTTAATAGATTCAGCTTCTATAGATGGAGCAAACAGAATTCAGCAGGTCTGGTATGTAATTATACCTCAACTTCGCTCACTTTTCCTTTTGAATGCTATTTTTGCTGTTATGGATTTGCTTCGTCTTTTCGATAATGTATTTGTTCTAACCAGAATGAATCCGATCTTCCACTCTGACACAATGCAAACTTATCTATACAGAATTGCCATGACTGTTAAACGATTGGGAAAGGCTAATGCTGGTGCTGTATTAACAGTGGTTATAGTCTTGGTTGTTCTCATACCGCTTTTAATATACTTGTACCGAGAACAAGTAGAGGAACGGTAAAGTGCAAAAGATAAAAAATCCGATTGGCAGATTAATTATTCACATTACATTATGGGTTTTCATACTCTATAACAGTGTCCCCTTTTTTTGGACATTTCTGCAGTCGCTGAAAACAAAAAAACAGGCAAATTCCCGTACACCTCTATTCTGGTTTGAACCCACTTTAGAACACTATAGTGAGTTGTGGCTTGAAAGGGTTCCTGAAAACTTTGTGTTATTGGTATGTTTTATCATAGCAATTTTACTTGCACTATTTCTGTTTTCAATAATTGGCAAACATCTCTCAGTTTCTGCTGTTGTTATCAGATTTATTATTTTAGGGTCTATTATAATTATCCTTTTTTCAATTCCATTTTTCGTCGAAACTGCTGAATTCTATGATTATTTTGTTAACACCATGATAGTAGGTGCCGGCACCGTAATTATTTCAATCAGCATGGCAAGTCTCTCAGGATACGCACTTTCTCGTTATTTAGGAATTGCGGGTGTAGTTCTTATAATTTTGGCACTTGCATTTAGATCTCTTCCCCGGATGGCATTTGGGTTACCATATTTTTGGATGGGACAAATCAGTGGTTTATTTGATTCTAATTTTCTTGTAATAGTTGCCCTTGCTGCTGTAAATCAACCTTTTGCAATTTATATGTTGAGAAGTTTTTTTAAGGATATACCTCGAGAAATTGAAGAAGCTGCAATGGTAGATGGCGCATCTCGTTTTGAAGCCTTCATCCGTGTAATAGTCCCAATTATGTGGCCAGGAATTATTGCCACGTCTTTATTTACATTGGTACTGGTATATCATGAATTCTTACTCGTGAGGATTCTCACTTTGAAAAACTGGACTGTTGCTGTGGCAATGCAACAGTACCTTGGTGGTATAAGTGATTCTGGTTCCCTTCCTCTTAAATCGGCTGCAGCAGTTTCAGCAGCCTTGCCACTCCTTGTTATTATCCTTTTTTATCAAAAGCATTTAATAAAAGGTATCACTACAGGATCAGTTAAAGGGTAATTTATATTATAAAGGAAAGAATGATCATTTTTTTTACAATAGGCTATAACACGTTAAAACATTTAATATTATGACTAAATCAGATTATTATGAGAATAACCTGGAAGCTAGGCCGCTCTCCAGAAAGCATATGCCAACCGACTATCATATTTCTTTGTCCGAGTATACTGGAAAGGGAACACCAAGCGAGAAAAGAATACCTGATGACTTTGGACCGAAACAGTCATTAAGAGGATTTGAGGAAACTTATCAGAATATTATTGATTACATAGTCAGAATAACATTCAAAATATGGGAGGATCGTGATGTTGAATACATCCTTGACACCTATTCTGAATCATCCAGAGTTTTTGATGATTATGGACTTCAATTAGGGAATCAAAAAATTGTTGATGATACACACCACACAACTGGGGCGTTTTCTAATATAAAATTGATTGCAGATGAAATAATTTGGGCTGGTAATGACGAGGTCGGTTTTCATACCTCGCATAGAACAATTATACGCGGGAAGAATGACGGTAGAAGCAATTATGGCCCTGCAACAAATAAAGATATTGATGTTCTTGTCATTGCTAACTGTGTCGCACTGGAGAATAGAATTTTTTTGGAACATGTATGCTACAACACTTCCAGTATGCTTCTTCAATTGGGAATGGATCTTGACAGTATGCTTCCAAAACTTGTATCTACTGCACCAGCAGGTTGGCCAAGGGATCAAAAAACATGGAATGATTTGAGAATGTCGGCGAGTCCTGAAATTCCGATTTGTGAAGCTGATAAAATTGATGGATTTGATATAGACCGATTTTTGAGGAAAACTTTCGAAATAATTTGGAATAAAAGGGGTCACAATGAACTGAATCAATTTATTGATCATAATTTATTTTTTGAAGGACCAACCAACAGGAAATTAAAGGGTCTGGAACTTTACAAAGATTTTGTTCGTTCATTGATTACTTCTTTCCCTGATTTAATTTTGCAGATTGACGAGATTTATTGGATGGGCAATGAAGTTGACGGTTATTTAAGTTCGACCAGGTGGAGCGCAACTGGGACTCATACAGGAAATGGGAATTATGGTGAGCCAACTGATACGAAGGTCCAGATTTGGGGAATCACACAAAACCAGGTTATTGGAGGGAGGATTGTTAACGAATGGATGTTGTTTAATGAATTGGATTTAATGATGCAGATTGCGGCTTCAAGATGATTCGAAAAGAAATGATCTCAGATTTTCAAGAAAATAAGGCTCTTGTACTGAAACTATATCAAGAACTTGATAAGGCTAATGGGAATGATATTAATCAAATCCTTGGAAAATATACCAATGAAGATTATTTTTTTCGCGGAATGCACCCGTTCTATGAACTATATGGAAGTGGTGCCGTGGCAGATGAATTTTGGAAGCCTTTACGCAATTCATTAGCTCCGATACAGAGGCGTCAGGACATTTTCATTGCAGGGATCAATGATGTTGACAAAAACACCGAGTGGGTATGCAGTATGGGTCATCTAATGGGGTTGTTTGACAATGACTGGTTGGGAATTAAAGCCAATCGCAAGATGGTCTTTCTTAGATATGCAGAATTCAATCGCATTGAAAAAGGGATGATTGCAGAGACAGCACTGTTTTGCGACATAATCAGCCTGATGAAACAGGCTGGTTTGAACGCGCTCCCGCTGCAAACTGGTGCTGAGTTTATTACTCCCGGGCCACGGACACACGATGGTCTTTTATTTGATAAAAAGGATCACAAAGAAAGCCAAGAAACTTTGGATCTTGTTAATCAGATGTGCCTTGACCTTACATCATCAGACATGGAATCAACCATAGATGAGCTTAAGGAAACATGGGAGGATGATATGATCTGGTATGGCCCCTCCGGGATTGGAGCAACTTACACAATCGATCGTTATCAGGAACAGCACCAGGGGCCATTCAGTGAGGGTTTAGGTAACTTGAAGTTCCACGGACATGTATGCCGTATTGCAGAAGGAAATTATGCAGGATGGTTTGGATGGCCAAATCTGACTATGAAACCAAGTGGTAATTTCATGGGTCTGCCAAAAACAGAAAAAACAGTAGAGATGCGTGTTGTGGATATTTACAGAAGAGAAGGTAATAAACTTGCGGAGAACTGGATATTTATAGATCTTCTATACTTTCTTATGCAGCAAGGGGTGGATGTTCTGAATAGAACAGAAAAAATTGTTAATATTTGATATTTAACACCTATTACATAGTTGAGATGGTCATTTTTAACTTTTCTTTATATTTGGATAAACGATAGTGTACCTTTATAAAAAACAAAGGAATTTATATCAAACTGATAAAGCTTGTTTTAATCAATCTTTTTTTAATTTTTCTGGTATTGAATAAACAAGAAGAAAGTATTGGCAATTTAATCATATGAAAATCAGCAAAGACAAAATCCTCACAACTCATGTGGGAAGCCTCCCGCGTTCAGAAAAGGTTTTTAAATTAATATTCGCCAGGGAAGCAGGAGAAGAACTGGACAATAATGATTATGACAGGGTAATTGCTGATGCGGTGAAGACTGTTGTGATGAAACAGGAGGAAGCAGGTATTGACATAGTAAGTGATGGTGAGCAGAGCAAGATCAGCTATGCAACCTATATCAAGTACAGGCTAAATGGTTTTGAAGGAGACAGTCCGCGCCGTACTCCCAGGGACTTGGAAGAATATCCGGAATTTTCTGCTAGAGCTTCAAAATCAGGAGGAGTTCCAACTTTCACCCGACCTCGATGTACGGGAGAAGTATCGGTTAAGGATACCAAGCCGCTGGAGATCGATCTGGTAAATTTCCGGAATGCACTTCAGGAAAGAGCTGTTACTGATGCATTCATGAACGCTGCCTCTCCGGGTGTTATAGCACAATTTCAGCCCAATGATTATTATACTGATCACCGAAGCTACCTATTTGCTCTTGCCGAGGCAATGCAGGTTGAATATGAAGGCATTGCCAAAGCAGGCTTTGTAATACAGATTGACAGTCCTGACCTTGCACTCGGAAGACATGTAATGTTCAAGGATAAAAGTGACAGCGAATTTGTCTCGATGGTAGAACTGCACATTGAAGCGCTTAATCATGCGCTGGAAAATATTCCAGCTGAACAGCTTCGTCTGCATGTATGCTGGGGGAATTACCAGGGACCTCATCATTGTGACATTGAGATGAAAAAAATTCTTCCTGCAGTCTTGAAAGCAAAACCACAGGCTATTTCATTTGAAGGTTCAAATCCAAGGCACAGTCATGAGTGGACTGTATTTCGAGATGCAGATATTCCAGAGGAGAAGATTTTAATTCCAGGTGTTCTTGATTCAACTACCAACTTTGTTGAACACCCTCAACTGGTGGCTGAACGCATCTGCCGATTTGCTGATATTGTTGGACGTGAGAGAGTAATTGCTGGATCTGACTGCGGATTTTCAACATTTGCCGGTTATGGAACTGTGGATGCGGATATTACATATGCCAAGCTTGATTCGCTTGTCAAAGGTGCAGAAATCGCTTCAAAAAGGCTCTGGTGAGTTTTTTTTGGCTGAAACATTTTAAATTAGATTCTCAGATTTCTTCACTGTGAAGGAAAAGTTGGAAACCAGTTGTTTTTTTTATCAATCTAATGTGCTTTTTATTTTTCTGCGGAAGTACTTATTAGAGTGGTTTTAAACATAGAAAGGAGGTATAAAAATTATTGACTTTATCAAAATTTGTTGTTCTTTTTCTTTAAAAATAGATCCAATATGTTTTCATTTAGAAAACATAAATTATTAACTTGATTAAAAAGAGGTAAATATGAGAATGAAAATAATAATATCATTCATTAGTTTCTGCTTTTTTTCATCTGTCGCAGGAGCAGGAGACAATGTACTGCCATACAAATTGAAATCAGGAAAGCCCTTTGCTGGGACAACTCTGAATATTCTGGCAGTGGTTACGCCCCAGTTCAAATCCTATGAGCTGCGTGACGAAGAATTCGAAAGCCTGACCGGGATCACGGTCAATTGGACGCACATTCCATTTGTTGCACTTCAGGAGAAAATAGCGAGTGTCGGAGTAGCAGCAGACGGCAGTTTTGATGTAGTAAACTATCTGGACTCATGGGGTCCGGCCAATGCCTATTGGCTTGAGTCGATTGATGGATGGCTCAAGCGTGACGGGATCAGCATGGACCGCTATCCAGAAGCCTTCAAGAAAAGTGCGATGTTCAAGGGAGAGACACTGGGATTCCCCTTGCGTGCGCATCCCATGCTGATGTTCTACCGCAAGGATCTTTTTGCCAAACATGGTCTTTCCGTTCCGGAGACTTGGAATGATGTAGCCAGTGCAGGCAAAACCATAAAGCAGAAGGAAGGTATCGGAGGCTTGGCCTGCTATTTCGGTGCAGATGGGAACAGACAGAACCTATTTCTATGGCTGAATTATATCTGGGCTACTGGTACGGAAGTGTTTGATAAACAAATGAAACCAGCCTGGGCCACTCCCTCTGGTTTAAGGGCCACGCGGGATTACGTCTCTCTGCACACCAAGCATAATATATGTGGCAAAGGGGCCGTGTCTAACGTAGAACAGGATGGGCGTATTCAATTCGCCCAAGGCAATGCCGCTATGATGCCTGTTTGGTGGTGGGCCTATTCAGGTTTTTACAATCCTAATCAGTCCAAACTCACGAAAGATCAGGTTGGATTTGCAGGCATGCCTTCCTACCAGGGTAAGACTGTGACTTACGCTATCTCGATGCCCTATTCCATTTCAAAATATTCGAAGAATAAGGAAGCCTCGTGGGAATTCATGAAGTGGCTTTCCAACCCTGAACTTGATCGTCGAAATGCTATTGAACGTTCTGTGCGTGGCGAAAAAATTGTAAATAATGTAGTTACTCACAAGTCAAGCATGGCCGATTTAGGAGTCAATGCCGCGAACGACAACATTCAGATGGCAGCTCTGGCAAGTCTGGCCAACTCCGACATTATGCCACAGATCCCAGAATGGCCTGAGATTGGAGACCTGCTCTCCAATGCCATTCAGAAAGCATCCACAGGGGGTAATGTGGATAAGCTGATGAAGGATGCGGCCAAGAAAGCTGAACGGATCCTCAGTCGGGCTGGTTACTACTAATAATTATATATATCACACTCCTCATTTGGCAGGTACCCGGGAGTCGTCCACCCGGAAGCCTGCCACTACATTTTGATAATAATGCGCGACCGACTGCTTAAGTATTTTCTTGTTTTTCCAGCAATTTTTGTAGTGGCCTCGACAGCTTTTTGGCCTCTTTTTCAGTCATTTTATCTAAGTTTTAGAGAATGGAAACTTAACCGTGCAAGGGAGTCACGGGCACTCTGGGAGTATGAGTATGATGGATTGGAAAACATCGCTTACCTCTTTGACAACTACCTACTGGCTCTGGAAGACGACCTCTTTTGGAACTCCGTAAGGGTGACTTCCATATTTACGGTGACTTCAGTCCTGGTATCGGTGGGCCTGGCACTCGGCCTAGCACTTCTGCTGGCCCCTGGTGGGAAATTCAGACTTACGGTACGGACACTGTTGATCCTCCCTTTTGCTATGAGTCCGGCTTTGATCGGTGTTTCATGGCGCTTTATGTTTCAGCCTGACTTTGGGCTTTTCAAAGCTTTTTTCGATGTTTTGATTCCTCCATTAGCAGATGTTGACTGGCTTGGAGATGCCAACCTTGCCATGATCGCCTTGGTGGGAAGTGAAGTCTGGCACTGGACACCTTACCTGACTTTGGTTTTCATAGGAGGACTTGCTACAGTTCCCCAGGACGCCCAGGAGGCGGCAATGATCGACGGAGCGAACTCATGGCGTATATTCTGTGACGTGACCTTGCCTTCGATTCTTCCAGTGCTTGCTGTGGGAATCGTCTTAAAGACCATTTTTTCTCTGAAAATGTTTGATCAGGTCTATATGCTGACCAACGGAGGACCCGCAAACGCGACGCAGACCCTGGCTCATTACATTTATTTTAACGGCTTCAAATACTACAACATGGGTTACGCTTCAGCTGTCTCTTATCTTCTGGTGATTCCCATGTTTGGATTGACCTGGCTTTATATGAAACTTGTTTTCTTGAAGAGATAAATATGGTTAAGGGATCCAAAAATAAATTCTTAGATTTTCTACAGATTCTGGTGATATTGTTGACCGCGGTATTCATTCTTGTGCCAATCTATTGGATCGTTTCAGGTGCTTTCAAGCAGCAGGTGGATATTTTTCAGTTGAAACTTCTCTTTACTCCAACTCTGGAGAATTTTGAGATAATTTTCAGATCCCCTTATAACCTATTTGACAAACTCGTAAATTCAACTCTGGTGGCTTTGTCAACTATACTGATCGCGATACCAATTGCCACCATGGCCGCTTACAGTTTTTCACGCTTCCGGATGAAAGGAGAGCGGTTGATGTTTGTGACCATTCTGGCCACACAATTTGTTCCGGCTGTTGTAATAGTCCTTCCATTCTTTATCCTTTTCAGGGATCTGGGTATCCTCGACACGAGGCTTGCACTGGTTTTGGTTAATCTGTCATTGGTCATGCCTTTTGCAATTTGGATGATAAAAGGCTTTATTGACAGCATTCCTCTGGACTCAGAGGAGGCGGCACTGGTTGACGGGTCCAGCCGGTTTCAGGTGATTTTGAATGTAACACTACCCATGGCACTTCCAGGTGTTATCACTGCAGGAATTTTTTGCTTTATCCTTGCCTGGAATGAATTCCTTTTTGCCCTCATAATAACCACTAACAAAGCAGTCACCTTACCTGTAGGACTCTCATTATTTCACGCGGAAGAAGGAGTACTCTGGCATCTGATTTCAGCTGCAGGTATCATGATTATGCTACCGATGTTTGTATTGGCTACTATAATTCAAAAACACTTCGTTCAAGGTATGACCATGGGCGCTGTTCGATAAAATGTAAGAACGCATGGCATCTGTTACACTAAAAAATATTACTAAAAGTTGGGGAGATATCACAGCAGTGAAGGACATTTCCTTAAACATTCGGGATAATGAATTCCTGGTATTGCTTGGCCCCTCAGGCTGTGGTAAAACAACCACGATGAGAATGATTGCTGGTCTGGAAGAACCAAGCGAAGGAGATATTTACATTGGCGAAAAACGTGTCAATGATGAATTACCCAAGGATCGTGATGTAGCGATGGTGTTTCAGAATTACGGACTTTATCCTCATATGTCTGTTTATGAAAACATTAGATATCCACTAAAAGTTCGCAAAGTCCCAAAATTACAACATGAAGATTTAGTCAGGAAAACGGCTGGAAAAGTAGAAATTGAAAATCTCCTCAATCGTCGCCCTCGTGAACTTTCCGGAGGACAAAGGCAACGCGTAGCCCTCGCACGAGCGATCGTAAGGGCCCCAACAGTATTTTTAATGGACGAACCACTTTCCAATTTAGATGCAAAACTGCGTGTGAGCATGCGTGCTGAATTGAAGCACCTACAGCATGAGCTCAGAATCACTACGATCTATGTAACTCACGATCAAATCGAAGCAATGACTCTGGCTCACCGTGTGGCAGTTATGGATAACGGTATCATTTCCCAACTGGATGTTCCTGAAACAATCTACAATGATCCGGCAAATTTGTTTGTTGCGGGTTTCATTGGTTCACCTCCAATGAATCTGTTAAAAGGAGATTTGAAAGAAGGAATTTTCAAACATTCTAATTTCTCGGTTGGGGTCGGGTTTGGTGAATGCCAGGAAGCCATACTTGGAGTACGTCCGGAAGATTTAGAACTAACTGGTCCTGATAATACGGACTGTTCCGGAAGGGTCTACTCCTTCGAATTAACAGGGGAATCTACTCTGGTCACCGTAAAGTTGGATGATGATCGTCTTACAATACGTGGTCCCAAAGAATACAGGGTTTCAATTGACGAAATTGTGGGTGTTAGGATCAATCGTGAAAAATGTTATCTTTTTGATGCAGTGAGTCAAAACCGTATTATGAACTAATAACGGGACTGCCTTTTATTGAAGTCAAGACCAGTAAGATTTTTAGGTAATCACAACAAACGCTTTGTTCCATGAAAGAACGTATTGTACGCCGAAGTGATATGGTTCCCTGTAAGAGTGCGTTTATTGATACTTACACACCTGGCAGTCATCTCAAGGATAATTTCAGTATAATCGGCCCCGGAGTAACGGAGAATCAGGAGCAGGTAATAAATATTAGTGAGCCGCATGGTTTCAATTTTGGTGCTGCGGGCCAGCCTCCGAGGATCAAGAACTCCCTGCACAGTCACTTTACTGCGGAAGTTTTCATGATCCATGAAGGAACTTTTGAAATTTACTGGGGGCTGAATGGGGAGAATAAAAAGATTATCAGCGAGGGCGATGTGGTTTCAATACCAACTCATTGTTTCAGGGGATTTGAAAATGTTGGGGACAAATATGGATTTCTGTTCGCAATTCTTGGAGGAGATGATACCGGGGGTGTTGAGTGGACGCCGCAGGTATTTGAAGCCGCAGAGGAACATGGTCTGGTTCTGCTCGAGGATTATGGAGTCTGGGATACTTTGAAACAGCCTGTTCCGGAAGGATCAAGACGTGTTATGCCTATGAGCCAAGATCAAGCAGAGTCCTATAACAATTACTCTCCAGAAGAAATGGAGGAGAGAATTTGCCGTAAAGATTCACTCAATCCTGTTGAAGATCATCCATTAAAGCCGCGGGAATTCGGCAGCATTGAGTTTCACAGGCTGATCGGCACAAGGGAATCAATGATACCTGGAGGAGACGGGTTTGAACTTCTTCTGCATAAGGCTGCTCCCG
>Ga0207961_1000327_pt1 | contig 13781 bp, 17 predicted proteins | sample Knorr_S7_td_250__FD_185596 | JGI IMG/M metagenome (GOLD analysis project Ga0207961, IMG submission 185596) | Marine microbial communities from Southern Atlantic Ocean transect - Knorr_S7_td_250_ad_252m_LV_B (SPAdes) (version 2) | ecosystem: Environmental > Aquatic > Marine > Oceanic | place... | reverse complement strand
ATTTTGTTATTATCTCTCCCAAAAAGTCTTTCTTATTTTTATGAATGCAGGAATAATTTTTATGCCTAAATTCTAAATTCTGTGTATGAAGTTTCTTCGGCACAGTTTACCAAAATTTCTGTTACATCTTCATTTTTGTGAATTATAACAATACCTGTTTCATTTTTTGGCGCATCAGAATAACGTAATGTAATTTTTGCAGAAAACTCTAGATGTTTACCCATTCCATCTCCTCTTAACAGTGTTGTTGGTCCTACATGATCCTTAGCTTCAAGCAAAATATCATTTGGTAACGCAAGTGATGTAACCATTTCGTTTTCATCCTTGTTTCTTCCAACAACAAGCTTTGTGTTTTTATCAAATCTGAAATGTCTTCCAATCTTTAACAAATCTATGTCGTTTGTTGTAGGTGTCTCAATGTGTTTGAACAAGTCTATAGCTCTTAACGAGAAAGCAGGATCTGTTAATAAGCATCCACCACCAGCATTTGGTGGATCCTCAATTCCAAATTCTTTTGCCATACGTAACTGCTCTTTTCTTGAGCGTCCTCTTATCATACCAAGATCTTTTCTTTTGATCAAACCATTCTTTTCTGGGTCAGTAGCCGGTAGTAATCCAGCTGATAACGGTCTAACAATTTTTCCTTCTAGATTGGATAACTTTTCAATTTTTTTCAACGCAGGTGCAAACTGACTCATTGGTCTTTGTCCAAGCACTTCTCCTGAAATAATAAAGTCAGCACCAATCTCTTCCATGTGTTTTTTGCCGGCCTCAAACATCATTGCTCTACAATCTATACAAGGATTCATTCCAGAACCAAAACCATACTTTGGGTGTTTAAGCATCTCAATGTATTCATCCCCAAGATAAACAGTCTTTAGATCCACACCCAGAGCATCTGCTTTTTCTCTAATCTCAAAACCACAACCTCTACCACAATCAAAATCACAAAACGGTGTCTTGATCGCTACTGCTGAAACTTCAAAGCCTTGTTTCTGCATTGTTTTTACAGCAAGTGTACTATCTAAACCACCAGAAAGTAGCGCAACAACTTTCTTTTTTTCTTTCTTTTGCATCGTTATAGTTACAGAATATCCTGCATATACAAACTTTGCAACATACATAAATTCACAAAAACATCTTTTTGAACATGAAAGCGCGCAGAAAGAGACTAGAAAAATACTGTAATGCTATTAACTGTGATACTCTTGTGACATTTGAGCCTGAAAACCTATTTTATATGACTGGCTTTTGGGGAGAAGCGATCGGCATACTAGAAAAGGGCGGAAAAACCAAGATCATCGCTCCCGAACTAGAGGTAGAACGTGCAAAGGAAGATTCTGTTAACTGTGATGTTATAACTTCACAAAGGGGTGGTCTTGTATCTACGTTAGCTTCTACTATAAAGAAGAAAAAAGTCTGCACTGACTGTCAGAGTTATTCTGTTATGCAATCGCTGAAAAAATCAATTCCTAAGATAAAGCAATCTTCCGCTCCTTTTTACAACGCACGCATAATCAAAGATTCCGAGGAGATTCGTATCTTGAAAAAGGCATCTTCTGTTATAGATGAAATGTTTGAGCTCTGTGCACAAACAATCAAGAAAGGAAAAAGGGAGTCAGAACTTCAGACAATTTTGATGACGTTTGCAAATGCAAATGATCTCTTTGACACTGGTTATCGTTCAACCTTGAATCCATTAATAATAGCTAGCGGCCCAAATTCTTCACTTCCACATGCACAAGTTACCAAAAGAAAATTTGCAGACGGTGATATGATTACGGTAGACTTGACCCTACGATATAGGGGATATATTTCCGACGCAACTAGGACGTTTGGGCTTGGCTCCATATCTAAGGAAGCAAAATCTGTTTACGATATTGTTAAAGAATCACAAAAAGCCGGGCTGAAAGCTGTGAAACCACAAAAAACCTGCAGTTCAGTGGATAATATATGCAGAAAAACCATAGAGGAACACAACTACGGATCATATTTTATTCATTCAACTGGTCATGGAATTGGGTTGGATGTTCATGAAAGTCCAAACATTTCTGCCAAAAGTAAAGAAAAGCTGAAAAAAGATATGGCGATTACAGTAGAGCCTGGTATATACATACCAAAAAAGTTCGGTGTTCGCATAGAGGACTCCCTAATAGTAAAAGATAGGGCATATGTCATGCACAAATTTACGAAAGACTTGATTACAATTTGAAATCCTAATCTTGGGAAATAACATAATTTCACTAGCTTTTAACTAAAAAAAATTGATTTAGGTTCTTATTTCTAAATTAGTGGAGAGTATCCTAGACTGGTTTTGGCTAGTTAAGAGGTTCAACACTGGTTTGGAATTGGTTTTGACTAAGCGTAGTGAACTTAGCTCAGGATTGGTTTTGACTGGTATAGAATACTTCAGAACTAGATCAAAGTTAGATCTAAACGTACAGTAGAATAACCATGGAAGTGCATGACAAATGACGACATCTCAAAACATGGTAAACACAAGGTTATTCACTAGTGAGGATAACCTTGTCTAGACCGTGTTGAAATTTAGAAAAATGATATTTTAAGAGACAATAAGAGACAATCAATACACACATCATGAAAAAAGTAAAACAGACAGAATTGTCTATCTTTGTCGACTTTTTTGGTCTTTAACATATCTTGTAACAAAACGCAATGAGCAATTGGTACGATCCAGATCACCTTTCTGATGGTACAGTAAGAGACAACATACAACACCAAGAGAACAACGACTGGGATTGTGAAATAGAACTAAGCTGTCATAAAAAAGAAAATGACGGTAGAGTCAACACTATCTTCATGCGTTATCTGAGAGATAAATATGGTCAAAATGTTGCAGATAGAGCGCTGAAAAGAGCACAGAAACGAGATCAGAGAGCTATTCATAGCACATCACCGACAGAAACTCAGATGATTTCAGGCGTATTCTAAGGAAATATACTAATCTGATACCCTTTCGTTGTTGTCTATTTCATTTGTTATCTTAACATAACAGATTTGGCATAAAGGCAAGCTATCCAATAATTTTGTCTTCTCTTCCTTTAAGCAAACACGGCAAAACTCGGTCAAACGTTATCGATAATTCTATATTTTTTTGCTTTTCAGTTGGGCACTGTTTATTTTTTATACACTTTGTCTGTTTTTCCTACTCTACCACCAAGATCGTAGTGGATTGATACAAAATCAGTTTCAAATCGTGTAGAAAAATTAGAGAATTAACAAATTAATAATAAACTTATATCATTCTCAAAAAGTATTCTCACCATGGCATCAAAACGACTTATCATTGGCGTTGGAATTCCTATGATTATAACAGGTGCATTAATTGCAATTTTTTGGGCGCCTCTTGTTGGAGATGTAAGTGAAACAGTAGAATTCATCGGCAGTTTAATTGGAATAATTGGTGTCATCTTCTTCATTGCTGGATTATTTTATACCAAAGAACCTGTCATGGCCTAACTATTTTTTATTTTATTCATCAGATTAAATAAATAACCAATATCTTAAGAAAAAACGATTGAAAACTAGACTCTTTGAAATTTTTACTTCCATCGAGGGAGAAGGAATACTTTATGGTACAAAGACCCTATTTGTGAGGTTTGCTGGATGCCCCTACTCTTGTTTTTATTGTGACACACTTGATGCTCTTCCTCTGGATTCAGGCGAGGAATATTCGCTTGATGATGCATGTGTTCTAATTGATAAAAATCTGCAAAAAAATACCTACAAGGTAAACTTTACTGGTGGTGAACCCCTAATTCAACATGAGGCAGTTTATGAACTTGCCAAACATGTAAAATCCAAGGGAATTCTAACCTATCTAGAATCTGCGTGCTTTGATTCTGGAAAATTTTCATATGTTTTACCCTCAATTGATCTAATTAAAATTGAATTCAAAACTCATGATTCAGAGTTTATTGATTCGAAGCATTATCCCAACCTTATAAAAAATACTCTTGAATGTCTTCAGGCTGCTATTGCAGCTAACAAAACAACATACATCAAAATTGTTGTGAGCTCAAAAACAAAATCAAGTTCGTTTACTGAACTTGTAGACAAAATTTTTAAAAATATATCGAAAGGAGATATATCCGGTTTTGTGATTCAGCCAACTACTAGCATTTCTGAGCCATCTTTAGAGAAGCTAATGGAATTCTATGATATTGTTTATACACATTATGAGGAGGTACGAATAGTACCACAGCTGCAAAAAATAATCAATGCCAGATAATTTTCAAAATACCTATAAAACTAAAGCCTAACTAAAGGACGAACTATAAATATTGAAACAGATCTTTGTTTTTGTATTATCATGGATGAGGAAAGGGTAAAGAAACTCGTTAGGGAGCTAATTATAGAAATTGGGGAAGACCCCACAAGAGAAGGTCTTGCAAAAACGCCTGAACGTGTAGCAAGAGCCTATAAAGAGATTTTTGGTGGGTATGACACTAATTCTGATCTATCTGTTCAATTTTCTGAAGATTCAGAAGCTGTGGTTGTAAGAGACATCCAATTTTATTCTGTATGTGAACATCATATGCTTCCATTTTTTGGAAAGATTCAGATAGCATATTCGCCAAACGGCAGAGTTTTTGGAATATCGAAATTAGTTCGCCTAGTTGAAAAATATTCAAGAAGATTGCAAATTCAGGAAAGAATGACAAAAAATATTGCAGATGAATTATTTTCTCATGGCGTGAAAGGAGTTGCTGTAATAGCAAAAGCTGAACATCTTTGCATGAAGATGAGAGGAGTGCGAAATAATGCAAATGTAACTTCTGCTGCGTTTAGAGGAATCTACAGCAAAAAAGACGATCAAGAAAACATCATAAATATTTTAAAAAATACATCAAAATCATCTTTTATTTAGAATTTCTGAAAAGATAAATAATCAATTTGTCACATCGAGACTGTGGTAGGACGAGATAATGCTCACATTCCAAAGGAATCTTGGCCTAGTTTTACTTGGTATCTTATCGAATTTGCCATAGTATTTGCGGTAGCAAACCTAATTGCATTTCAATTAATTCCGGTAATTGACGAAATGATAGGCGAAAAGAATCTTTTGCTTTGTGAACAGGTATCATGGTTGTCTAAATGTGCACCATCGGAGGAAAAAATGTCTGATACGGGACTACTGAATTGGATATGGTGGAGTATTGTTGGTGGTGTGTTTATTGGATGGTATCTAATTATTAGAGGATTTATACTCAAAAAACCAATTCTTGGTAATCGTTTTTCGCAATAATTACTTTAGATAACGTGTTTTATCTACAATACTGGCTTCTCTAAATCCAGCTTTACGGTTGTAGCATGATTCACAGTTACCGCACTGCACTTTTCCATCCTTATAGCAGCTCCAAGTATTAAAAATGGCATTTCCTAAAACTGCATATCCTTTTTTTAACAGTTGGCTTTTTGACAGCCCCGCTTTGTATGGTGACCAAATTTCTATTCTTTTTCTAATTCCTGATTTAATTCCGTCAAATTCTCCTTGATTAAACGCAGATTCAATTTTTTTTGAAAAGGCTGGTCTGCAATCTGGATAATTTCCATCTCCCGTATGTGCACCATATGCAACTAAGGAAGCATTTAATGAAAATGCCCAGGCAGTTGCAATTGATAAAAAAATTCCATTTCTAATGGGTACTACTATCGAATAGTTAAATTTCCCAGGAATCTTTTTTTTTTCACTTGTGAGAACATTTGTATTTCCATATAGCTCTTTCATAAAATCAATGTTCACAATTTTATGATCTTTTAGACCAAGGGTTTTTGCAAATATTTTTGTTTTTTTTATCTCTTGATTTGCTTTTTGGCCATACAAAAAAGAAATTCCATACAAATCATATTTTGGCTTCAAATACACACATGCACTAACAGAATCAATACCTCCACTAAAAATTACTACTGCCTTTTTCATTTCAAACTCATGACTTAGACCGACTAATCTTAGGACCAACACTAGGCTTACAAATAATTACATCACAACCCACTTTTGCAGAACCAAATCCTTTTTCCATAGACTTTCCGATCTTCTTTAGATTTTGAGATTTCTTACAGAAAGCAATCACAGATGGTCCTGCACCGCTTATAGTAACACCCAAGGCTCCCGCATTAAGCGCATTATTCTTTACTTTTGAAAAACCTGGAATCAAATGCTTTCTAGCCGGTTCAACAATTACATCTTGAATAGAGCTTCCAATAAGATCTGAATCTTTAAGCAAAAATCCTGAAACAATATTGGCAGCATTTGAGAGATTCGCCGTCAAGTCTGATAATTTAACAGTCTTTGGAATTACAGATCTTGAAATTTTCGTCTTTTTCTTTGGAACCTTTAATTTTGGAATTGCTACGCATAAGGCTAAATCCTTAGGTGGGTCTAATCTAATAACATCAAATGGTTTCGTTTTTACTACTACAAACCCACCCAGCAATGATGCTGCAACATTGTCGTAGTGAATAGTTCCTGCACTTGCTTTTTCTCCTATTCCAGCACATTTGATTAGCGTTTTGTTATCTAGTTTGAGATTAAACAATCTGTTGAATCCCAGTGCTGCTGCAGCAGCTGAAGCAGCACTGCTTCCCATTCCAAATCCAGCTGGAACACCCTTCTTAATTTTAATCTCAACACCAGATTTTATTTTAAATTTTTGCTTCATTGCCTTGATTACTAATCCAGCGGTGTTTTGTTGTGGATCTTTTGGTACATCATCTGTAGTTAGTATCCTAACTCCATGCCATGGTTTGTTTGTAGTGATAGATTTACTAGTTTTACCAAGTGTTATCTCGTCATAGAATGCATCTAATGCCAAGCCAAACACATCAAAGCCTGGACCCAAATTTGCTGTTGATGATGGTGCCCGTACCTTAACATTCGTAGTCATTAATCTTCAACCTCTTCGCCCAAGTTAATTATTCTGCTAAGCGCGGCTTGCAAATTAACCATTCCTTCTCCAGTTAAGTTGGATATAGGAATTAAATCTCCAGCGAACTCACCAATGTTTAAGGCTCTCATAATATCAGCAGTCAGAGAATATGTTTCTCCATCCGAATCTTTTCTAACTGATTCTTCTAGTAGTGTAGGATCTGAACACCATCTTAGTATCTGATCAATCTTGTCAGGTATGAGATCAGTCTTTGTTATTACATTGATAGTTGATAACCCAAGCCGTAGTTTGATTGACGTTGCCAATAAAGAAATTGAAACAAAATTGGTAGGCGAAGCAATCATAGTACCGTCATACAAGAATATGTTTGTCTTTTCTTCGGCGTTGATATTTTGTATAAAAAAAGGTCCACTAGCTCTGTATGCAAATAATTCAATTTGACCCGGCGTATCAACTATCAAATAATCTGGATTTACTCTATTAACCTCATTTTGTATTTCATCAATCTTTGATGCGATAAGATCATTTGCCATGATCATTGAACCGTTTGGACCCAAATCATATTGCTTCATTATATGTACAATGTCAACATAGTCTCTGACATCAACATCCGGTCTATAAGGAAGAGATTCGACACCGGGATCTAAGTTGAGAACTGACGCAAAAACACCATTATTTTGATAATATTCTAAAATTTTTGAAGTCAGCATTGACTTACCCGAGCCTGCTGTACCTGTAACAAAAATCGCTTTCAATCTTCTATCAGATTATATTTCCTGATTGGCTTATATTTGAATTCATAAAAAATTCAGCGATGAATTGGAGAATCGCGGTAATTCCTGCAACTATGATTCCTATTATTATAATTATTATTCAATTTGACATAAAATTAGATGATGTATTTGCCATAGGGGTATTACCGTTCATTGCAGCCATTTTGGCAATGATGGTAAAACTTGGTTTGCAAGGATTGAAACTAAGTTATATTGCAAGATCTTTTCTAGGTAATTTTGATTCTATTAAGAGATTAGCTGCTATGAGAGTTGGGAGTGAATTTATCAAATTCACAACACCGATGTTCGTCGGCGCCGAGTTTGTAGTAATTTATTACATGACTAAAAAGGGAATTTCACCATCAAAGGCATCTTGGGTTGCACTACTTGATATCGTAACTGAAGTTTTTGCTGGTGGACTTTTATCAATTCTTGCTGGAATTTTTGCACTACTTAATGGTGCATATGTTGTAGCTGCAATAATTCTAGCAACTAGCATATCTGTTACTACGTTATGGGTTGTCTTATTTTTCCTTTCAGCAAAACGCACTTTTCACTTACCAGGTGGAATAGCAAAATTACTGACAAAATTTGGCGGAGAACGTGGCGAAAAATATGCAAAACAAACTAACGAATGGATTGAAGAAGTTTGCATGATGAGTAGACAAAATCTTGGCTCAAGTAAATCAAGGAAGGTTTTTTGTGTTGGTTTTCTTATGTCCCTTGCTTCATGGATATTTTACGGAATTTCTTTTTTGATAATCGCAATTAGCGTTGGTGTTACTATAGAATTTTTTGAATCTATAATGGCTGTAATGGGTGCAAACGCAATAGGAAACCTACCAATTACAGTAGGCGGTTCTGGTTTAGCAGAATTCGGTATTGTAGCTTATCTTAACAACCTAAACCCATTCAATTTAGTAATTCCAGAAGAAGGTCTTGAATGGAATGCTGTAATAGGTTGGAGAATTGCAACATATTATGTTCCAATTGTAATAACTTGGATTCTCTTAGTCAAACTTGCTTTAAGCAGATACACAAAACCGAAGGCTATTCGTAATAAATGCCCTGTTTGTGGAGAGGTCTTTAGTGACAATGAATTTGCTAGCCATATGGAAAACAAACATTCATCAGTATAGAAAACACTTTATTTTTCCTTCATAATTTTGAATCATGAATTACAAGAATAAGGTGGTTGTAATCACAGGTGCCTCTAGTGGAATTGGTGAAGCATCAGCTATCAAATTTGCTAAAAAAAACGCCAAGGTTGTTCTAGTAGCCAGAAGAAAAGAAAAACTGCTTCAGGTACAAAAAGAAATTTCAAAGTATACAGATTCAGTGTTAGTTTGTCAGTGTGATGTTTCTAACAAATCACAAGTTAAGGAGATGGCTGATACAATACTAGATACATTTGGCCGAATTGATGTTTTAGTAAATAATGCAGGATTTGTGATATATGGCAAGGTTTCAGAGCTTACTATTGAAGAGATAGAATCACAGATGGAAACGAACTACTTTGGAATGATATACTGCACAAAAAATTTTCTTTCACACATGATTGAACAAGGTCAAGGACACATCGTAAATGTTGCATCGGTAGGTGCTAGTTTGGGAGTTCCAGGAGTTGCTTCATACTGTGCAACTAAATTTGCTATGCTGGGTTTTTCAGAGGGATTAAAGCATGAACTCTCTGGAACAGGAGTAGATGTAACTGTAGTTAGTCCAATAATGGTAGACACTCCTTTGTTTGATCATCCATCTTTTGAAAATTTTTCAAGACGTTCTACAATAGCTATCTTGAGTCCGGAAAAAGTAGCAGGCGCAATTCTCAAAGCTGCAAATTCTTCAAAACTAGAGATTGTTGTTCCTACAATTGCTAGAGCTGGTATATGGGCAAAACAGAATTTCCCTTATTTTGTCAACCCAATAATAGGTAGTGCATTTAGAAAACAGTTAGCAAAAAGAACTTCTAAAAAGTAATTTTAAGCAGCTTCTGAATTTTCATCAATTATTTTTACTTCCTTTAATTCAAGCTGAATAATTACATCCATGGTAATTCCCTGTTCTTTCAAATATTCTACAGTACTTTTGCTTAATGGTGCCTTCGATTCATCAAGCTTAAATTCACAAACCACACCTTTTTCCAAGTCATTAAGATTAATTTTTTTTGAAATAGAAAGTCCTTCTAAAATTGTGGAGCCAGAAATTGGCTCGTAGGTTTGTATGTCAACCTTACTGTCTTTTTCATTAATATCTAAAACATATCCAGATGTTGTAAGTTCACTTGGTTTTCCAAATTTTGGCGATTCTAATTCTTTATTGACATCTTCAGGTATGTCATCCTGTTTTTTTACCATTTTTGTATCGTTAGATTTCTATTTGTCTTTCTTGCTTTTTTGCCACCATTCTAGATAATCATAGTGTTTATCTTCTTTAGTAAGTTCTCTTTGATTCAGTTTTTCACGTATATCATATACTTGCTCTCTAGTTGCATATAGCCCGCATCTTTTACAGATAAAATGTTTTGTTGCAGGATCTAATTTCATTGGAAATTCAATATCTGCCCCGATTTCCCTGTCATTAGGCATAAGAAAATCTCTATCCTCCTGATTAGCCTTTTCAGCCTCAACTTCATACTCTTTTTTCAATACTTTGATTTGTCGAGCAACGCATTCAGGGCAATTTGGCAATGATGACAAGACAAAATTTTTTCCATAAAAGCGTTGCCACCTAGAAACAGATCGCATATAATATTTCAAAAATAGCCTAATACGTGGATTATATCTTCATCCCAATCGGTCAGTTCGCCCATCGAACATACCACGTATCAGACCACTAAAACTTATCATAATAAAACCATTATTTATTTTTTTCAAGAACTTCTGAAACAATTCTTGAAGTATTTTCAGCTCCATTTCCGTTAAAATTTCTAGAGAATTCTTCAAGACCTTCCTGATATTTATTATAATTTTGCCTTATGCTTTCTATGGCTTGAATTACTTGTTTTTTGCTTTCAGCTAAAACCCCCAACCGCCTTTCTTCAGCCCATTTTATCTGATTCGTATGTTCATCATAGATCGGCATACCAATGATCGGCTTTCTACTACCACCCATTATCTCTCCCATGGTAGTGTGAGAACCGTTGATCACAGCATATTTGCATTCATTTAACACGGTTTGTCTTTCGCATTCTTCCAAAAAACCAATATCGATTTGAATCCATTCTATGTTTTTTTCATACGCTTCGGTAACAGAATAATGATTCCCATCTTTACCAACAACTCTGTCGATAGATTTGTCATCCTTTGCGTGAGAAATAATTCTACGTTCATCATCCATCTCTGTTTCATGAAAAACCTCTTCATATCTTTGACCAGTTCCGTCATTTGTAGATTTATTTCCAGTTCTCATCCAATATCCAAAATCAGCTCCTTTGATCATCTTTTCTAAATCTGTTAACGGTTTAGAGTCCCTTGGTTTTGTATCTGAGAAGTGACCAACATATGTCACTTTATTTTTTATATCGTCTGGAAAATTTAAGTTATATTCACAGATAGTATACGGTGGGGCAGAATCGGCTACCAATATTCTAGATGCCTTTGCAATTTGTTTTGAAACAAAATACACTCCAGGATAAAAATAGCTTCGAGATTTCCATAATCTGGGCAAATATTGATTCGTAACGAAAAGACTCGTAATTCCTCTATTTTTAGCTAGTACGTTAGAACCCATGTCCCCATCATTTATGACCAGATCAAATTTTTCTTTATTATAGATCTCCCTCTCTTTTTTCAGATAATTCTTAACTTGGTTCACCAATGATTGGTTTGCTCCCACTGGAAAAAACATGTTAAGTACTGACAGAGAAACACTTGGTCCAGACTTACCGTCTATCGGTGTAGGCATTAAAATTTCATAAATGTTCTTTTTCCTGTCAGGGAATTTTTTTAGTAGTTTTTTGTAAACATCTCCCTTACTGAAATAAAACATTTCATATTCTTCTGTAAGATATTTTGGTAATACCTCATCCAGCTTCATCATACGAGAGTAGTGCCCATTTCCCCACGGATAGATAAACTCGCCTATCTTTTTCATGTCTAAAAACAAAATCCTCCTTTCAAATCTTTAATGCTCTGGCACAATTTTGTCTAAAATTTCATGGACGTTATTTGGTCCTACTCTAATCGATATAGTCTTTTTAGTGTTAATAGTTCTGTCAACAATTTTTTTAATTTCTTTCTTGGATTTATTTGAATTATAAAACTTTGATTTGCCATATTTTTTAATCCTAGGCAGATATTTTTCTAACCCAATTTCTTTTGCACTAGTTAGTATATTGTCGTCTAACCCAGACAACGGAATGTATGGGATTAATTTTTTTTCGTAAACCTGCATTACTATGTTTTCAAGAAATTCTGTGGGATGGATCAGCGGGGACAAGCTCAAAGAAATTCTCTTAATGCCATTAGATGTAGCTATTCTTGAAAGTAACTCGGTTATAATTTGGAGATGTGATCCTTTATCAATAGGTATTTTATAAAATTCTAAATCTATTTTTGATCTTACAGTTCTATGGATTAATTGATTAACCATCTTTGCCAAATCTAACAATTGAGCTTCCTTGGTAAAACAAACTATGATCTTTACATCGAATCCATGCTTGATTGTTTCAACACATGATACCGCAGACAGTTCATCAAAAACACAGCAAATTGTTTTTTTATTTTGTGAATTGTTTGGAATTCCCCCAAGACCCTTATCATAATAAATGCAGATGTAGGCTGATGTTTTTGTCAGATAAACGTAAAGCAGTTTGTCATATTTTTCTGCCGTGCCAGGCCTCACTCCTTTTTTTGCAGTCTTTTCAATTAGTGCAGAAGTAGCAGCAACTTCAACATCTTTCGTAATAAACCCTTTAGCAGATCCTTCTACTTGTATCAGAAATCTCTCACTTTTAAGAAAAAGATTTTTCCCAACTTTTGAAATTCCATTTACAATTACTTCAAAATTATTAGGTACTTGTTTGGCTATCGCAACTCCTTTGATTCCAAACAAACTGTTGATAGTAGATGATGTAAAAACTGGGTCATCTGTTTCAACTACTATTATATCGCCATCTTGTCTTATTTTGTGAAATTCTTGATTCTGGATCTTAAGGATTTTTTTGATATTTGTTATAATCGGCTTGATCTTATTTTGTGAAAAAGTTGACGGAAATACCGTGACTAAAACATTATCTTCCAATACGGATCCCCAACATGTTTGTAATTTTAGAATTGTGATTAAGTCATCTTAGTAATGATTATAAAACGAAATTAGAAAATGTGTATAATGTCACGATTTACAGCAGAACAAGTATCTGAATTAAATGATAAATTAAAAACACCTGAGGAGGTTTTACAGTGGGGCTTGGAAAATGTCCACCCTAAACTTGCCTTAGCATCAAGCTTTGGGGCAGAAGATGTTTGTGTAATTCACATGCTGGCAAAAATAAATCCAGAAGCTAGAGTTTTCTCATTAGATACGGGAAGAATAAATCAGGAAACGTACAATGTTATGGATGAAATAAGGAAAAAGTACAACACTAAAATCGAAATTACTTTTCCTGACGCAGGTGAAGTAATTGAGATGGTACAAACTCACGGAATGAATTTATTTTATGAGAGCGCTGAAAACAGAAAGCTATGTTGTGGTGTAAGAAAAGTACATCCCTTAAACAAAATGTTGGGTACATTGGACGGTTGGATTACTGGTCTTAGAAGCGACCAAACTCAAAATAGACAGACATCTGCAAAAATTGAAATTGATGAACAGCATGATGGAATGATCAAATTAAATCCAATACTTGACTGGACATGGGACCAAACTATGGGTTATATCAAAGAAAATGATATTCCTTACAACAAATTAATCGATCAAGGCTTTCCAAGCATTGGTTGTGAACCATGTACAAGAGCAATAAAACCTGGTGAAGATTTACGAGCAGGTCGTTGGTGGTGGGAAAACCAATCCGACAAAGAATGTGGTCTACATATGGATCATAGCAAGTAATAATTTTGTCTCAAGATACTGGAGTTTCTAAACCCCATGGTGGCAA
>Ga0207961_1000322_pt1 | contig 13900 bp, 8 predicted proteins | sample Knorr_S7_td_250__FD_185596 | JGI IMG/M metagenome (GOLD analysis project Ga0207961, IMG submission 185596) | Marine microbial communities from Southern Atlantic Ocean transect - Knorr_S7_td_250_ad_252m_LV_B (SPAdes) (version 2) | ecosystem: Environmental > Aquatic > Marine > Oceanic | place... | reverse complement strand
AAATTTTTTAAATGATTTCTTATTCCGTTATTAACCTCGCTTGCTGGCACACCATAACGTCCAAAACGATCCAAAACCTTGATCAATACAGTTCCATTCTTATTAAGCAGTGCTTTTGTATAATCAAAATAAAGATCATTAGGTATTATTCCTAACGCCGATACTGTTTGTTCATAGTTAATATCCGATCCACAGAAACTAATTACTTGATCTAATATACTTAGCCCATCTCTCATGCTCCCATCCGCTTTTCTTGCTATGATTTGTAAACTATCTTCGTCTGCTTTTATTTTTTCCTTTTCAAGGATAAAAGAAATTCTACTAATTATTGTATCGGTTGCTATTCGATTAAAATCAAACCTCTGACACCTAGATATTATTGTTGCGGGTACTTTATGAATGTCTGTGGTGCAAAAAATAAACTTACCATGCGCAGGTGGCTCCTCTAGTGTTCGCAATAAGGCATTGAACGCGGGGTTAGTGAGCATATGGACCTCATCAATAATAATTACCTTGTATTGACCAACCATGGGAGCAAACTTTATTTGTTCTCTTAGGTTTCTTATTTCTTCAATACCCCTGTTTGATGCACCATCAATCTCGAGAACATCCAGAGCTCTTCCTTGGGAAATTTCCATCGCAATAGTAGTATTGGGATCAAAATCATATCTAGTTCCACCCTCAGCGTTTAACGCCATTGATAATATCCTGGCTGTTGTGGTCTTGCCGACCCCTCTAGGGCCAGTAAAAATATATCCCTGAGCAACCCGATCTTTTTTAAAGGCGTTAACTAGTGTTTTAGTGACGTGATCCTGCCCTACGATATCGCTGAATACCTGCGGACGCCATTTTAATGATAATACTCTATATGTCATAAAACTGATGGCCGTGCACTTATGATTGGAAATCTCATAAATAAATACTTAATACCTTGCCAGCTCAAACTCAATTAACTGCAAGCACACAGAAAAAAAAGCTTACCGCTGCTCCCTTCCAGGCCTGACGGGGTTCACTCAGTTAATGTTGCAACAGGTTGAGATTATCAACACCGCTCAGTCTACCATATCTATCCGATAATACCCTAGCATAAGCATCGATCCTGCTATAGCGGTTTGCAGGCAACAGGGCACCGCTAACTCCCCATCTAGCACGGCCTATTATTAATTTTCAAATTACTTTATTACTAATTAATGAAAAAACTCTAAATTAATACTACAACAATAAATATATCATATATAGATAGACATTGCTGTAGTATTAACGAAAAAAAATTAGCAACAAATACTTAGAAATCTTATATAAATCTACTATACGAATCTAATGACTCTGGCTTCCATGAATTAAAACCTAGTATATAACTACTATTTTTATTTCCTCAATCTCAAACCAGTCCCAAAAATTAGAACGGTCAAGCTTTATTACACCATTTTTGAAACTAAAACGAAGCCTTTTCCTGTATAATGATTCAGTGAACCATTGAGAGTTCTCTCTTCGATAGTATATTGCAATATAAGGAGGACTATCCGAAACTAGATCAGGGATAATAAGTGTACATATGGCTTCATTAAACTCACCCTCAGAAGTCACAAAATCAAGCTTAGAAAAACTATATACTTTTTTTATTAATGGGGAGTACTCTTTTGATTTATCTGCCGACTGTTGGCAAAATACTAATGATAAAAGAATAATGGAGTTAAATATAATTTGAGAGCGATTTGTCACCCTCAAATTTGGCACTACTTTTTACCGCGCCCAAATAAACCTTTTTTCTTTGGCTCTTCTTCTTTTGGTTCTTCCTCTTTTGTATCTTCACCAGATCCTTCTGCTATGCTTTCTACTCTTTTTTCCCAGTCGCTAGCATCCTCAGGTGCTCCAGGACCACCATCACCTCCAGATACTGCTTCTTGAGGATTCTCCCAGATTTCCTTGAGTTTCTCATGTCTCTTAACTGAATTATCCCGCAAGCCATCCAGCATTTCACTAACTTCCTCGTCAAAATCAGCGATGGTCTGTTCCATACGTCGAATTAGTTCTTCCTGCAGTGGCCCGCCATAACCTTCGCCTACTCTTTCCATAAGGTTGCCAAACTGTTCGATTAAGTATTGCTTTTGAGGGTCTACCTTAGGTTTATCCTCACCATTACCATTATTTGTTTCGGCCATATTGCCTCCAGTTATTACCTTTTATTTTGCTCATACTTTTCTTGGGAAAGGATGAACGTTTCAGTAGGTGTCAACATCGTTGATAGAGCCTCATAAAGCTCACCACTAAATATTAGACCCGCTGTAATACCATAGAATCTATAATACCAGGACTCATCCAACCTAGGACTTCGTTGACTATTATATAGTTTAGCCACGTTCAAGCCCATTATCCCACTTAATGCGTAAATATAAGGCTTTAAACCTAAAAATTCATTATCAGAAAGTCTATATGAAATCAGCTCAACATAGTCCAGGTTGATTTTCTCTACAGCACGAGCCGTTTGAATACTAATAATATTATTTTCAAATAATATCAGAGTTCCCCTTAAGCGCTTATTGTTATTGTGAACGACTTTAACGTATTGCGGCTTAGGAAGCCCATTTATTATTTCTGCAGCTCTTAAAAAGTCCATTCCAGCGTACATAATCTCACGAGCTTCTTTTGTAAATTCGGGCTGCAAATTTACCTTATTTTGAAACCTGGTGAATTGCTTGAGTGACATTTTTTTTTCATAGGTTTGTCTTTTTCCTCTTTTATTTACCACTAAACGTACACCGTATTTCAATTCAGAAACTTCATATATCTGCGCACTGATAAAATTTCTTACTTTAGGAAATATGCGATAAAAACGGTTCTCGTGAATGTCTATTATGGTTCCAACACGCGGACTCAAAATAACAATCTCACTCTGTGGGAAACCTTTGCTAAATAATAACAGTAAAAATAGAAAAATCTTCATCATAATATTTATTTAAAAACTGAATGCGGTTTCTACTTTTGTCTGCTTAACCGGTTCTAATTCACCGGTACCGTTGTCTCTATAAAATTCGGTGTATTCCCAAATCAGGCTCACACCCTTGCTCATTTCATACCCGACACGGTATCCCATTACAGTGTTCTCAGATGGGTTTTTAAAATCAAATGGGTCTTTATCATTATTTCTTCTATAGAAAGCAGTTGCTGTACTTAGCTTAGGAATATTATCTGTGTTAAGGGTCAGTACAGAGTTAAAGCTATTATATTCAACAGTGTCTGCAGTCATACTGGCATAGGAAGCGCTAAAATTCACTAGATTAAATAGATTCATATTTGCAGAACCAAATACGCCATCAGAGCTCCAGCTATCATCATAATCAGAAAAGATAGACATATCTTTTGTCCTAATTATAGTCTCTGTTCCTTGAGAGATACTAACTACTCTGTTTAAATCATAGGCCTGGTCAAAAAACTGAGGAATATAAGAACCTTTAACGGATCTGTATTCAATAGAAATATTAAGTAAGCCGAATAATGTTGATCTTAGCCCCGGTATAGTCAGGCCTGTTCCAGAACGCTTTGGCCGAAAAAAAAGTGTGTCAGTATTATCATCTACTGTTGCAACCTCAGGAAATAATAGACTGCTAAACTCCGTGTAAACAGATAGAGATAACATATCACTAGACAACACAGGGTAAGATATATCAAAAGACCATGCAGACACAGACGCCTTGTTGTCGTTAATACTAAACGGTCTTGCTTTAAGGGTTATGCTGTCATCCATAGCATCAACCAGATTGTCACCATCAGAATCAATATCAATCAGTGAGTCAGAGACTCCCACTCCATGACCAGGGTCTGGCCAACCGTCACCATCGGTATCATTCCAGAGTGAGCTATCAGTTGGAAAATCATCAAATATATCAGGAAAAGAGTCACCGTCTCTATCTTTTAAAGATGAAAACATATTCGCATCAGAAATATAGTTCAAACCTATTGTGATCGGTAACGCATCAGAAACCTTATACTGTGCTCTTAGTCCCAAGATGGTTCCGCCTCTAGAAAAGTCTTTAATGTTCGATAAAAATAATTCACCACCGATAGGGCCTATGTTAAATCCAGTGTTTATCCCTACTCTTCTCACCGTTGGAAACTCCATCATATTAGAATAACCCTGCATCAAACCTCCCTGTCCAAGTGTCATGTTTTCAATAGAACCATATTTAACCCACACTGGAGAAGATTTTTCGCCATAACGTATATAAAGAATTTTATCATATATTAGATCAGGATCACTCTTAAAGTCCCACTCATCTTCACGCACGTTACCCTCATTATCCATGTAAACAACCAAGTCTAACCCTATGCCAACACCGGCTATATTTATCTCTGGCCTAAGTGCAAGCTGATTGTATAGTGTGCCATCTATTGTAGCTGAGCCAACCCCGAGGCCCATCCCAAAAGGCTTTTTTGGCACATCAGGTTTACTGTCTGGCTTAGACTCACTTGCTGATTCCTGTTCAACTGAGGTATCATTATTGTTGCTCCTATTTTCCGATTCTGGTTGTCCACTATCACTATCATTAATGTTATCATTTTGACTTTGTGAATCAAATTTTTGAGGTTCAGCTGATGGCTGAGTAGGGTCTACTCTTTTTGAAGGCGGTTGATTATTTTGAATAACATCTTCTAGTTCTGGATCTTTAGGGTAATCACTGGGACTTGCAGGCGCCTGCATTAAGCTCCCTGTGGACCCACTTAAGGCCTTCTGTCCTGGACCAACACTTACTGTCTGTCCACTGATAGAGTTAAATACATCAAACAGGCCCTCTTTCCCAACAAACTGATCAACACCAGAAGGATCAATCATCGCGGAAAATTCTGTGCCTTTTACACTTGCTACGCTTACAGGAGAAACGACCCTGAAAGCTTTGTTTCTATTTTCTTTTTCAATCTTATTAAGAATTGTACCAAACTCAATATTTAGTGAACGAGTATTTCTTGTGTCCATAAACTCAAACTGTGAGTTTGCCTTGATCTTTACCACCGATCTATCATCTAAAAATATTACAGCTGCAAATCCATACTCACCCACTTTTATAGCGTCACCGTTATTTATTGAGCCACCAGCCTGTGCTACTTCAGCATAGGTCTGCATGCCTAATCTTTTTATATAGACCAATCCCTCTGACTTCATGATTCTTGCAATCGACTCTCCATAACTAATAGATAAACAGAAAAAAAGAGTTAATATAAATGTATATTTAGAAAGGTATTTATTCCGCATTGTTTTCCCTCTGATTAAAGCCAGATATTAGCAACCTATTTAATTTTCTACAATAGACTTAGAAATTCCAGCAGCCTTGCAAAATACTGATATTATATTCTTAAAAGTTTTCCCCGTGGCCTCACTCATGCCCAGCTCACAGGTAATACTCGAAGATACTCCATCTGAGCAACTATTATGCAATAATAATTTATTTGATGCGTATGCACTCAAACCAGGATGTCTCAATGACTTATCTCCTGCAGCTCCACAGCATTTTTGTTCCTCATCTCGCATTACTTTGCTAACACAATCATCCATTAGAGAATGAAATCTATTATTTAGACTCATTTTTTCTGCAGAACAGGGAGCATGCACAAAATACTTTTCATTAATAGGATTTATACTACATTTTTCCTTTACACTGTCTAAATACTCAATGATATCCAATATAGTTAGATCATAGTTTGATCCCTTTATATATTCCTTTAGATGATAAGTACAAGGTGAGTTATCAATAACAATAGGTGTTCTTCCATTGTCAGAGTCTTTATAAAGCTTACTGGTCAATTTTTCTGCCATTCTTATTCCCACTTCTCTTTGACCGTGAGAATCAAAAGACATGCCACAGCAAAAATCATCATAGTCATCGAGTACATGAAGCTTAGTGTCCACATGATTAGACAACATAATCATGTATTCTACATTAGATGTCCCTGTTGAGTCTCCTGATAATATGCGACCAACACAACTGGGATACATTATTGTTTCTGCACTATCGATACCACAGTTACCTTCATAACTATTTTTGGTTAGATTAAATCCCATTGTCGGCCATATAGGAAATAAACCATTAGAAACATGATTAAGTCTATTTGTAATGTGCTTAAAGTTTTCTTTTCCCATAATCTTACTGCTATAGTTTCCTATTTTTACTAGAAATCGAAAAATTTCTAATGAAAGACTGAAATTATTTTCAACAATCTGAGCCGGGAAATTATTATTTTTTTTCACTCGATAATCTCTGATCATTTCACCAGTGTTTATGTTCACAGGACACCTATCTTCGCATAGCCCATCTGTTGCACAGGATTTGTCTAGGTAGTATTCTAGATCTTTATCTATATCAGACCTAATAACCGGATCTCTAATAAGCTCTAGCTCTCTCATAAGCCCAATTCTCTGCCTAGGAGAAAGAGTATAACCAGTACTAGGACAAACTTTCTCACAAAATCCACACTCCACACATGTGTCAACGATATCATTGACTTTTGGCATAGGCTTCAATGATTTAATATGAATTTTACTGTCTCTTGTTAAGATTACATCCGGGTTTAATATAAAATCTGGATCAGACAAAGACTTAATACTCCACATAATGTCAAAAATTTCACTGCCCCATTCTTTTTCAACAAAAGGCGCCATATTTCGTCCTGTACCATGCTCAGCTTTCAGAGAACCATTATAATTATTTAATGTTATCTCAGACATTTTATCTATAAGCAGCTCATAATTTTTTACGCCGCTTGACGTTTCAAGGTCTACAGAACAGACATAATGCAGATTTCCATCTTTAGCATGGCCAAAAGTAACAGCATCATTGAAACCATAGGATTTAAAGATATTTTTCATATCATCTACAATATCGGAGAAATTTTGGACATCAACAGCAATATCTTCTGTGATAACAGTGGTGCCAATTTTTCTTAAAGCACCAACCGTTGGATACAGACCCTTTCTAATTTTCCAGAGACTCTCCCTATTACTAGCATCGCTAGAAAATCCTGAAGAAATATTAATAGAATTACTTTTGTGCATTATCTCTTTCGCAACTTCAACTCTATTTATTAACTGTCCATGGTTCTCACAATGATATTCTACTAAAATCCCTGAGAAACCATCTTCTATTTCCTTTGGACTATATGGAGGACTTTGAATATTTACCGCTGTTCTTAGCGCATTATCATCAAGAAACTCTATTGCACTTGCACCACTGTCTTTAAAATCCATTACAGAATTGCAAGCAGAGACTGAGCTATTATATAATATTAGTCCGGTAGCCTTGTGCTCATATTCAGGAACCGTGTCTAGTGTAACAGCAGAAATAAAGGCAAGAGTACCCTCAGACCCTATTAATAGATGAGAAAAGATTTCTAAAGGATCAGAATAATCAACAAAAGAATTCATAGAATACCCAATCGTATTTTTAAGTCGATATTTATTGATTATTTTATTATATAGTCTTTTATTATTACTTATATAATTCTTTATTTTAAGTATTCCTTTAAATAGATTTGGCTCACTGTATTGGAACCTTTCAGATTCACCATGTCTACCGGATTCATATACATGGCCGTTGGGAAGCATAAAACGTATGGATTCTAAAGTATTGTAACTATTATGCTCTGTCCCACATACCATGCCTGATGAATTATTAGAAACTATGCCGCCTATACATGCAGCGTTTATTGATGCGGGGTCTGGACCTATTTTTCTATTATATGAGGCGAGTATTTGATTTGCTGTCGCCCCATTAACTCCTGGCTGAAGAAATATTTTTTTACCACCATCTAAAACTCTAAATCTATTCCAATAATCTTTTACCTCTGCAAGGATCCCGTTTGTGACTGACTGCCCAGACAAAGAAGTTCCTGCAGTTCTAAACGTAATTGGTATCTTATTGTTTCGACTATAGTTGAATAAATCTTCTACCTCGTTCTCATTTTTTGGTTTTGCGACAGCATCTGGAACCATCCTATATACGCTTGCGTCTCTGCAATAAGATAATCTATCTATCCAGCTTGTAGATAACATATCGGTTGAACTGATATTGTGAAGTCTAGTCATCGAAAAATTTCAACACCTTTGTGTAATTATTTATTTTTTTCTTCAATAGATTCACAAATAATACGGTTAAAAAGAAAAGGATTATAGATTTATTGATAACATTGTAGTTTATTTAAGTATTTTGTAACTTGGTATAATTCTGAGGTCGTCTATGATTTTACTTTTTTTAAGTCTTTCATAGATAATATTCAATAAAATAAATATGAATTATAAAAGACTACTAAATATAATATTAGTTATTATACTGTCATCGCACGCGTACTCAAGCGAAACAGTATCTATTGCAGGTGTGGTTATCGATAGCAAAGGCAAGCCAGTAAAAAAGGCTGAGATTGAACTATTGACAGCAAAAAAAGAAAAAGTAACAGACACGAAAACCGCCAAAAATGGAACATTTGACCTTAAAGATCTTAAGGCTCAAAATTATTACCTAAATATAACCAGTAAGAAAAAAGGCTCCGCAACGGTTACAATCAGGGCATGGCCATCAGGTAATATTGATATTAAAGATTTAAAAGTTACTCTATCGGAAAAAGGTGAAAAGCAAAAATCATCTTTCGGACCTAAACCAACCCTTAGTAGTGACAATGCTGAGGGTCCTCCGACTCTTCAAAAAGGTGGCGCATTAGCTGACAGAACAATAAAAAAACCTCCGAAAAAGGTAGAAAAAGTTTCTGTGAGTGGAAAAGTATTAAATAAAAAAGGAAAACCAGTAAAGAAAGCTAAAATTATACTTTTCGATGAAAACTATAATCCGGTTGAAGAGCTAGAAACAAATAAAGAAGGCTTATTTAGTATAGAAAAACTCAAGCCTGCTAACTATAACTTAACAATCTCTAAAAAGAAAAAGCAGGTAAAATTCAAACTCAAATCATGGCCAAAAAACAACCATAGCATTGAAAATATTGATGTAACTCTAACAAAAGAAAAACAGGACATAAAAACCCTGACCTTTGGCGTAGAACCTCCACAGGCAAACGCTGGCCCTGATCAAGAATCTGCTTATGAGAAGACCGTTACTATAGATGGTAGTAAAAGCTATAACCCTAATAACATCATTCAGTCCTATGAGTGGAAAGAGATATCTGGAAAGGTTAAGATTCAAGATCCGGCCAAACCAATTTTTGATTTTCAATCACCACGAACTGATCAAACCTTTGAATTTGAATTAACAGTAAGAGGGCCCGGTAAAATAATTGACGAAGATACTGTAAAGATAGTCGTATACAATAAAAATATTTTCCCAATAGCTGATGCTGGTGAATTTCAGACTGTTGATTTGAATGAGCCAATCCTATTAGACGCTTCAAAGAGTAATGACCCGGATGGTGAGATTCAGTCCTACCAGTGGAGGCAAATATCAGGTGAAAAAGTTAAATCTAGAAACTGGAATCAATCTGTAATTACTTTAACAACGACCTCAACGCTAGAGGACACCCTTTCATTCGAACTTATGGTAGAAGATAATTATAACTCTGACCTTGATACTGTAGTCGTTTATATTGTTGATATTCCAGAACCCCTGATACTGCTTACTAGCAGCTCAAGCGCAAACGAAGGTACTGGCATGGCAAAAATTTCACTGGGCGTATCCGCTAAGTCTGGAAAGATAGCTTCTGTGCATGCTAAAACATATGATAGCACTGCAACAGGAAACGGCAGAGACTATACTACAATTGATAAAATTATCTCTGTGCCAGCTGGTAAGGCTAGGATTACTTTTCCCCTGAATATTAACAATGATAATATTGATGAGTATGATGAAAAGTTGATCATAAAAATAATTGACACTACGACTACCAATGCGAACACAGGAGCAACACGTACCCACATACTAACAATTATAGATGATGACCTTCCACCATCAGTTGAATTTTTATCTTCTAATACAACAGTGTCAGAGTCTGTTGGAAAACACTATCTAATTCTTTCACTATCAAATCAGAGCGGGAAAGATATATCTGTAAACTATCAGGTTCAGTCAACAAGTTCCGCTATGTTTGGCCAAGACTATAGTATTGAATCAGGAACCTCATACTTTCCAGCGGGTAAAACCAGGGACACACTTTACATATCAATAATCAATGATCCTATCGACGAGCCTAGACAATCTATCGTCTTAGCACTTAGTCAACCTGTAAACGCGTCTATCGGATTAAAATCTATGCACACGGTAAAGATTAACGATGATGACCCTCCTCCTTATGTTTATATTGATAATGAAAAAGGTAGCGGCCTTGAGTCAGACAGCTCTCAGTTTATTACTTACTCGCTGTCAAGCCATTCTGAAAAAGAGGTAACTGTAAACTATAGAGTCAGTACCTATGGCACCACATCGAAAAAAAATAAAGACTATTTATTAGAAGATGGTTCCATGACTATTCCGGCAGGTCCTCCTGGAAAATCTGGCATAAGTTTTTCTGTAATAGATGACAAAATAGATGAGTATGATGAGCTTCTAATCGTTAACCTTATCGGTGAGCCTGAGAACGCGACAATGGGCTCACTCACTCGCTACACTTTTACCATTATTGATAATGACGATAGGCCTACTTTAGAATTTAGTGGAGATGATCATGGTAACGAATTTTCAGCAGCAACAAGAATTAAAGTTGGTAGTACATCCGCTGGGATTATTGAACTTGGAGGCGATATTGATGTCTTCAGGTTTGATCTAAAATATCCCATAACTGTGCTTACAAAATCATCAGGAAATACGGACGTTTTCGCTGAAATTTTAGATAATGCGGGACAATTGCTAGCGTCTGATGACAATAGCAGGGACAGTAATAACTTCCTTATGAAACTTCCATTATTACCCGGTCCACATTTTTTAAGAGTAAAACACTATGCACCTGATGGAACCGGGGACTATATTATGACGCTTGAATCTTCAGAGATGTATGATAAACAGGCAGACGACCTCATTCTAAGAAAAACACAGGCCTATTTCCACCCCGGACACATTATATATACTGCCCAAACCAATAAGGATCAATCCTATTATGTTGACAGAATTCAGATTGATTCGGTTTCATATTCACTCGACTCAAAACGGTTTATCAAAATCATAGTCAATGATTCAATCCTAATCAACCCTTCACACTGTTATGTACCAAGCTATGGCAGATATGAAAACCTAGGTATAATCCAAAAGAATTATATTTCAAATCCACTAGATGTTGAAGGGCTACCGCAATATTTACCTGAGAAATATCTTGATAACTCATTAGTATTTGGTGTTGTAAGAGACTATCGCACTAGAAGACCTATATTTGGCGCAGAAATTAGGGTTTATGCTGCTGCTACACCGTCAATTGTAGCGAGTCAAACTAATCTGATCAATCTAACGGACGGGGAAACCTGGGATGGGGGCAATAGATTACCCACAAAACGTGCACTATATAATGTACCTAAAATCAATACCTATCCCGAAGAAAAAGGAAGAAGAGTCACCGGACTAAACGGAAAATTTGCCATTGCAGTGCAGGATACTGGATTTCTATTGATTCGTGCTAATGCTCCAACAAACAACTATAGAGTACAAGAAAAGAAAATTAGGATACGAAACGAAAGAGGAGATTTTTACGGAACAGATATATGGCTTATTCCAAAATAAGTTTTACCAAGTTTCTAATATTTTCTTTTGTTTTTATTTTTAATGCAGGTTACAGTATGAAAAACTCAGAATATGCCACTCTTGGTGGTGGATGTTTTTGGTGTATTGAGGCAGTTTATCAGAGACTGGATGGGATAATATCTGTTGTTCCAGGATACGCTGGCGGACATTCAAAAACAACGACTTATAAAGAAGTATGTACAGGAAAAACTGGTCACGCAGAGGTGGCAAGAATACATTATAATAGTGATATATTAACTTATGAACAAATTTTAAATGTCTTTTGGCAGGCTCATGATCCGACCACTTTAAACAGACAAGGAAATGACGTCGGGACACAATATAGATCTGTTATTTTCTACCATAACGATGAGCAAAAGAAGATCGCAATAAATTCGAAAGAAAAAGCGAACAAATCTGGATATTGGGCAAATAAAATTGTAACTGAGGTCACAAAAATCTTTAACTATTCAGATGCTGAAGGCTACCACAATAACTACTATGATAATAATCCAAACCAACCCTATTGTCTGTTTGTAATCAAGCCAAAGCTGGATAAACTAATAGATGATGGGATTATAGAATAATATATTAAAAATTTTAAGAATAATGATGCTCAAATTCCTGCATTGCAGCGATTAATGCACCAACACCAGATTCTGGCATAGCATTATAGATAGAGGCCCTGAATCCGCCTACAGATCTGTGACCTTTCAGAGTTTTTAATCCTCTCCCATCACAAAACTTTAGAAATTCATTATCGCTCATTTTGTTATCACAAAAAACAAATGGGACATTCATTGTCGAACGATCTTCTTCATTTACAGGACTTTGAAACATAGTATTTCTTTCAATCTCATCATATAGCATCATCGATTTATTATGGTTGATGTTTTTCATTGTATTAAGTCCACCAATTGAATGAAGCCACTTGAGCGTTTCATTAACAACGCACACTGCAAAAACAGGCGGTGTATTATACATAGATTCTTTTGAAACATGTGTGCTGTACCTCATTATGTTTGGAATATTTCGATAATTTAATCTGGCAAGGTCTGATCTAATAATGACAAGAGTTACTCCTGCTGGGCCCATATTTTTCTGTGCACCGGCATAGATCAAACCAAATTTTGATACGTCTAATGGTTCTGATAAAATATCTGAGCTCATGTCTGCTACAAGAAAAGAATTATCATTTTCCATTACCGGGTATCTTTTATACTGTGTGCCATATATGGTATTATTGGTGGTAATATGAAGATAACTTGCTTCCTGCGTTCTAGATATTTCTTTTGGGATGTAATTATAAACAGATTCTCTAGAGCTACCAATAATATTGACCCTGCCAACTCTCTCACACTCTGTTATTGCTTTCGCAGCCCAGGCACCAGTGTCTACATAATCAGCCGATCCATGATCAGGAAGCAAATTCATTGGAACCATTGAAAACTGGGTTGATGCACCTCCCTGCAGCCAAAGAACATGATAATTATCAGGAATATTAAGAAGAGTCTTGAGATTATTCGTTGTTTCATTAAACAGTTCCACCACTGGCGTAGACCTGTGACTCATTTCCAACAAACCTATTCCATTTTCTTGAAAATTTTCAATGGCTTCTTTTGCAGCTTGTAATACCTTTTCAGGAAGACAAGCTGGGCCTGCGCTGAAATTATAAACACGATTCATAAATGGTAGTTTTTTTATAAAGAATATTCGCTAGAAGTTTCAACAAAACTTTAGTGCGGGTCAATAGCTACTCCGCTCCTTTAGAATAAAATGTTGTCGACGAAAAACTTTTATTCCAAACTGATCGGAGCGAAGTAGCTGCTAAAAAAATTATTCTGGTCTTTGCGACCTATATGGTATTGACCATGTTACACTGTTATAGCCTCCATCTTCTGTAAAAAGTGTGGCCAAATCAATTGTGCTAAAGAACGAACGAAATACACGAGAGCTATGACCTATTCCTGGACCATGTACACGCCAAAATCCTGTGTGAACATTGTCATTTGCACTTGAGTCAATACTGATACCACGATCATTAAGACGGCGCCTGCCTCTCTGTGCTGCACTTCTTCCATAATGAAGCACTACCCACTCTCCTACTCCTACAGAGTCAATAGTATACTCAGGTCCAGTATTTTCTACTGATACTTTGGCAATAACTGCGTCAAATGATGTAAATGTTGGAAGTGTCTCGCGGTCTA
>Ga0207961_1000319_pt1 | contig 14019 bp, 10 predicted proteins | sample Knorr_S7_td_250__FD_185596 | JGI IMG/M metagenome (GOLD analysis project Ga0207961, IMG submission 185596) | Marine microbial communities from Southern Atlantic Ocean transect - Knorr_S7_td_250_ad_252m_LV_B (SPAdes) (version 2) | ecosystem: Environmental > Aquatic > Marine > Oceanic | place... | reverse complement strand
GAACCATTAATAGTGCAGCTTTATAGTTTTCCATAGCTGATTGCATGCTTGCTTCTTGACCAGCTAACCGACCAGATAAATACTGTTGTAATGCATTTAAAATTGCATCCTGATGAGGTTCAGGTGACCTTCCATTTAAGATAAAATCAAGTGGAGAAAACCATTCTTCAGTTTTGTTGACCATATCGGGTGGTATTAGTTTCAATGCCTTGAGATAACTGATTTCTTCGAACCGCATTGCATTATTATTCAATTCCAAGAGTTGTTTTTCAAATACAGTACGATTTGCATCTGGCTTTTGATTGATCATATTAATCAGTTTTACCTGATCACTGAGCCCTGGTAAAATTTCATTAAAGCTATATTTATGTTCAGTTGACCAATCCAAATAAATACTGGACACCACTTCAGGGTTTCTAATATTAAAAATTTTCTGTTCCTTTCCTTCTTTTGGATCTAGAATCAGATTAAGAATCCAGTCTGTAGCAGATAAATTCATTTCTTTAATCGATCGCTTCCCATAAAAAGCAAGTAAATGATTTCTTGCAAACGTATCCAGTGGTTTAATCCTTCCTTCATCCTGTAAAGGGATATCTTTTATATCAAATTCTTCTGCCTGTAAGAATGGCAATAGTAATAATAAAAAAATATATCTTCTTGATAATCTCATTTTCTCTCTATTGTTTTGGTGCTCTTTTAATCATTTTAGGTAGATTTACAAGAAGGTGTAAAAACAACCCCACACTCATGATTATGCTTGAAATATATGGAAATAACCTCCCATAATTTTTTACCACTGCCAAAACCGTTGCTTCTTCATCAAGACCTTCAATAAACGATGCTTGAAAAAAAGTGTATCCTCTGTGCCGTAATGGTTCATTCATCTGTATGAGAACTCTCCTGGGAATTTCTTTTTCAATCAAGTTAATCTCTGAACTAAAACTTTTTGCTATTCCAGTACCTGGATGAAGTATTTTCTTAAAATCTAAAAGTTCAATAGAAAATGGTATATAAGTTCTTTTCCTGCGAAATTCTGTAAAAAACTGATGCCCACCTAGATTAAAAGTATCGGGTACTTTTTGACCAAGAAAAAAACCATAAATACCATCAGTTTTACTTCCTGTCCCATTCATCTTCACAATTATACCTGGACGGTTCTGGGTATTCTCATTTTCAGGATGTTTTGGTATTAAAATAAAATCTTTAAGAAAACCCTTGTATAATGTATCCGCTGGAGATATCCTTTTTTGGATACTAGAATTTTTCAAATGGCTTATAATATCAATAGAAATGCCAAGTTTATCGTATTCAATTGTATTCCCTTCTTTTAAGATTGGCTCATCAAAAACCGTGTATTCAAGGCTGTCTTCCATGGACGTGTTAACAAAAACCAGTTCCATATCATGGTAATCATCAACGTGCTCAGATTTACTACCTTCCTTGATAACCATATTTCCTTCTGAACTAAACTCTGCAGTAATACCTCCGCCAACAAGAAGAAGCAATCCACCTAAATGGATAATTATTAGCCCAAGTTTCTTCATTTTCCAGAGATTTTTATTAAACAGGCTCGATGCCAAATTTAAAGTCATGAACATTAGTGTTAGCCTACCTCCAGGAAGAGGAATTAGGTCAGCAACCAAAAAATAATAGGAAGAAAAATATTTCATTTGAGACGCATACAAACCCACATCTCTCTGTGCAATCGTCCCAAAAAATACCAGTAACATTAACCAGACCAGAGTATAAACAAATACTTTTGGATTGCTAATTATTTTAAAAAATATATTCACAGATCACCTTCAATTAGGTGAATAGATTTACAAAAAGTTATGAAATCATCTTCTGTTTCTTCTATACCTTTAGAATCAATAGTAAGTTTCACAAATAGTGTGCTGGTTTCCAGGTTAAAAATTGAAGATAAAATGGCTAAGTCCGGATTTTTTTCATTTACAAGTTTGAAAAACTCGTATTTTCCCAACTGTCCATCCTTGTTTATCGATGATTGTTTAATTTCGGAGCCATTCAATGGTTCCAATCCAATTTGTTGTCTCCAACGATTTACATTTGCTTTAACCCCTCCACTACTTCCTTCAAAGGTTGTCATAGATAAATCCCCAATTCCATTGGAAAATGGGACATTAAAGCTCACTAACCGCATTGCATGACCTGATGTTTCAATCCAGGTTTCTGGTTTTTCCCAACTTAATTTTAGCTTTTCATTCCTTCTGGTTGCTGCATCCTGCTTATCCGGGATCATGTTTGTTTTGGGTAAGCGATATGTACGTATATGGTCTCCTGAATCACAAGATAAGATGATAAATAAAAAACAAACCAGTAATAGTCTAAATGTATACATGGAAGATAATGTCTCTTTTATGAACTGCAAATTTGCAATGAATCAATAATTGAATTCAAAATGCTTTTTACTAAAACTAAGGAAATAATTCAAAAGAAAAACTGAAGTTATTTAAGAAAGAATTGATCTTTTTGCGGTGTTAAAGGTCTAGCCATCCACAGTGGTCTGCGCAGTCCCCCTGGATGAACCTCCCGTTCCTTTGCCCATTCATTCCATTGTTTAAAATGCTTAAAGGACTTGTTTGTGTCCACAAAAATATCACCGTACTTCTCTCTTGGGCCCGGCTTGGAAATACTGACTTTTTGAAGCCAACAATGGGCACCGGAAATGGGATCGGGATTCGCCGCATGGGTAATGTTTTGATGAACACCACCATCCCGCCACCATACACGTTTAGTATCTGGGTCATCTGTTTTCCACGGTTCAACACCAGTTATTGTTTCCATCTTCCACTCGCCATCACCCATATTTTGAATATCCACAGTGTTGGTCATAAAACGGTTACCTTCATCCTGCTGGCGGCGCCACCTACCAATATGGTGAGAACAGGCGACCACGCCGGGTTTGATGGCTTCCGTCACCCAGACCTTATCCACGAACCAACCAATCTCCGTGGTTATCTTCAGCAGATCACCATTATCCACACCGAGCCGCATGGCATCTTTGGTATGGATCCAGATTGGATTTCTATGGGCAATCTCGGTAAGCCATTTGGCATTGGCTGACCTGGAATGAATATGAGTTGGTAACCTGAAATTGGGAAGCAACACGCATTCATTTTTATCCGGGTCCATTTCATCCAAATGAACGTGGCTTTTAATTCGATATCCTGGCGTAGCATGCTCTGGATAGCCAAAATCCACCATAGTTTGTGAATATAATTCCTGCCGTTTAGATGGTGTAGGAAATCCGGAAAAGTTCTTTCCATCTACTTGGATGCCAACCACTTCACCATTTTTTTCAATCTGTCCATTCGGTTGAACGTCCCCTTCTGTTTTTGTTATTTCTTTTTCATTATTTCGATATACTTCATCTTCCACCAAAAAAGCACCATACTTGCGCATGTAATCCAGAGGTGTCAGGCTTTTCTTTTTTGCAGCTTCGGATAGACCTTTTGTATTCTCAAAAATATACTGGTAATACTCATCAATATTGATCTTTTCACCATCTCGATATGGACTAATAAAGTGTTTTCGAATTCCCAAGTCTCCTTCCTTATCAATTCGCCAAGATAGTTCGATCCAGAATTCGTCTTCTTCCCACACTTCACCAGGATTCACTTCGTAGGTATATTGGACTTCCTTTCCATCCCGCCGGGCTTTTTCCCTTAAAACAGGCTGGCGGAAAGCGATCCAAACTCCCGCCTGAGTTTCATAAGAATTAATGTCATGTCTTTCGGACGCGTGGCCCATGGGCAGGACATAATCAGCAAAGAAAGCCGTTTCATTCCAGGTTGGCGTTAGCGCTACATGGCAACCAATTTTTTCTTCATCAGAAAGCATTTCAATCCAAGTAAAACCATCGGGATAAGTCCATACAGGATTAAATACGCGGGTAAAATAAACATCCAAGGAGCCGCGGTTATCCTTTAAGAGATGGGGTAGAATCTGGCTCATTTCGTAATGCGTCAAAGTATATTCCTTAGGCCAGTTCAATTCATTCCAGGCATTGGGTCCCGGCGGTGAGTCAAAGAATTTCGGATGGAATTTATTCCAGGCGCTGGGAGAAGTTCCTCCTTCCGTTCCCACCGATCCAGTAAGTACATTGAGCAAATGCAGGGTTCGCGCAACCTGCCATCCACCCAGATTTCCAATGGATGCACCCCGCCATACATGCGTGGAAAGTTTGCTACCGGCTTCTCCAATCATTTTTGCTACACGTACAATTTGATCCGCGTCAATTTGAGCTTCCTGGGCTGCATATTCCGGTGTGTACTCTGCCCACTCTTCGCTTAATCTTTTAATGAACTGGTCAAAATTCATGGGGTCATCCGGATGGAGTTTGTTCAAATATTCATCCCAGTTTACCCAATTCTCCATATAATGACGATCATACAAATCTTCATCCAAAATAATTTTAGCCATGGCCATATATACCGCTGTTTCACTACCTGGATATGTGGGCATCCATTCATCCGCCATAGACGCAGTGTTGGATAGTCGTGGATCCATTACAATCAACTTGGCACCTTTCATCATTCCTTCCATGATCCGCTGCGCGTGGGGATTAAAATAATGCCCCGTCTCCAGATGAGATGATGCCAGTAGGATCACTTCAGCATTGGTATGATCCGGACTAGGCCGATCATATTTATGCCACATAGCATAACCGGTACGGGCACCGGCAGAACAGATATTCGTATGGGAATTATGGCCATCCACCCCCCAGGCTTTTAGAACTCGTTCAGCATAGCCTTCGTGGCCAGGGCGTCCCACATGGTACACCACACCATCTTTCCTTTTCCGAATGGATGCGGCAATTTTTTCTGAAATTTCATCCAGGGCCCGATCCCAAGATATGGTTTCCCATTTTCCATTGCCCCGTTCGCCAACACGCTTCATAGGATGGAGTATGCGTTCAGTATCATTAATCTGGTTAATCGTTGCTGGGCCTTTAGCGCAATTCCTACCACGGCTCCCAGGATGATGCGGGTTTCCTTCAAATTTTCGCACTTCATTGGAATCTTTATCAATATATGCAAGAAGTCCGCAGGCTGATTCGCAATTAAAACAGGTGGTTGGTACGATAGAATAATGACGCTCTTTCTTTTCTGGCCAGGTCAGTGGATCCAACTCCATAAAATCATCCCATTCACTGGGATCAGGATACTTATAAAGTTCCCGTGGCCCTTCCATAGCGAATTCTTCAGACCAATCGGGCCGATCTGAAATTTTAGGGATTAACCCCAATGATTCTGAAAATGTTTCTATCCAACTGCGCTTCATATTTAACTCAAAGGTATCATTTGGGGTACGCGGATGCGTACAAATTCTGTTAAAAATATTCCGACAATTGCGAATCCACCAGCAATAAGCGTCATACTTGGGTAGGCATTTAAAAGAATAATAGGCGCAACACTTCCAATGATAATTCCTTCCCAAAAATATTTTGAATAATATCCTTTTGTCATGAGCTCAATCGCTTTCTTTTTATCAGGCGTATCATGGGACATTAAAATATCCTTCCCCATAATGACCATATTTGCTATGATTCCCCATAGAAGAATATTGGCCATCGAATTGGTTGTTTCAGGTGCAATTACCATTAAAACAACTGAACCCGCCATAACAGCATGAACCAACATATGGACAGCCGCCAACCCAGTGGATTGCCATAAGTCCCGCGATCGTGCTTGACCAAACAAGAATGCCGTATAAATGGCACCAAAGATTGCAAAAATCATTCCCGGGATCATGAGCCAGTCCAGCCCAAGTTTAAAATAATTATCTAATAATTTCAGTATCACAATCCCACCAAAAGCTGTAATAATGTATGCACCGCGCACCAGCCAAGATTTCCATTGTGGTCGTAAGAGCACATAGAGAAAACGATCTGGCCTATCCAGATCCTTGATTAATAATCCACCGGTTAGCCCCATAAACACAAGGGTTATAGTGAGTCCGGTTACTTCAGATGAAGTCTCCAGGTTTCCAATAAGAAAATGCCAAACAGCCATCATCAGAAACGTACCGGTGGCAATGGCTTTTGTCCACACATAGGCAGGCACTTCCCAGCCCCACAAAACTCCTTTACTTGGGCTGTCATAAACACGGCGGACTCCTTGCGCGTCTATATCCTGTTGAATTTCTTGCGCTACACTATCAATGGCTCGTTGATCAATGGGTTTTCCAGTCTTAGCTGAAGTTTCCATTGCTAACTGAATAAGCAGGTTTTCTGTGTCTGAACCAGCCACACGTTGCTCAGCGTATTTTGCAAAATGCCCCACACCTGATGATTGTTCTGACCACACATATTTATTTTCCTGATTTGTAGCGTTTGGATCTAACATTTCTGTAGATCCATTTACATAATACAAATTTGGATCAGTCATTTTTTCAGGTTTACGTACAAGAGTTTGTTCATTTTCTACTAATTGGGCAATCTTCGAATCAGTATCATCTAGATCGCCGGACACAATGGCTTCTACGGGACACACAATCACACAAGCCGGCTCATAACCGCCATCTAAACGGTGAGCGCAATAGTTACATTTAGCTGCCGTGCTGGTATTCGGATCAATGTATAACGCATCATAAGGACAAGCTTGCATACAGGATTTACAGCCAATACAGCGGTCATTGTCAAAGTCCACAATGCCATCCGCTCTGGTATATAGGGCGGTGGTAGGACAAATTTCGACACATGGAGCTTCGGCACAATGATTACAGCGATGTACAGAAAACTCCCGGGTGGAATTGGGGAAGACACCTTTTTCAATATATTTCACATGGGTACGATTTACACCAATTGGAATATCATGTTCGCTTTTGCACGCAACGGTACAGGCGTGGCAACCGATGCATAAACGATTATCAATGACAAACCCGTAGTTCATTTTATAATCGGTCTTCTTGGAGCCGCGTGAGCACTAGGTAAATACCCATTGGTTTTTCATCGGGATTGATTTTAAACCACCCACTCGCTTATGAATCTCAGGTAAAAGATTTATACCAGTTTCATAATCTACCAAGCGATTAATAAGATAAAATAGATACATACTTGTTAGCCAGTTGGTGAATTCCTGTTTAGAACCCAAATGTTTTTTCATGTTCAGCATTACCCAAGAAAAATGGTTCCATACATCAAAGCATGAATCACATGACCGTTCTATACCTACGCAGCATCTTCGCGTCGTTTTAAAATCAGCATTATACGCCCGAAAATGAGGGCTAAAAGGATTCCCATTTTTCAATCGTTCAGCATTTACCGGATTATCCGTACTAATCGTTGTACACACATCATATCCCCATTCTTGATCGTAGAGCTTCCCAGTAGAAATAACGTTCGTCAAATAAGATGAGAGATAAATATAATTGGGATATCGTCCAATAACTTTATCTATCTCTTTCCGGACTGTCCCAAATCCTTTTCGGTGGTCCATTGTTCCGCCCATATTGCTGATATCGCTATAAAAATTAAATAGGATCCGATTCCCATTCGCCACACACTGGTCCGCCACCACTTCAATTTCATGAGCGTTCCCGGCTGAAACAGTATAGTACCAAAATGCCCGCGGGTCAGCTCTATAATTTTTCAAGGCAATTGAAAAAATATCCCGTTTCCCATTGCCTCGCAATACGGCATCCGTTTTATGATCCCCCCATATGGATACACCAATGGGCATTTTTTCAAACCCGTTTTTCGGAATGGGAATGATGCCGTTGGTGGACACATTCATTTTGAAATTATCATAGATCTTTTTTAAGCGGCCTAGGCGCATACTGGGTTCCCCACCAACAACCGTAACAAAATTAGTCCCTCGTTCCAATTCCCTTTCTATAAATGCATCAAATTCAGATTCATCTTTGGGTGTTTTGGACACATCCATTCCTTCGGAAAAATAATAACACCCTGTACAGCGAATATTGCATTCCTGGTTCAAATCCAAAGATATAGATTTCATAGGACCGATCTTTCGAATCTCTTTATATAAACGATTCAAAAATGGATCTTTTAAATATTCTCTTAATGGATTTGGCATCAGGGAATCATTTCTAATTGGTCGATGATTCCTTTCCAATCATCAAATGGTTTTCCCACTACTGCTGATTCGATTTCAGTATTTGAACTTTCAATTTTTGCTGAATGAATTTTTCCATTTTCAACACGAAAACTTCCCGCAATCTCTTCGCCATCCATTTCCATTTTATCATAATGAATGAATACATTCCGCGCAATTTTCAGCGGTTTCCGGTGAGATGATCCATTGGTATCATCCATATAATTCAAAAAAGAGTCGGACCTTAAAAAAGCACCCATTTCTCCTGCACGCTCAATTTCATCTATGGTCATACCACCTGGATTTAATTTACGATTAAAATAAGTTTCATATTCTTCTATGAGTTGATTCGCAATTTTATCCATGGATACCACTGACCCAATATTATCCAGTGTAATAATATGATCTTTCATGGCCTGTTTTGCTATTTCACGGAATTGTTCATTAGGAACGCTCCACATAGATGCCATGGTTTCAAAATCAAAATCAAATAAAATATTTCCAACCACAATGCTGGCGTCTCCAATCTGTCCACCACCAATACCTGCAATCCGTTTGCCATTAATTTCTACTTCATGACTGCCTTTTAATTCCGCCTTTACATCAAAAAAATGTTTGAGTGTATTCAACACGGGAGTAAGCATCTGTTCGTAAACTTTTTTTGAATCCTTTGGAACTCGACTTTGATGAAAAACACATTGATAGAACAATTGATTTGAATCAAGATAGGTCCCGCCGCCACCAACTTTCCTGCGCAGAATAGGTATCTCCTTTTCTACACAAACTTTTCGGTCAAAAACATGGTCCAACTTCTGGTGATAACCCAAACAAACATAAGTATCAGATGGCTGGGAAATAATGATGGTGTCAGGTGTTTCTTCCGTCATCAGTTCCGCAACAGTGTGGTAGACCGCCTGTGTTTGCCAGCCAGGAATACGCCCCATATGGATTAATCGAATAAATTTAGAATTTTCAGTCAATATTAGTTCCCAGATTACCATTCAGTTGTATTTGTTCTCGAATGATATTCAATTCATCACCAGTGGGTTTAAAGGGATAATCCCTGTATTCTTCTCCAGGCCGGTAAGAACCATAAGGTCGATTACACGCCATAATACCATCCCTATCCGGACAACCATTTGTCATAAATGGTAGGCCTTCATCTATTTTATTTTGTATAAATGTATTTTCGGATTTAATGTTCGAAATAAATCCATTTTCATCAAACTGAATGGCTTCATGATTCAAACCTTTCTCTTCAATCAGATATTTGACTAATTGTATTCTGCGGTGTCGTTTTATGGGTTGCCTTGGAGTATTCTCCATCACGGTACCTGGTTCAGGATTAAATGAAAATAGGTAGCATGCAATTTTCTGTGAAAAACATTTGTAAAACATATCCACAAGATTTTGATCCGTTTCACCAAGACCGATAATAATATGACAGTTCACTTTGAAGGGTCCATACATATCCCTAGCCATGTATACAACTTCCCAGTGATAGTCCCAATCGTGTGGACCTTTTGCGCCTTTCCCACGAGTATTATAAAATATTTCTTCAGTTGCAGCATCCATCCCAATACCGATGATATCTGCACCGGCTTTCTTAATTTCTTGCAGAATATTTTTATCCAGTAATGTTGCCATAGCTAATGCAGATATTGGAACTTTTGGCGCATACTTTCTAATACGACGGGTCATATCTAAAAGATCATCATTTGCTCTATGATCCTGAACTTGTGCTATGCATACGCGACCCACAGTGCTTTCAGTTTCCTTATCAGCAATCTTCTCAGCAACCAGATCTGTAGGAAAAAGGGGCCAATCTACACGAATAAAACTATTCTCTTCTGCTAATCCCGGGCGATCCCGCGCCAAGCCACAGTAACTGCAATTGGCAAAACAGCCTTCCGGATAATTTTGTAGCAAGTTAATACACCCGCAGCCACATCCATGAATCTTGCCTGGTTTGAGTCCAAGTTCTATTGCAGCTGCCATACTAATTCGGACAAAATCTGGACTAATATTCATCATTTCAGCTTGTTCCTGTGATGACAATTTTAATATTTCACCATTCATAAATATCCTTTACCATGTTACTCCGCAACAGGCATTAATGAAAGAAGGTTTCAGCCCTTTTTCACAAGCGTAGCTCACAATGCCTTCTGATGGAAAAGCTATGCCATTTAACCCTGCATTGATGGCCATTTGGTCAATTTCAATTTTCATGGAACCCAGAGGTCGGGCACAGCCTAATAATATGGGTGTCTTTGGAAGAGCGAGTCGAGCTGTTTCAAAAAATCCCCCAATCTCGTTTAAGGAAGGTGGCAAAACACCTTCCATGCCTGTTCCTGTGAGCGGGAGTAATATCACAAGCACAAGTGCCTTGGGCGGATATTTCTTAATCATTTCCAGCGCTGTCCACTCCCCGTTCATTTCCCCAAAATAATGTCCCAAAATAATATGGGGAATTGTTGGAATTCCATGTCTATTCAATCGTTCAAGCGCTGCTTCATAATCCGTCGGTATAGCATCTATATGATAAACTTCGGTAATGGTATCCTGATCTCCTATAATATCCAGCATAACGCCATCTAGATCCACTTCCGCCAAGGCTTTGCATGTTTGTTCGTCCGGTAATCCGGGATGAACCCGAATTACCATGCCCAGTTCATTGCGAATCCGTTTCATGTCATCCATATGGTGAAGCAAAGGAACTTGATTTTGGATATTGCTCCCCCCGGAGACCAAAATACCTTTCGCCCCATTTTCCTGGAGACTTTTTGCCATATCAAATAATCGACCTTTAAAAGCTGGTAAATCCAGCATATTGTCCAGCATCTTTGTGTTACAGTGCTCGCAATTCAACGCGCAATTATTTCCCGTGACACTGATGGATACGAATTCCTTGAGTGACCCGGAGAATTCTGAAGTCTTGTGGGGTTTTAGTCCAGGACCATAAAACGTGATTTCATCAGGAAAATTTTCTTGCCGAATAGCAAATGGATTTACCATAGAATAATCAATAGTTCTTAATGCTTCTTCAGGCATGGGCACCACTGGGTGTTACAAAACATCCATAAGGGTCTGCAGACGCTTTTCTCGCAGTCCCTGCAGCTTTTTGAATGGCGGAATTAATTGCTTTTATCAGGGAGTCCATGGGCAGATTTGTCAAATCTTCAGACCATCTTTCATAAATGTTAGAAAGTGTCTCCGAAACAGAATTCTCATTGCTCGAATGCCACCGTAGGCTCTGCTCCAAATCAGCAATGGCGTGTTCAGATGTAAAAAAATCCCCGCCGATATAGGCTGATTTTATCATTTTTCCTGCAAGCACAATCCTGACATCTAACATACCGCCCGGTGTTTTTACTACATCCTTCCCTGTGGCATCTAGCACATCCGTAGTTTGGAAAATCCAATCCCTTTCCCTGTACTTATCTTTCTCAAGCTGATGTATTGCTTCCAATTCTGATTTCGTAAAATCACCTTTTTGAATATCCACCTGAAAAGCATTCCTGTATCCATTCAAAATAATAGTTCGCAGTTCATTAATATTTAAATTGGTGTCGATTTCTCGCCGGACAGTTGTTGTTCTTTCAGAAACGGTTGAGATTTCCTTATCAGAAATTTTTTCGAAAGGTGTCTTCAGCACATTCAACATAAACGGGACATCCAAATCCACTAATAAAGACGCATGGAACAGCAATCCGCTAGTAGCAGTTTTATGTAATCCTAATCCGGCTATTTTTTTGCCATTTACTTCCAAATCATTCTTACGACGAAATTGAACTTCAATGCCCAAAGTTGCTAATCCTGAAATAATTCCTTGGGAAAACTGTGCCATTCGCTCCCGGACATGTGCATATGTTTCATCGGATTTTCCAGGAATGACCAATGCCACACCCAATTGATCTTGTCCCATAATTATGGCTCCACCACCGGTGGGACGACGATTAACGGGTATCTTATTTTCAAAGCAGTAATTCAAATTCAATTCATTTTCAATTGTTTGGAATCTCCCCACCAAAGCGCAGGGTTTATAAGTATAGAGTCGAAGCGTTGGCAAAGATGTTCTTGCACCGGAACAATTTGCAAGAACTTCATCAGCTGCCAGTCCTGCAGATGCGGTTACATTATCATTTTTGATATATCGCCAAGTGGTCAAACCAAGATACCCTGTGTTTGAAAACGTTCAATTTCTACATCTACCCATTTAGATAAATCATTACCCGTTACCATTCCGACAGAATCATCTTCCCAATTTGTTGGATCTATTGTTACAAGCCATCCATTATCATAGGGCTCTTCATTAACCAACAGTGGATTTTGTAGGACTGTATCATTTTGTCTAACCACAATTCCGGATACAGGCGCATATAGTTCTCCTGTCATTTTGGCTGCTTCCATGGTTCCCATAGCTTCCCCAATTGCTACAACTGTTCCCACATCTGGAAGTGTCAAATAAGCCATTTCACCCAATGAATCCAACCCAAGTTCATCCATGCCAACTGTGACTTGTCCAGAATCATTCTCTTTAATCCATAGATGATTTGAGTTATAAAAACGATCGGTTCTAAAATCATATTGTTTTTTCATGAGTTTAATTCTTCTGTTAGAGTTTCTGCTGGCACTGCTTCTTCCGTATCTGAACTTAAAGTTTCGTCCATTGTCTGCTCAGGGAGATCCATGGCTTCCATGACAAAATCAACAATATCGTTTACTGCCATGTTGTCTTCATTCCCGGATGTTTTGGCAGCATCGGAGTACATAGTCATATCTTTTGGGCAAGCAACAGTGAAATGATTGACACCTACAGAGACAGCTTCTTCGATTCGATTCTCGCTAGGGCGTTGCACCATATCATCATGATCTGGAAGCCAAATTTGTCCTCCTCCTGCACCACAACAGAAGCTGTTTTCCTTGTTACGAGGCATTTCGACTAACTCAACCCCGCAAAGCTTCATCACTTGCCTAGGGTCATCATAAATCCCATTGTACCGACCCAGATAACACGGGTCATGATAGGTGGCTTTGATGTCCAATTTTTTATTCAGCTTGATATCACCATTTTTTATGAGTTCCAGCAATAGAGTAGAATAATGTTTCACTCGGAAATTTCCGCCCTTTTCGGGATATTCATTTTTCAGTGTATTGAACGTATGAGGGTCCGTGGTAAAAATTTCTTCAAATTCACAGCTTTCAATGGACTCGATATTCTGTTCAACCAGCACTTCAAAAAGACCTTCTTCCCCAACGCGCCGTATATCATTTCCAGCCGATTTTTCCTTTTTTCCCATGATTCCAAAATCCACGCCGGCGACCATCAATACTTCTGCAACCTTACGAGTGGTATCCTGGCAAATTTGGTTAAAACTGGAAAAGTCGCCCACATACCATAAGTATTTCACTGGTTCTTTTGTGGCATCCTTGAGTTTGAAATTAAGGGTTCTGGACCATCTGGAACGGCGGCGTGCTGACTCTTTAAAAGAATTCCCCTGTTCATCCAGGCTGCGTAGTACATCAGCCAATTCATCAGGCATTTTAGCATCAAATACCTCATTACGCCGCAATTCAAGAATATCCATCATGGGCTCATTCCCAACAGGACAGACTTGAACACAGGCATAACAAGTTGTGCAGGACCAGACCGCATCATCAGAAATGGCATAATCCAATAAGGCCGTATCAGCAGCACCATTAAAAAGTGAGTTACCCTGTTCATTGATGAAATAGCGTTTATTGATCTCCATAGCAGATGGGCTCAACGATGTCCCACTTTCGTGAGCAGGGCATACTTCGTGGCAACGGGTACACATAATACAAGCCCAGGAATCCAGAACCTGTGGCCATGGCAAATCGGACAACGTTCTTGCTCCAGGTGATGCCGGGTTAGATACTCCATCCATGGCACCACGATGTGTGTTACGACCTAAAGCAA